>MDSY01155826.1_pt1 | contig 30614 bp, 15 predicted proteins | sample 811131 | NCBI WGS metagenome assembly MDSY01 (sample SAMN05326643, study PRJNA326480) | marine metagenome | isolation source: seawater | place: Atlantic Ocean: South West | collected 2010 | reverse complement strand
TTGCCCCATCTTCCCCTCTGAATTTGTTGTGCCTCCCTACGATGTACGAGGGTTCGATGGAAGCAGCCTCTTCTGAGGCGTAGATTAACGCTAACCCAGTAGTCCTAGGCATACCATACCTTGTGCTTACGTCCTTGACAAAAACCAATTCTGAATTTGCTCCGGGCTCAATTTTTGTTGCTGCGGATACCATTTCCTCTAATTTTGGAGTTGAGGAGTTTGGATGATCCCAAACAAACCTAATCTCGACCCTGTCTAGCAGCGGATTGTCCTTCCTTTCGATTACTTGCATAATTACACCTACCTGATGTTAACCTTCAACGCATAATTCCCTGGCCGGGTGATGTTGAGTCTCTTTGCCACCTCGGACCTCTCTGGGTTGAGGATTACCACAAAACCCTGCCAATCTGTCGTAACAGGGGAGTTCGGGCAGTAGTGGCACTGTCCCTCCCCGTCCGGCAATATTGCATTGCAATCTCCGCATGCGAAAGGTTGCTTGGCCATTTTAGTCGGTCTCCTTCAGCCAATCTGCCGCGCCCAGTCCATCCATCTTGCAGTTCAGACCAATCTTGCTGGCCCTGGGGTCATTCTGATTAATTGCCTTTGAGACAACTCTAGATCGTACATGGGAACCTTCCTCGATATGCTTACCGGTCTGGGATCCTTCAATTCTCCTAACCCCCATATTCACTTGGATCGGCTCGTCGAGAATCTGTGATTTGTGCAGTAGTGCTTCGACGGGGCCTATCCTGACGAAAGCGCCATACTCCGAAACATCGGAAACATAGCCATCTACGACCTCATTATTTTCCATGTTGAAAAGAAGTGCCTTGAACTTCACGGCCTGGTAGATTGCGCCGTCTCCGTGGATTATCCTGCCTCTCCCCACTGGTTTATGGTCAAAGGTAAGGACCGTGTAATTCTCATCGGAATCAAATCTGCCTTCGAATGCGTCATTTGCCAAACTGTCAATGTGGTCTTCTAAGCTGTGACCCTCTCTGATGTACTCGGCCGGGATGCGAATAGTGTCCTCTCGCTCAATTATGCTGTACATTTTTTCTGCCTCAGTGACGGACCGCTCCAAGCAGCCAGGACGGGGGGTTTCCCTCCCGTCCGTCATCGGCTAAGCCTCTGGAGGAGAAGTCCGTGCGACCCGGCGACCTGCCACTCCTGTATAAGCGCAACGGACGGGCAGAAATGGCTGGCGCACCCCGATATATGCTCAGACCGTAGGTCTGAGTGAGAATATGGGGCGAACGTTCAAGTGGGTTACGAAAACCAAATTTGACTCTGATGACAGTTGATGCCACGCAAAAACTCCTTCCCATGAAAGTTGGGGCAGCTTTTGCAGTGTCGATTATGCTAGCTATGTCACTATCACCAATGTTGGCCACTACAGGGGTTTCGAGGAGCCTAGAAGATTCCAACGAAATGAGGAGTTCCGGAATCGACCCCTGGTCGGACGGTGGCCAAGCCTGGCCACAACCAGGCAGGACCCCCGATAGGGTTTCCAATCCTCCAGGCCATGTACATTCTTCGGATTCAGGGGGCGGCCTACTTTCAATAGTCGACCCGGTGATAAACTGGGATTTTGGTTCCGACCCCATAGGTACTGATTCTCTTGGCACACCTATTGCTGATTTCTCCTCGTCCCTAACCACTGACCCTTCCTCGGAAGAGAGGTGCGGAGGAGACTCGCTTTACACCATAATTGTACAGACTGACTCTGCATCAGGTGAGAGTTACATGAGAATAATTGAGGGGGAGGACTCTGATCTCGCATGGGAAGTTAGTCTCGGAGTTACAGAGAAAGTCAAGGCCTCACCTGTAGTTGTGGATTTGGATGACGATGGGAAGCCGGAGGTGATAGCGGTGTATGACCAAGGAGGGACTCTGAATGTCGATGCGTGGTCGCCCAGGCTATTCTGCTCGGTTACCGGATGGAACCCCGGAGCAGGTAGTTCGCAACAGCCAATCTGGACCTGGGAGGATGACGACTTGATGGTGAGTAGTGACGTTGGGGCTTATGTCAGTGGTTGGCTGGGGGGGCACAAGCCAACTGCCCAGCCACTTCTTGCCGACTTGGACCTTGATGGAGATGCAGAGTTGGTAGTTGCTGCGGTAAACGAGAACAGTGGGGATCCGGTCATTGTTGCACTGAGTCTGCCTTCTAGCGGCTCGCCCGCCACACTTTGGGAAAAAACACTGGACAAGGGGAGCCATCCTTCTGACCCTGCTTTTGCACAGACGGATGAGAATACTGGCTATGTTGTACTGACGACCACCGAGTACAGCAATGGCGGAATGTGGGTTTGGAGGCTTGACTCGTTGACGGGAGATTCGGGATGGGACGGTCTTAGCCTGAATAACATAGATGGCGACTCTGATGCGCCTCACATCAGACTCCCTGGTCCAGTTGTAGCCAATCTTGATGGCGATGAGACTCCCGAAATTGTAGTAACCATACCTACAGATGCCGACGGATCGGGTGCTGTTGATGGCGCTGAATTCAGAGGTCTAGAAATCAGCACCGGTGCCGAGATATGGTCATTCGAGGCAGATAATGGGTACGCTGACGCGCCACCCATTGTTATCGATACAGACGATGATGGGACCATCGAGAGGGTCTGTTGGGTCACTTGGTGGCAAACTGCAACAGCTAGGCACGGAGTCACGGGTTGTCATGATGTAGATGGATCCAGCCCCGAAGAGGCATGGCACCGGGATCTCGAGCAGAGCAGCGGGGCGCCGAACGACGAGATAGCTGTCTCACCCCCAGTTTGGATGGATATTGATGGTAGTGGGGAGCCTGAGCTCCTAGTCGCCTATGGGAGATCACTCTGGGCGTTCGATGGAGCGGAGGGAACTGGGTCTGCCATCAACACTGAGTGGGCCAATGAGTTGGAGTTGAACCACCGAACTTGGTCTTCACCTGCGTTGGCTGACATCGATGGGGACGGCACACTGGACATCATCATCGGTAGCACCGTTGTCTCGCTTGAGAGGTCCGACGTTAGACCCCTCCTTGATGGAGGGGGGATAGAGTTGGATCCAACTGCCCCCAGTCCAGGCGAGGAGGTCACGGTTTCTGCATTTATCGAGAACTCTGGAACAGGGCCCATAGATTCGGAATTTGATGCTGTCCTCTATGCCGATGGAGTAGAAATTGGGAGGAGGACATTCACATCCCTGGAACCAGTTGAGCCAACGGGATCAGGGTCCTTTGAAACATTCAGTGTTGAATGGTCGGGGCCACTTGGGGACCATGAATTCACATTGGAGCTAGACAGTTTCGGGAACCTGACTCAGACTAGGACGGACAATGATGTTGCTAGCAAGATTGTATCCATCGTCCCGACGTACAATGCTTCTTTCGAAATTCCGACTGAGCCCGTCAGGGTATCTCCAGGCAGTAGCACAACTGCTAGCCCGACTGTGAGGTCTACTGGGAGGCTCGCTGGGACATGGTCCCTCAGCATAGATGACTCCGAACTTCCTGAGGGTTGGACGTGGTCAGACTCCACGCAGGAAGGAATTAGCAATGTCGAGATTGGAGTGGATGATACTTGGTCCCCTGATCTAACTATAACAGCGCCTTCGGAGGCACTTGGTTCTGACTCAGGATACCTATCTCTGACCCTGACCCTCGATGAAGACTCGAACGTTTCTGTTTCTGCAAATCTTCCAATAGAGGCGAATAGAACGAGGGGGCTCTCACTTAGAGGACCCGATGGAACATCTCAGAGCAGCGGCTACGGACTACCTGGGCAGGATGCAGAAGCATGGTTCATGGCCGAGAATCTAGGAAATGCCGAGGAAGACCAGATTCTCCTCTCATGGGACAGCACACCATGGGGCAATGACCTGCGCCTATACGACATGGAAGGGGCCGAAAGATCAGCGTTAATTTTGGCCCCCGGAGAAGAGTTGGCGTTAGTTGCAACCCTAGCCGTTCCTTCCGACGCACCCGTGGGAGATTCAGTTGGCACGCCTCTAACCATGTGCGTTGGCACGGGCACGGAAGAAGAGACCTGCCAGACCATACAATTAACATTCCATTCTTCGAACGTTGTTTCTGGAAATCACATCAGAAGCGTTCCCGCGAATGGACTCGAATGGTCGGTAATTACTGAAATGCCGGCTGAAAGCGGGACAATCACATGGTCACTTTCTGAAATGGGGATGGCGATGCCAGGGTGGTCTTGGATCGGAACTGGCGACATCTCAGTTTCAGGCGATATGATAACTATGACCGGCCCCTCTGGTGGAACATCTTCAGGTTCGTTAATTGCTAACCTCCCCGAGGACGCTTCTCCAGCATTCCACTATTTCTCAGACGCGAGTCAGGAGTCTACGGAACACCACCTAATCATAACATTGGAGGTATTGCAGATTTTCAGAGCGAATTTGGCTGTAATTTCGCCCCAAGATCAGCCGCATGTGGTTGATGTTGAGGAAGGCTCCCTTGTCGTCCTCAGACTCGAGAATCCCGGTAACGGCGATGACGTATACTCACTTGGCTATTCGGTGATTATAGACTCCAATATTTCCAGCGACCCTGGAGTAGTTGTGGAATTCTCGGTAGGAGAAGTCGGACTTACTTCGGGGAGCCTGACAACTATTCCAGTAACGGTAACTCTCCCTGAAAGTACGCCAGCAGGGGTTCCTTTGTGGCTTGAGTTCACCGTAATGTCACAAGGCGACCCGGGAGTATCGTCCTCCGACACCGTTGCCCTTGAGGCCAGACAGGACCACAGGTGGGATATCGGCGCTAGTGTCGATTCTGTGCCCATGGCCAATGGCAGTATTTTCGTCATTAATCCAGGGGTCTCGTTCTCCTTGGAAGTTGATGCGAAAAATGTGGGTAATCTGGAAGATGGAATCAATCTTGATGTGATGACCTCGCTTGACCTAGTGGACGGAGACTCGGCTACAGGATGGAGCGCCACTGGAGACTCGGCGGAAAATGTCGCAGTCAACCAGACTGTTTCTATGAGCATAGTTTCAGCTGTCGATGCTGAATCATGGAGCGGATCATCCATGACCGTCGTAGTCACCGCATCCTCCCAAGGAGAAGAGGTTTCTACGTTCTCATTCACTATTGAGGCAGGCCATGTCCCATCATGGAACGCAATAGCTGATCAGGCGAATCTTGAGGTTGACCCATTTGGTTCGCAGATAGAGCTCACAGTTGTGCAGTCTGGTAACTCGCCCACTAGGGCATATGCTTCCATGTTCATTACAGGGGAGTCAGGGTGGTCCGTAGATGAGCCCGACGAGCTCCCTGTCCTTTCACCCGGAGAGACCGCGCCACTAATTCTCAACATCACCCCTCCAGAGAATGCGGTCTATGGAAGGGCCGTGGAGCTTCACCTCCGCCTAAGGGAAGGCGACTCTAGTGTGGTCTCCGAGATAGTTTTCCCACTAAGGGTGGCAGTCACGCATGAGTTCTCTCTTACCGGAGAAGGGGACTGGTTAGTGAGTGATTTGGGAGGGCACCCATTGGCCATGCTCGAAAACCTTGGTAACGCACCTAGCACCATCTCATTACAAGTTCTAAGTCTTCCACTTGGTTGGTCCGTCTCAGGAAGAACCGAAGTCGTACTGGGTGTTGGCGAGATAACCGGCGTACCACTAGAGTTGGTTCCTAGTGAAGACTGGGATGGCAGTGTGAAGACCATACGAATTCTGGCGGAAGATACAGCCGGAAACCAGAGGGAAATAAATCTGGATACCGAGAAGGGAGATTTTTCATGGGCGAGTTCCCCTGTCATAGTGTCCACTAGTGGCGATAGCGCGCTTTTGGGAATTCATGGAACTGATTCCGGATCCATTGTCACTGATTCATTTTCAGGGTCACTGATTTGGAGTACCCTTGGCGGTTGGGCATGGCCGGCGACATCCAGTGGAAGTGGCACTATCTCGGTTTCATCGGGTTCCGACCAAGGAAGTCTGGAATACAAGTCAATAGTGGTGGAGCCAGTCACCAGAGGGGCTAGTTGCTTGGTTTATGGCAGCATTGGCGAAATTACGGCAAGCTGTTCGATAGGAAATGGTACCGAGCCTTTCGATTACACGATAATTCTAGTCGACGACATGGGGGACATGATGGTTTCCCAATCCGGAACTGTAGGGAGGAATACGACTGCAATAGTCAACTTGACCTCGGAAGAATGGGCTCCACTTCCGGGCAACAGGGAGATTTCAATCAGATTGCTGGACTCTAGGGGGATCCTAGTTACGTCCCAGTCCCAGATTTTCGAAGTTCGGAGAACGGATTGGAACGTCGGTTTGGTTCAACTGGAACTGGATGGACAGGGTGCTAGCCAGAAAATTGAAATTTCCACAAGGAGGGAAAATTACGAACTGCTCCCTTCAGGGACGCAATGCAGCATAAAAATCGAAGCGGGGCAATACACTTCCGTCCACATGGTGGATATGACATCTGCAAATGCCCTAGCCCCTAAGCCATCTATAGATAGGCCAGATGTTGAGGATTCAACCGAGATGGTCGCCACGATAAGCTGTGACTTCCCGTGGGACCAGGATTCTGATCCTTCGGATAACGTGGCCAGCGTGATTCTTTCGGGTGGCGAAGAATTGGATAGTGGAATTAGCGATTCGAGCACGGCAGTTGCCGCGGCTGCCATGGTCATCGGTGCTTCGATTGCACTTTCATGGATGGTCAGCAATTACAGAGAAGGCCGAGAGATGATGGAGAAAACCAGGTTGGCGGTAGAGAAGAAGGCCCTTGAGAAAAGGGCCGCTCTCAAGGAGAAAATGGCCGATGTCGAAGAGGAGGTTTTGCCTGAATCTGCTGATGAAGATAGGGAAAAGGTGGCCTCTGAGGAGCCGCCTGCCTCGGAAATTGGTCAGGACGATTCATTCGAAAGCCGCCTAAACAGACTCATGGGTGAAAGGTAATCGGGGTTTCTCAATGTCTAGAGCGCCTCCGACACCTGCATTCTACACATTCGACCCCATTACTGTGGACTTGATCGATCTTGTGCCCCCAATTCAAGCATCCCTGGGTGGAGATCACCGGGAGCTGCTTTCTATGTGCCCACTGTCTGTTGACATCCAAGGCCTCCGTCAGGGCCAAGAGGCCCCGTTTGATCCCGCCACATTGCTATACCTAGCTAGCGGGGACTGGGGGCCTAAGGGGGGCATGGCTGAGCCTCTTGACTCGATGGCGACTAGAGAGAAGCTCGGCAGATTTCCCAGTGAAGACGGCAATGTGATTTCGTACCTTATCTCGTTCACTAGGCAAAGGGGCGACATGACTGTATTGCACGAGCTACTTGCTAAGCTTTGTGACGGGCTATCTGAAGAGAATCTTGGAGAACCGGGATTCCGGGATGGTTTCGGTGGAATGTCCCTTCTTGGGTGGATTGACCCGCGGGAAGTTAGTGAGTTGAGGTCCTCGATACGTTCTGGAAGATGGACTACGTTGGGAGATGAGCCACTTGATGGAGGGGTAGACTATGGATTTAGGCACCTTCTGTCAATACTAAGATCGGCAGAAAAAAGGGGATGTGGGATTCTAATGAGAAGGCACTCATAATCAGAATGTTTTCCCAGTGAGTCTCTCGTACATCTCGGAGTACAAATTTGCAGTTCTTGAGATGATATCTTCGGGCAGAGAGGGTATGGGAGGCTCTGGCAAACCTGACTCCCTAGCTTGGTAGAGTTCACTATGGTGTCCAGTGCCCAGATAGTGCTCTCGAACGAATTCCTTCGATAGTGATACTATCTCCCCTCCCTCATATGTTTCAGCGTCCCACCAGCGATCCTCGTCCAATGTCCCAAAGGAGTCCACTAGAACTGGTTTCCTTCCAGCCCCCAATGCAAACTCCTTCTTTCCATCAACATGAATTAGACCTCTGGCGGAGGCTTCCCTCTCGATTATTGCATCTATTGCCAGAACGCACTCGAGGATTGAGTCGAACTCCTCTTCAGTTAGATTTGAGATCTGGAGAGCTTCCTCCCTGTCGAGAAGCCTGTCGAATTTCTCAAACTTAGTTGACACCTCCAAGTAGGGGCTGGGCAGCTTGACACCCATTTTCAGAGAAAGCCCGGGCTCGAAACCGAACTCTTCGGAGCCGACCTCCCCCCTTTCGTACCTCCTCCACCCCGATCCTGCAAGATAATGCCTGCAAATCACTTCTAGGGGCACGAAAACGTTCTCCATGTCCCTCGGAATAGCGCCGGGCTCTTTGATGACCTCGAACTTCTTTGCAAGGCACCTATCGGGGGCGTTCATCTCTATCAGATGAGTTTCACATATCCCCTCTTGTTCAACAAGGTTGAACCAATGACAAGTGGTCCTGTTGAGGCTCTCCCCCTTTCTTGGAACCAAGCTTGGGATGATTTGGTCGAATACGCTAATCTGATCGGTATATCTGAACTCGATAACTTCGGGGTCATCGGTACTCCATACCTGCTTCACCTTTCCTTGATACATCATCTCCGCCATGTCACGTTTCGGAAGGGGCACGACGATGAACATTACTGACGTGATGTCAGTCCTTTCTGGCCGCTTCCCTCAATATGAATACTGAAAGAAGCAATATTGCAACTATTCTCAAATCAAAATCGGATTCATCATCCTTGGGCTGATCCGAATCAAATAATTCAGCGGCAGAGTCGATCCCGGGGGATTCAGTGGATGAAAGAATAACGGTCCCTCCGACGTGGTAGGGGGAAGAAGAGGTGAATCCTCCGGGAACTTGGTCCGGCGTAACCGAAGCCATGGCGATATCACATAAATCGGATTCGGTCAAGTCGCTGAGGACATTCTCGAAAACGCCACTGTTGTGGCTGTAAAGAGTGAGTTCCACCTCGTAGTGGCTAGCTATACTATTGGCTATCATTTCTGCCATGTCAACCTCGAATCCGACCAATTCGCCGCTGGCGCCGAACCTAGTCATGGAGGAGTCTTGGTTCAGCATGCAGACACCGATGTCTCCATCTTCAAACAATATCCTGTGGAGCGTTCCGCCTTCCGTTGGAGTTGGCCAGGCATCCTCATACTCCTCGAAGTCATAGAAATCTAACTGGGGCCTGTCTGAGAACCAAAGTTGGTGTGTGGAAATGGCGGTTCCCCTCTGATGAATGTCCGCCAGAGCGGAATTAACTGCATATCTTAGTTCCTCATTCCCCGAATCCTGAGAATTATCTGACCTAATCATGGCAATGAAATAATCCGAAATATCGAACATCTCGCCCACAGTAATTGTATTCCACTGAGCAATCATTTCTGAGTCTGTCAATAAATGATGAGGGCCGATTACGAAGTCGACCTCACCGTCCCTCAGGGACCTGATAGCAAATTGCATATCCTCAAACTCCATTTCTTGCAAATTTGAATTCTGGGCAACGAAACGAGAGGAGTCTTCGCCCGAAATAGTGCCAATGGAATAGGACGCTTCGCCTGATGCGGGTAGCCATGAACAAGAAAGCAATATCAGGACAACTAGGATGGCGGCAGTCCCTCTCATGGAGTAATCAGGGGGCGATTTGACTTAGAATTGGCGGTCCGCCTAGACTATATCCAAGGAAGAATGCCAGAGAATGGGGCTCACCATGTTCGAAGAGGATTCTCGGCTCTCCGATTCAACAAGAATGAGGGGCGCTGCCCACATAATTTCCATTTCAATAGTAATACTCCTATTGACTTCAGTGAATCCAAGCCAGGCCTCTGATTTCAAGAGCAGTTGGGAAGTAGTAGAAAGCGGGACTTCTGAGGATCTCCTTACTGCTACTGAAATTGAAGGCGTAATTTGGGCATTCGGAACAGGGGGTGCGATGCTACACAGTGATGACAATGGAATTACATGGGCTGCCTACGATTCTCCCACTACAAGTGGCATTCTAAACTCGGACTCGGGTTTTGGGTCCTTGCTGGTTTCGGGAGAAAATGGACTTATGATGCTCAGGAAGAGCGGCGAAGAGCTTTGGACGGACATCCCCCTTCCCGAAGGATCCATTGTGAATGGAATCTCATTGACCGGGAGTGAAACCGCCGTTGCCGTGGGAGCCCATGGAACAATATGGAATCTTGAGGGGGGGACGTGGGCGGAAACAAACCTGTCCATAGAAAGTGATCTACTGGGTGTTTCGTTCCTCGATGAGAATCTAGGAATTGTGGTTGGCTCAGATGGGACCATCCTATTTTCCGATGATGGGGGAGAAAGTTGGGAGTATCGTGAGGCACCCGAAGGAGCGGGTGATGCTGAAATCGTCTCGGTGGAGTTCTACAGCCCCACTAGGATTTACGCCATTACGAATGATGGGAGAATTCTAATCTCAATGAGTAACGTAGTGACGGGGACTGATGTAGGGTACATTTGGACACTCGTAGAATTCGAGAGGCACTATCCCGCAGGATCGAACGAGTATGTCCTTGGTCCGGAGACACTTGACGTCATGCTGACTTCGATTGAGGTAGTAACAACGTCGAAGTTTCTGATGACGGGTGAAGGCGGCTACATCTCAATGAGCATCAATGGTGGGACAATTGTTTCTCAGCAGATTAACCCACTTGGAAACAATAGTGACTTCAACGACATTGTAATGCTGACTGGATTCAATGGCGTTGCAGTTGGCGACGGGGGCAAGATACTGTGGACCGAGAATGCTGGTGCAGACGACCAATTAGGATTCGTCGTACCGGAATATGGAAACTTCGGAGTCTTTGTTGATGAGACTAAGGCAATGTTCCTATCAGGATTCATCGCGACACTGAAAATAGTCGCATTCGGAATTATCCTGGGATTCCTCCTAGGAGTCACCCTTGCAATGTGCAAAACATCCCCGACATCACTTAGGTACGTTGTAGAACGTTACGAAGCTAAGTATGTCAGATTGGTTGGGATTCCACTTCTGGCGGGCGGACTGTACCTATTTTATTCGGCCATACCAGGGGCTAGTAATCTGGGGCTGCAGGGAATTGAGTATGTTTTCCTTCCAGTTGGCGCACCTGTTTCTTTCGCCAAGATACTTCTGGGAATTGCGCTATTGTTCCTAGGTACACTATTCCTGAGTAATGATGGAAATTTCTCGAAAGTACGGGTTGGACCATTCGCCCTAAATCCTTGGAGGGTCAGACCGTTGAACGCAATAGCAACCGTTTACACGGACTTCTTCCGTAACACTCCGTTAATTGTCCAGTTCCTATTCATCCATTTCGGCCTTAGGCTGGGAGCCCTTATCCAGGAACCCGGATTGGAAATTTTTAGCTTCGATAATCTGGAAAATAATCATAACTTCCTGACGGACATTATTGCCACATACGACCATTCTGAAGGCAATTATGGGACGCTGATAGGTGGAGTACTCTACGACTCAGCATTCATCAGTGCCATATGCGCACTAGGATTCAATTCTGGTGCCTACCAATGCGAAACCATCAGAGGGGCGATTCAGGCAATACCTTCGGCCCAGATGGAAGCAGGAAGGAGCATTGGCCTAACATATTTGCAAACTATGCGACGAGTCATCATGCCTCAGGCGATTCGGATCTGCATCCCTCCGATGGGAAATGAGATGGTGAATCTGGTATTGAACTCGTCCCTTGCCATGATAATTGGATATGCAGAGCTTACTAGGCAGGGCAAGTTGATCGTTGCGAGTACGTTCCAGTATGCATATGCTTGGGGGATGGTTCTGATATCCTACTTCGTGGTCACATGGACCCTTGCCCTAATACTAAGGTGGCTAGAGGAAAAAACTAGAATCCCGGGACTAGGGATTACAGGAGGTGAATGAATGCCAGAAAAGGTACTAGACGTGGAAGATCTGCATATGATTTATGCGGGTGGCGTTCATGCTGTCAAGGGCATATCATTTGAAGTAAAACAGGGGGAGTCTGTTGCCATAATTGGATCATCCGGAAGTGGTAAGTCGACTGTCCTAAGGTGCATAAATCGACTGATAGAACCTACTGACGGCAAGATTTTCTTGAAGGAGGAGCAGGTTAACACCCCTCACACCGATGTAAATGACTTGCGATCCAGGATAGGGATGGTTTTCCAGTCATTCGAGCTATTTGCGCACCTTAGGGTCCTTGACAATATTACATTGGGCCTGAGACATGTCAAAGGTATGGGCAAGATGGAAGCAGAGGAAGCAGCAATGTCAGTTCTGGAAAGAGTCGATATGCTCGACAGGATTGATGCATACCCGGGTAACCTTTCCGGCGGGCAGAAGCAGCGTGTTGCTATTGCCAGGGCCCTTGCCATGAAGCCGGAGGTTCTGCTTTTCGATGAGCCGACCAGCGCCCTTGATCCAGAACTCATAGGTTCGGTTTTGGAGACCATCCGTGGACTTGCTGACGAAGGAATGACAATGGTCGTAGTGACTCACGAGATTGGCTTTGCCAGGGATGTTGCTGATCGAATTATCTACATGGACCAGGGAGTTGTGGCAGAAGAGGGGCCTTCCTCCATCATCAACAACCCTCGGACTGAGAGGCTCAAGAAGTTCCTCTCATCCCTTCACGAAGATGAGGTCGTGGAGCAAAATGATGTCGATTAATACCTTAGATCATTCCCTGTGCCGTCATAGCTTCAGCGACTTTGAGGAAACCGGCGATATTCGCGCCAGCCACGTAATTCCCGGGCATCCCAAATTTCTCCGCAGTTTCAGAAGCGGTCTTGTGAATCTCCACCATTATTGACTCAAGCCTCTGGTCGACCTCCTCTCTTGTCCAAGAGAGCCTTAGGCTATTCTGACTCATCTCAAGGCCAGATGTTGCTACCCCTCCTGCGTTGCTTGCCTTACCTGGGGCGAACAATATTCCGTTTTCCAGGAATGTCTCTACTGCTTCCGGCGTGCATGGCATGTTTGCCCCCTCAGCAACTGCAATTACGCCATTCTTAACTAGCATTTTTGCTTCCTTGCCATTGATTTCGTTTTGTGTGGCACATGGAAGTGCCACATCCACATCGGAGTCCCAAAGACCATTCAAGGAAGGTTCCGGTTCAGACTTGGAGTAAGTGACACCGTCGAAGTTATCCGCATACTCGCTGATTCTTCCCCTTCTGTTGTTCTTTAGATCCATTATCCATGCTAGCTTTTCTCTGTCTATCCCAGCGGGATCATAAATCCACCCTCCGGAATCCGACATGGTTACTGGGACCCCTCCTAGGTCGAGAACCTTCTCGCATGCGAACTGCGCGACATTTCCTGAACCGCTAATTGCTACTGTGGAGCCTTCGAAGGACTTTCCTTTTGTCGCCAGCATCTCGCGAGCGAAGTATACCAAGCCATACCCTGTGGCCTCGGGCCTGATCAATGACCCTCCGTATGATCTTCCCTTTCCTGTCAGGACCCCAGTGAACTCGTTTGCTAGCTTCTTGTACATCCCGAAGAGGTATCCTACCTCTCTGCCGCCTACTCCAATATCACCAGCAGGAACGTCTAGGTCTGCCCCAATATGCCTCCACAATTCCATCATGAAGGACTGGCAGAATCTCAAAACCTCTGCATCGGTTTTGCCCTTGGGATCGAAGTCTGAGCCTCCCTTTCCACCCCCCATTGGAAGTCCAGTGAGGCTGTTCTTGAACACCTGTTCGAAAGCGAGGAACTTCAAAATTGACTGATTCACCGAAGGATGGAACCTTAGTCCGCCCTTGTATGGCCCTATTGCGCTATTCATTTGAATCCTAAAACCACGATTGACTTGCAAAGCGCCGCTGTCGTCGTACCATGGGACCCGGAACTGGATTATTCTCTCAGCCTCCACCATTGACTCAACCACGGGCAGGAACTCAGGGTGCTCCTTGATTACTGGTGAAAGGCTGTCCAGCACCTCCTCAACTGCCTGATGGAACTCAGGCTGGTCCGGATCCCTTGCGATTACGCTGTCGTAAATTGTTTTCATTTGGCTGTCCATAGCACTCACCGGTTGATTTGAACGATTCCTTCTACAGGTACCGGGCGCTTTGGCGACCCGAATCGCCCTTTTGAATGGTATCCCCTTGAGATGTGCGATGATGCCACTATTCTGAGTTGGTGGATTAAGAGAAAATCATTCTTTCAGCGATTTCTGACACCTTTTTCTCATACCCGGGCAGGGTCATAATGTATACAGCAGCCTGACTGACCTGACGCACCTTTAGGGCATCGGCTATCGGGGTGTGCTCCTTGAACCAGCGGGTCTTTCCATCGTCACCGATTATTCTGATGTCGACTTGAGCCATCCTCGGCTCGGCGAGAAGTAGCTTGATGTTGGGGACATCGACAGCGACATACCCTGGCTGGAGTCCTGCCCTCTGTGCCATCTCGTCTTCAAAGGATCTGCGTTTCTCGGCATCGGATGCGAGTCCTGCCAAGAGTTCCACCTGATCATCTGTCAGTTCCTGCCTCCTTCTGCTAGAACACACCTTCAGAAGCTGCCTATACTTGAGTCTCCTGATCATATCTCTTGCATAGTCTCCAGCCTCATATAGGGCCTGCCAAATCTCTGCATCGACACGCCTCTGCAGGTCGACTGAGTCGGGGAGCTGGTCTGCACTTCTTTCTACGGCTCTTGAAAGCATGATTTCTGTAACCCGAGTAACCCTGTGGAAATATACGGCGCTATACATTAGACCCCGTGCCATCAACATCCCCTCCAGTGCCGGGAGTCCGCCCTCCTCAACCGCAATGTCGCCCCCGTGCCTCTCTAGACACATGATTAGCCTGCGATAGTCAATGACCCCGTGATTCACCCCGGTAAAATGGGAGTCCCTAAGGAGGTAGTCAATCTGATCACAATCAACTGGGCCATGGACTATGTGGGCCAGTGTGTTATCCTGCTCAACAAAGTTCGAGCGTCCTTCCGACCAGTCCATCAAATTCCTCTCGGAGCCCCTGGCATCTGGCCCCCTGATTAGGCTGGCAACCTCTGTGGGGTCTATCCCATGGCCCTCGAGAATGTCGGGAATTGATTTCCTATTGTTAATTGAGTTGACTTCCCCCTCTCTGAGCACATCATATTCTCCAGTGATGATTCCCTCGGTAATGGACATGTGATCCATGCCGCCTCTCTCGTGAAGAATATGCTCAAGTGTGTGGGAATAGGGGCCGTGACCTACGTCGTGCAGCATTGCAGCTACTTGCACTACATCCTTCTCGGAGTCATCCAGAGACATTGAGTCTGCCATCATTCCAGCAACATGGGAAACACCGAGAGAGTGTTCAAAACGAGTGTGGTGGGCCCCTGGAAAAACCAGATGCGCTAGACCTAGCTGCTTGATATGACTGAGTTTGTTCATCTCAGGGGTCTTCAGCAGGTCTTTCCTGACGCCATCGATCCTGAACTGCCCATGGATTGCATCATTGATGGTCTTCATACCGTTCCCTGCGAGCCTCCGAGAGTATGCTTCCCCTTGAATGGCACTCTATCTTGAATTTCAGAAAAATTGTACAATGGAAGTGTAGGTCATGCTCATTGTATTTCATATGCATTTCAATTGAGATACAATTAAGACCCCTTGCCTCTCTGTGCGGCTCGGAGGAAGCAAGTTGGCCGGCCACAGCCCAATGGTCTCGCTCAGGATTCCAGAGGATCACCTCTTGGAATTGGACAGGCTAGTAGGCCTCGACGGGATGAGGAACAGGTCCGATGTAATCCGGTATGCTGTGAGGCAGTATCTCTCCTCTGAGCATCAAGTTTCGGGAGATAGGGTGCAAGTAGACCTAGGACCTGATTTGAGTGCTAGGATTGGCGACTTCTGCAAATTACACGGAGAGAGCCCGGATGTTGTGCTTAGGCAGGCAGCCAGGGAGCATATCAGGAGAGTCGCGATAGAGGATGCCACGGTTGAGGATCTCCTTTCTGCTCGAATGGATGCCCTACGTGCAAGGTATGATGACGAATCAAACGCTATATGAGGCGAGGGAAAATGTGTGAGGACGGGATGCACAGAACCAACGCGGGGGGGCGCTCTATGCGCCCTCTCGCACCAAATTTCGAAGGTCTCTTGGACCGAGCAAGAAAGGCTAGTTCAACGATGAGCGCCGAGGCCTAGATAGTGTCATTCTCCGTAGTCTGAACCCAATCTTCTTGGTCGTTCTACTGGCAGGGCCCTTTCCATGACCACTTCCGATACCCCGGATCTGGGAGTTTACCATGCTCATGAGAAGATGAGAGACTCCCAAATCGAGATGATCAGGGACGGAATAGACTCCCTGCAATTGGGGGGAGCCCTGCTGGCTGCAGCGCCCACTGGAATAGGCAAGACTGCGGCGTCCTTGGCTTCCGCATTGCATGTTGCAAATGATAGGTCCCAAGAGGGTTTGAAGCCGAAGATTGTGTTCATGACAGGTAGGCAATCGCAACATAGGATCGTTGTTGACACTGTCAAAATGATCAACTCGAGGCTTCCAACGGGAGTTTCGAGAGTCAAATTAGTTGATATCATTGGAAGGGAGGGGATGTGTGATGTTATCGACAAATCGACCGGCAAATGCAACTGTGAAAAAGAGTCGACGGAGGAGGGCAGACAGAGAAAAAGAAACAGGATGAAGGACATTATCCTGTCAGAGCCTCGGCATGTCGAGTGGGGAATAAAGTATGGCAAGCAAGAAAGGGTGTGCTCATGGGCAGCCGCTAGGGCAGCTGCCAGAGATACAGATGTGTTGGTTTGTGACTATAATCATGTTTTCATCGAGGAAGTCAGAGAAAGCTCACTTCCGGCCATGGGAATAAATCTAAATGAGTCTATATTGATAGTTGATGAAGCCCATAACCTACCAGATCGAATCAGGAATGGATTAGAAAGAAGGATTACTGATCAGGTATTCAGAAGGGCGCTGAGTGATGTCCAGGAATACAAGGGAAACCTGGAGAAAGTTGCCTTGCAGTTAGATACTGGTGAAGCATATGGTTTCGGAGACGCTGTAAAGCTGGAGAAGCAGATTAAGGCCCTCAGAGATGACACTGTACTGAGAAAATGGTTCGACAGCAAGACCGTGGAAAACGAGGAGTCTGACTGGGATGACCTGCGGATCGAGACAAATGATTTCCTAGATGCCATAGGCAACGCCATAGTCGGGCTTGATGATTCGACGAGCGACCAAATCTCGATTATCCGAGAAATGATTGGAAACTTGATGAGGGTGAAAATAGATGATGACGACTCACTGGAAGAAGAAGAGCAGAACGATTGCATCAGACTTGCGGAAATGCTGGACGTTTGCATAAAATACAGAAATAGCGATGCCCTTGCATTAGTGTTCGACAACATATTGGAAGAGCCCCGGATTTCGAGTCATTTGCTGGATCCGGGAGTTGTAGGTGGCCCCATATTCGAAGAGTGTGCTGGCTCAATTCTGATGTCTGGAACACTATTTCCCCCAATTATGTATTGCGAAATCCTAGGGATAAACGAGGAAGGATATAGGGGCAAGGAGTACAATTCAGGATTCCCCCCTGAAAATAGACATGTGCTAATTGCCAGCGATGTAACGAGCAAGTTCTCGGAGAGAGAGTCGAGTTTCGGGCCCATTAGCCAACACATAACTTCCGTTCTGGAAAAAACTCCAGGTAACGTTGCAATTTTCGCCCCCAGCTATTCGATGATGGAACGAATTGCTTCAGAGACGGGGTACGTCTTCGGGAGGCATCGCCTGAAGGAGGAAAGAGGCATGTCCAAGCGCTCAGTTGATGGAATGGTCAATAGGCTACACGAACTTAGGTCGATGGGTAAGAATTCTGTGATTTTCGGAGTATTGAGCGGTAAACTGTCAGAAGGGATAGATTACTCTGACAACATCCTTGATGCCGTGGTCTGCATTGGCCTCCCATTACCCCCGCCCAGTGCCAAGCAGGACGCACTGTTTGGATACTACACTAGCAGGTTCGGGAGATCAAGGGCATGGAAGTATGCAAGTCTGCAGCCGGCTGTAAACAGCGTCCTACAGGCTCTCGGGAGACCCATAAGAAAGGCGGAAGATAGGGCTATAGTGGTACTTCTCGAGAAGAGGCTCCTGGAAGGCAGGAGCAGGGATTGTATGCCTGGGTCAATGGACTCATTAAGGACATCTAGTCCATCTAGAACAGGCAAGCATGTTGAGCGATTCTTCCGGATACCTAAATCAATGGGTTCATCTTAGTCGGGCCATTGGGGGCAACGATAGCATGACGTGGAGGAGAGTTGTAATTGCCGACTCAGACGACGGTGCTGTAACTGAAAATGAATTCCGAGGAGTCGGCATGGGCCTCGATGTTACCGCCTCGGAAGCGCATTCACAGTTTCTCTCTGACCTACCGCACATGTCTGAGGTTTCGAAGTCCCACGAGGAATTCATGGGACAGGTTGGAGACATACCTGAGTCCACCAGGATGGTGAACAACGACGTCACAACTATTGGCGAGATGGTTGCTGATCTAGGAGGTTCAATAGAGGGCAGCTACATGGAGATTCCAATGCCTTCGGCGAATAGAAGGGGGGTCGTCCTCGAAGTCATGGAGGGCGAGTCAGGCACTATAGCTCGAATTATCGCGCCCAGTGGTTTTGGAGGAGTTTTGAGGACGTTCAGACTTCCTACTGGGTCATTCATATCGGATGCATCATGGAACGGACACACTTTGGGGTTGTCCCTTGAAGATCATTCCTGAGGGACTATTGAGGCCTCCCTAGATGGAACTTCCTCGAGCTGGTCTATCTCCTGGAGAACTGAGCTCAGTGCCATCTGGGCACTCTCCCTATGGGGCTCGCCGAGAACGTGGCTTGAGTATCTGGCCTCCTCGAAAATTCTGTCGAGAGACAACAATGCCTGCTCGCTTATTGGGAGTGCGTTTCTTATTGCTAGCTCGAACTCTCTGACTGTCTCGAAGTCTCTCCTCAGGAAACCTCTGCTCATCAGTATCTGGCAGAGTCCCTCATAGCAGTTGAATATAGCCTCCCTGACCTCATCCCCTGCTGCCAAGAGCTCTGCTGTGTAGCTGAACACCCCTGCTAGCTCATCGATAGCAGCCTGTTTCCTCCTCCTTAGCACAATTACGCCAGCCGCGGCTAGTCCGATTATCACAAGGATGGCTAGTGCGGTCATTGCAGGGCCCACCAATGATGCCCCCTGCTCCGGCTGATATTCTACATCGACAACGGCGAACTGTGAGAGTCGGGCAGCGTCAATGGGGTCGATAATATCGGAATCGGAACTGAACTCTACTGACAAGTCCCCCCAGAAGTCCCTGTCCCATAGGGGATGGTTCTCATGGAATGACTCGAACTGATATGTGAAGATGCCATTCTGATCTGTGACCCCTACCACAGTGAAATGTGTGCTACTCTCGTTGACTAGCCTAGCGGTAATCGAAACTCCTTCTATGGCCTCGGCCCTGTCCGTGGCAGTGACATTCACCTTTCCTGACATGGAGCTTTGGCCTATTTCTAGGAACAAAGAGTCTGGGAGGAACTCAAAGTTCACTGGGACCTTGATTATCACCTCGAACTCAATCTCGCCCCCATTCAGGAACCTTGAGGAGTCGGGATCCACGACTATCGACATGCTGGCCACACCAGGAGGCATTGTTGAAATTGCATTCGACTCAACCAGGAACTGCCCTGTTGTCTCATCCCATGTTATCTTCGTATTCGGCCTCAGAGATTCCTCCCAGTATAGCGAGAGGTCCATCTCCTCCATGGTGTTGCCCTCCCCTCCGATCTCAATTATCCTGCCAAGAACCCTAATAGGTCTATTTCCATCGCTTCTGACGACCTCGTCCTCAAGGAATAGGATCTCTATCTGAATGTCGGCTCTGGCATACACGGTTGCATTGATCGAGTTGGAAAGGTACAGCTGTTCGCCAGCGAAAACCAATGAGACGTCGTGTGAACCCCTTGAAATCAGGTAACCCAGTTCATGACTAATGCTGAATGTTCCATCTATGCTTGTAGTAATGGTGGAAACTTCTTCGCCATCTAGAAGGAAGGAAAGCACCCTCCCCTCCAAACCCGGATTGCCGGTAGAGTCAGCATCGAATAGCCTACCACTTAGGTTCCATGCACCGCCCCTAGTAACAACATTGTTCTCGACTTGTAGTGTCATTCCGGTGTGATATGCTATTGTCAGGTTTGCCTCTACGGATCCTTCGCGGTGATATCCCTGATTCGGAGCTATTACCGTGAGTGTGTGCTGACCCACGTCTAGGAATTCGGACACTACCCAAGAATGGGACCAGGACCCGTCTTCATCCGTCGTAGTAGTGCCTATCAGAATTCCATCAATAAAGATCTGGAGCGAGTGGTTTCCAAGCCACCCATCCGGAAGGTTATCCTTGACGGAGCCCCTGAGTTGAAGTACGTCTCCAACAGCGACCGGAACTGGTTGTTCAACACTCACATCGACTGGACCGAAAACAGTGAAAATAGTGCTAGAGTTAGAGGCGATTACGAACTCCTCTCCACCAAATTCTATCCTAACGTTCCTTGGCCCGAGAGGCATGTCTGGAGGTACAGGGAAGAATAAGCTAAACGTACCATTGTCAGACACAGATAGGGATGTTAGGAATTGGTCGTTCATGTAGACATCTAGATCTCGTCCGGGAAGTACCCTTCCAGCGCCATCAGTCAGCATTCCTTCTATGAGTAGCAGCTCGTTCCTGTCGACTTCCCCAGGAGGTGTCGTAAGAACGACCTGGGATGTCTGGGTCGCGTTGAATTCCTGTGTTATTGAGGATGGGAGATAGTATTCCGGATTCAGGGAGTCACCCTGGCCCATCGGGTCGACCCATGTGAAACCGCCAAGGAAGTCGACGGTGAAGGTGTGGTCGCCATAGTCTGTATCAAGCGGTAAATCGTAAGTGATGCTCCAAATCCCAGTAGAGGAGTTCGAAATTGAAGTGTACAAAGGACCTACGTCGATTCCGTCTATGGAAAGATGGACGACACCTCCCTTTTCTTCGCCGTCCTCGATCAGGGGTGCACCATGCTCGTCTAGCAGGGTTCCAGTGAACGTGACTGACTCACCTGCGATTGCGGAGCCCGTAATTGAGGTCACATCGAGAACCGTTGGGGCGAGTATCACCACTCTTGTCCATGTCTCATCGCCCAGTAGACCGGTGGTCCCATTGAAGCCAGCAAATGTGGCGGTAATTGTCATCGGTCCGGGAGCCCTATTGGAATCGGTCGGGATTACAGTAGTGACAATGCCGTCCTCGTTCGTAAGGCCGGACCATGCTGGTGCCCCATCTATGGAAATATCGACCTGGGCTCCTGAGACGAACTGTCCGGAGTTGTCAATCAATGACATGTTGAGTGTGATGTTGTCCCCTCTGACAGTTCTCTCATCAGGGTCCAAATCCGTTGGGGAAATTATGGAAAGCATTGAGAAACCTCTGCTGTCAAAGATTCCATCCTCGGAGCTGGCGCCATAGTAGTTGACGGACGGCGTGTATGAGGCGGTGATATTGTGCGTACCACGTGGGAAGGAAAGATCCAGGAAGATTCTGGCAGACCATGTGCCATTGGCATCTACGGTTCCACCAGTGACTGAGAACGAGTTAGTGTCCCCATCGATGGCGAAGTTTAGAGTTGGATTCAGGGCATTTCCTGATCTGTCAACTATTCCACTTCCATTACTCGAAGTCAAAGTTCCACTAATGTCGAGGAACTCCCCTGCAGCTGGGTTGGAAGTAATTGGGTCGAATGTAATGTTGGTTGGCGACCTGACTGTGATTGTGTTGATTATCGTGGACGATGGATGGAGTGTGTCTGAACCATTTGAACCATTGAACATCAGAACTATCGGAATCAAACCGAGAGGGTGCGAATGAGGGACTGAAAATGTGAAGTTGACGATACCTTGTCCATTTGTCGGTTGTTCGGGAGTTAGCCACGTATCGTGGAACAATGCGGAAACTGGCATGTCGGAAAGTTGCCTGTCCCCATCGCTAGATTCTACCAGCTTTGCTCCGAATGTTATGGATGTCCCCCTGTCTACTATTGTATTGAGGAGGGGGTTCCTTTCAGTGAACTGGGTGACGCCTCGAACCAGGATTGTTTCATTCCCAGAACCGGTAAGGTAGAACGGGGTACTGCCGTTTTCAACGCTTACTATGACAGTCTTGAGGCCGTTAGTCACGCCATCCCCCAGCGGATCAGTTGGCACCATTATCGAGAACGATCCGTTAGCTGCGGTGACATGTCCTGTGACCAGAGTCTCACTGGGGTCGTTCAGGAAAAAGACCTCCAGCGTCATGGGACCCGATACTGAGCGATTCTGGTCCACTCCATCTAGGACCTGCCCCTGCAGTTGGAAAAACTGCCCGGCGGTGACTTCGGGCAATGGAGCATTGTCAATTCTGATGCTACTCGCGACCTGCACGGTGAGGTTCACTGTGCTCTCATTCCCTATCCACCTGCCTGCATTGGGTGTGGTCAGACTATCAGTTAGGTCATCCGGTGCGTGTAGGCGGACATCATAGTACCCGGGCGGAGCGTCAGCAGGAATGGTCGGAGTGAACCTTGCGACGCCATCTGAACCCGTGACTGTGGAGTTGAGTACCTGCTGCAGGGGCCCTCCCCAATCGAAGTAAATGTCGACGGTAGTGTTCTGCAGCCTGTCATTGCTCTCCACATCGGTGACTGTGGCATTCGTCACCAATGTCTGGCCTGCAATCACGATCGACTGCAATGGCTCTGCCTCCACTACGTACTCGGTCTGTACGCCTGCTTGGAGCACCACTGCACCGGAAACAAGGTAGTAGGCACCACCCGTGGGGGGGTTCTTCTCGAAATCAAGGATCAGTCTGAGGTCGTAGACACCAGCACCGACACCGCTAGGCATCTGGAATGTAATGTTGTACTCGCCGGTAGTGTTGTCTATCCACTGCTCCCCCAGTCTGTAGGTTACTGGTGGTGCTTCCAGGCCATCGGGAGTAGGTGGTTGGTCGGATGGCACCTCCATATTCACAATGATGGAAGAGTTGTTTCCTAGAATCGTGCTGTTCAGATTGATGTCCCTGGCGAAACCAGAAATCCAAGATGATTGCCCTCTGGGAGTCCATTCCGAACCCAGTGTGAATGAGACGTCAGCCCTACCTTGGACTCTGACGGTATCTAACACGCTGTTGGGAAGAAGCCATGTGGAACCGCTATAATTCAGCTGCCACGGGTAGTCCCCCGCCTCCACATCTATAGTGGGCCTCCATGTTACCATCACGCGCGGGAGCTCTGGGTCTGACTGATTCCATACCAACTCGCCGTTGAAGTCCAATGAGTAGTTCCCAACGAAGCTCGCAACGGAGTTTCCAGTATGGTCTGACAATGTCACTTCTACCTCGGAGTCTGACCCCACGGGAGCTGGATTCAGAATATAGCTGAAATTTACGTAACTCTTTACTCCGTGCTCATCGATTACCACAGACTCGTCTTTCGCGAAGAGGCCGTCCGCCTCAAACTGGTAACGAATCTCTACCAGACCAGCGGGAATGGGGACCTCTGATGCAGAGAAGGACCAATTGACAGCAAATTGCCCGAGGGCCCCCGTCCAATCGGAGTCGTTAAGATACCATGAATTGAGAGTTGTAAAGGGGCCGTTGGCTGCGGATCTTCGCATCTGTAGTGTAAGGGTGCCATTGAGTGCCTCTGGGATGGTCGACCTACTCAGAACGGTGCCGTTGAGGTATATTGGCTGGTCGACCTCAAGGATGGTGTTGTTAGCCCCATGTCCCTCCAGGGTTACGGTAAGGTTGGGTGCTGGTGTTAGGTTTAGGTTGAATCCGACTGACTGGGGGCGTAAGTGATAGAGGGGGGTGCTTGCATTGTTGAGATCCTCCTCGTGCCAGCCTAGGAAATTCAAGGTTGCAGCTATCAGCCCCTCCTGTTCAGATTCGTCTATTGGGACGGAGAATTCGTAATAGCCGCCAGCCCCGACGCTGGAGATTAGGCTAACTGGGCCATCAGCTGTGGTTGTGTAGTTGAGAACCACCTGTAGGCTATCTAGTTGAGTAATGTCATTGTAAGGCTCACTTGAGAGAGAAATCTCGCCTGTTACCGTAGTGTTCACTCCAATTCCTATCTTTGGCTCGTCCACCGGCTCTGGTTCAGTAATTGACATGTCTACATCGTCAGTGATGTTCATCCTCCAGGGGAAGTTAATCCCCTGTGAACCGACGTACCCATTCTCATAAGTTCGAAGAACCAGGGCGCCATATCCTGGATTAATGACCTCTTGGGGCTGCCCTGTTATGTTGAAGGAGCCATTCTCGTCCGTAATTGCTGTGCCAACGAAATGCTCCTCTAATGCAGCGGAACCGGGGACGTTCTCCGTCTGATTAGATCTTACCAAGTACATGTCAATGGTGATGTTCGCCACAGAGGTCTGATTTTCGGTGAACCTCAGTATTCCATCCAGGGAAATATTGCCTGATGAAAGGTCCCTGTCGAACCAGATTGGACCCCAGCTCTCGTCCACTACCTCGACTGTAGACAAAGATGGACATGCCTCGAAGGGGATCCACCCGAGATCTGCGTCACCCAGATTGGAGTTTGTCTGGAGGTGCACCTCTACCCAGGTTGTGAAGTCCTTGCCGTAGACCTCGAAAGACGTACCAGTCCACTTCCCTCCAGAGAAACCCGTGACTTTACGGGCAGGGATTCCTGCGGACCTTAGCATCACGGCGAAAAGAGTGCTGAACTGGTCACAGTCACCCTCAAACGAGTTGTTCAGAATCCAATAGGACAGGTCATCCTCGTCATCGAGAACCCCGACTTCGGTCCCGTTATGGTTTCTCAGGAAAGAGGTAGTCGAGTTACCATTAATGATGAAGTCCTGGATTGCGGACACCCTGTCCCAAGCGGAGAACGCCCCTGACTCATTGATTATTGTCATTGTTATTGAGTTGACAAAGCTGGCGGCATTGCCCTTTGCCAGATATGAGCTTGGGAGGTCCGTCGCATAACTGCTATTGGAGAACTCTGTTGTATTTTCCCTAATCGCCTGGGTGATCAGAACTTGCGGGGCGGTAACGAAGAGCGTGTCTATGGTTGCACCGTCCACTATTGCATCCCTGGTGAAATTCGAGAAGTTGAGGCCAGCATTAGCATCGGTCCATCCAGTATAGTTGACAGCGTTATGGGGTACGATAATTTCCTCGCCAGGGAAGATCAGTGCCCCTGACTCAAGTGATATCTCCCAGCCAAGGACCTCAGATCCATCCCAGAACTGCTGGTCGGCAACACCCTGTGTGGTCGAGAAACCCGGGAACATCTGCGTATTCCCAACGAGACTAGTGTTGACCCCCCAAGAAATCCCGGTATAGAAGTCATAGGTATGCCACCTCCAGTAATGCGTAATATTGGGGTCCACCCCCATTGAGGTGTTCATCGCCTCGAAGAACATCATGTTGGGGTCTATATCATCCGTCGGATCCCACGGATTTCCATCGGCGTTCAGACAATTAATGTCCCAAAACTCTGATGTGCACTCCTGTCCATCGGGAACTCCCCCTCCATCGGTATCCGGATCCCTCCAGTCAGTGCCCGTAGAGTTCTCAATGGTGTCTGGTATCCCATCTCCATCGGTATCTACTGGATTTAGGTCATCGTTAGGATTATTCTGAGGGTTCGTTCCATCCAGATACTCCTGGAAATCAGTAACACCCCCGTTGTCAGTGTCGGTTACATTCCACAGTGTGAAGTAGGTATCAGTAGTGCCGTTTCCACCCAAGTCGCCGAATGCAATCAAGCAAACTGTTGTATTCTCAAAGTAGTTGTTTAGACCGTCCCCATCTGAATCCAGAAGGTTATCACATGGATTGCTAGGGTCGGTTAGATTGAGTATCTCATCTAGGTCATTCACCCCGTCCCCATCTGTGTCGGACATGTTCCAATCGGAAAGGAATCCAAAACTCCCAGTAGATTCCTCCCAATCGGCTAGCCCATCCCCATCAGTGTCGAAATAGTCATCGTCGCATATTGGATCGTTGGAGAAACCTAGGGATTGATCCCAGCACCAAGAGAAGTTGACGAATGTAACAGATGTGGCATCAGGTGGTTTGTCCGTGTCTATGCCCCTCAATGCATCGCCATTGATGGAAGTGAACCTAAATCCTGTGAGGCTGCCGTTTGTTGATGACACGTAGTATCCCATGGGTTCGCCATTCTGCCTCCAATCCTCGGGTGTCTGATCGAGTGCGGATGTATCATTTAACGTGAGAATCATGTTTGTGGCATCGAAGTCGACTATTGACAGATTCAGTGTTTGAAGCGAAGTGCAGGGGTCTGTTCCGTGAGACGGGTCAAGCTCCGAGCCGTCACTAATCCCTCCGCCGTCAGTATCTGCAACATTCCAGAGGGTACATGTCATGTTTTCCTCCCAGTTGGGTATGCCGTCGTCATCGAAGTCACCGGAATCCTCAATCCTTGTTGGATCCGTCTCATTTTCATCCACAATGCCGTTCCCGTTGAGGTCCTCCTCTCCGTCGTCAAACTGGTCATCATCCGTATTGTTGTCCCTTGGGTCGCTTGCCAGAGGGGGGTCCCCGTACTGGCCATTTACCTCCACACCATCACTAATTCCGTCACCATCGGTGTCAGGGGATGTTGGGTCGGTCAGCAGAACGAGTGCTTCGTAAGAGTCGTTGAGTCCGTCCCCATCAGTGTCGTTATTCTGGGGGTCTGTGGAAGTAATGCCGTCGACCTCTGCCGTGAAGATCAGGCACCCACCGGGTCCAAGTTGCAGTACTGGGTTGCAGGGGGATTCGGTAGCAGTCATGGCTAGTGGGCCTGGTCTGAAGTACTGTGTGGGCGGGGTAGTGGTTCCATTTCGGGTCCCCCAAGCTGGGTTAATGAACTCCTTCAGGTTCACTAGCCCGTCTCCATCAGGGTCCCCCGATGCCCCATCTTGATTGGTGCGTGAAGTGGGGTCTAGCCCATTTGCAACTTCCCAACCGTCGGGCATGCCGTCGCCATCGGTATCCCAGCCATTTGGATCCTCATCGATGAGGCCGTCACCGTCATCGTCATCACTTGTGCAGTTCGCATCACCGTCACCGTCACCGTCGAAATTGTCGACCATCCCATCCTTGTCATCATCAAATGTGTTGAAGCAAATGTTTCCCCACGGATCCTCATCAGCTCCGTCGGAACCTAGCCCCTGTATGAGTTGCATGGCGCTTTCCTCGTCCCAGTTACTCACGGGTACAGTGCCATTCCACCAAACGCCGTTGTCCAGCTCATTTGGGGTGTTTGGGTCATCCCAGTTCGCAGGTATGCCAAACATCAACTCATTCAGGTTTGAGAGTGAGTCTCCGTCTGGATCGCCCGTGGATCCGTTATCGCCTGTAGATGAGAGTGGATTCAGGCCGTACTGCCATTCCCACCCGTCAGGAAGACCGTCATTGTCCGTGTCCCAGTCCTGGGGCTGGGTATTGATGTAGAACTCGAGACCGTAAGATAGGCCATCTCCGTCCTGATCGGTTGAAGCCAGCGCCTCCCAAGCAGCGAACTCCAATGCCGAGTACGAAGAAAGGAGCATCAGGGCCGAGAAAATTATGGCTGACCTGCTCTTCCTGAGGCCGTCCTTGTCCAACCCTGTAGATTGACTAAATGAGTCCATGCTACGCAACCCCTTGTACTAGGGCGGAAAGTAGGGCACTTAAGAGGAATGGAGCGTCGTTCGGACAATGACTCGCTACTAATCAAACCAGTTCGATGTCGTCATCCTCGTATACATCGTCCTCTTCCTCTTCTATCGACACAACTGGAGCGGGTAAATCATCGTCCTCTTCATCTTCCAAATCATCATCTGAATCACTGGAAATTGCATCTAAATATGCCATATGTGCCTTCCACCTTCTCCTGTTCATAGCGCCTTGGATCCCTGCGATGAGTAGCATTGCTGCAACTATTCCCACGATGTAAGTTGAAAGTCGGGGGTGTGTAATCTCGTTTACAAGTCTGTCAATTAGTGACGAAATTCCCACTCTCATCACGACGGTCTTCTCAGCCGTAGCATCATCGGGCCAGCTCTGCTGCGTGTCGAATGGGGTTGCCGAAACTAGGACATCTGCGGTCTCGCCATTGTTTGCAGAGTCGGGTACGTTAACGTCCAATACGAATGTGACTTCTTCGAATGCACCAAGCACTATCAGAACCGACCCCGACGGGCCGTCGATGTCAACGGACCAACCGGTCCCGTCAACTTCAGCCTCCAAGAGTACGGTGAGAGGACTGTTGCCCAAGTTCTTGACCTTCATCTGGATAGGGTATGACTCCCCCGGAACTAGAAGTCGATTGGGCGTTACTTGTACGATTTCCAAGTTGGGGTCATCGGGATCAATCTCAAACACCATTGGCAAGTCAAAGTACTTGGCATCGTCATCAGTGGTATCTTCGACTATTCTGAGGTAAACTGTGTGATTGCCAAACTCTACCTGATTTGTCAAAGTGATGGTCACGAATACCTCGGTTTCATCGCCCGGGGCAAGAGAGACCCTAGGAATGGCATTACCCGACGAGTCCTCAATTCTGAATTGCCACTGACCGTACGCGGCGTTTCTATCGGTGTTATCGTCCAATGAAGCTGGATTCTGAATCCTCCACCATGTGGCGGATTCGCCGGATGTCATCGTATTGGTGATCTTTGCCCTCAGAGATACTTCTGCGTTTCCTGGCCCGGGGTCGCACAGAGAAACCCTGATGTGGCCAAGTGGTGAACCATCGCAGTCATAGGAAACCTCGGCCCTTATTCCAAATGTGCGTTGGATAGTGAATAGTACCGTGGACCTCAGAGAGGCGTTTCCAGAACTTACCACCTCTATCTCAACTGGGCCGATGTCGGGGTCTTCTCTGTCGGCCGAGGGCTTGATCATCAGCCTCAGCGTTTGAGTGTCGTGCCTATCCAAGAGAGCTGTATGGAAAGTGCCGTCACCTTCGTCCTCCAGAATTCTCTGACCAGTGTCATTATCGTACACGTGAATGATTGACTTGGATCTTTGTAGTACGTCGATCCTGAATGTGTCAGCATCGAAACCGGTGTTGAAAATCTCAAGAAGGAATGGGGTGAATTGGTCATAGTCGACATACCTAGGTATGGTTGAATCAATGTCATCAGGGCGTGAAGAGTTTGCTATTGGGGTGTCATGGTCCTCTGACCATATGGATACTTGTGGAGGTTGGTAAACGTCGATCTTCTCCAAGTCAATCTGAAGAGTGTCCTGGTGAACGACGGTAAGTACGCCGTCGACCTCTGCTTCTGCAACAGCTCTGATATCTATGGAGCCTGGTGCACCTGTAAGATCCTCAGGTGCGGTGAGAGTAAGTATTGGATTCAGAATATCTCCTCCAGCATTGAGTGTATATCCGCCTGGTGAGTCGAATTCTAGCAACCATGAGCTTGGGAAATTTGTTAGGACCTCTAATTCCACGTCCATCGACTTCGTAGAGTCTCCCCTGTGAACTAGTTGGAGTGGAACGGGGGTTGTTTGTCCGGGAGCTATGTATTCTGTAGTTCGGTCCAGCCTATGGTTCAATGCAACTCCCCACTGCTCCATTGTTACAGGTTCATGCTCGATTATGACGCTATTACCTTGGATGTCAGAAACCTCGAGTTCGACAGAATATTCCCCGGATGGGATGCCGCTAGGGTATGACCAGAGGTACTCTCCAAAGATGCCTTGGCTTGTGTCCTCTATTTCCTCGTCGTCCTCATCGATTACGTGGTCTATCCGGTACATTCCGTCGGGATCCCGCATCAATAGCCTTACCGAGTCTACGTCATACCTGCCAAAACTGCTCTTGACATCGAAGGAGAACTGCATAACCCTCTCAGACAGGATGTCATTCGGAAACCATTCCAACTCTGGCCCCTCTGCGAGTTCTGCACCCTCCCTCTGTAGGAGAACAAGGCTGTTGGATATTGCGTTTGCCTCAATCTCTAGGGTGCTGAATCTGTCGTCGCCGTCTATCTCATTCCATGCCACCTCGGCCTCGCAACTAGAGCCGAATGGGCTTCCACTACTGTCACAACCAGACATATCGGCATCGACAATTAGTTCGAGGCGCTCGTCCTTGTCTATAGTGAATCTCTGGTCGTTCCCTAGGTCGATTTCAAATGTCTCATGATCAAAACTGCAGCTCTGAGTAAGTCCTGGATTGCATGCATCAGTGCTCCAAGAAACCGAACCGACTTGACTACCTGATGACTTGAGTGTGATTGTCCACTCCACGGAGGAAGTGTCAGGGCCTGTCGCCCTCATGAATAGCCCCAGTGGCAAGTAGTAAGATCCGGAGCCTGAGCCATGATTGGGGCGTCCGGCTACATCCAAAGAAGACAGCATAGGACTAGTTCGGAACTCTATGCTGCTGTCTAGGGCGCTCATCGACTCTTGGCCCCCTGATTCGGGAACCTGTGTTGTGATGTAACCATCACCGCCTGCAGAAGAATTCTGGGAAGCGAAATACATTGTATAGAGATTCAACTGGACATCTGAGCCTGCTTCCATCCTGGCTTCTTCTGGAAGCTCGTATTGGTGGTTGGAAAGCATGCCAAAGGGCATCAACATCAGCAGGGAAAGTGCCAGGGCCAGCCTGAAACGGCGGGACGCGCTATTCGCTATGCTGCTCGCATACACGTCTTGTCGCCCACAGGAGTGGCGTTAAAGCGTTCGTGCCCTAAGG
>MDSY01103655.1_pt1 | contig 30629 bp, 28 predicted proteins | sample 811131 | NCBI WGS metagenome assembly MDSY01 (sample SAMN05326643, study PRJNA326480) | marine metagenome | isolation source: seawater | place: Atlantic Ocean: South West | collected 2010 | reverse complement strand
GTTATAAAATTAATAAGCTGCATTAAAGTCAGAAAATTAAATGTAACTTTGCACGCTTAAAACAAGGCACTTATGGCTAATGTAAAAAACATCGCAATTATTGCACACGTCGATCACGGAAAAACTACCTTGGTTGATAAAATCATGTATCACTGTCAACTGTTTCGTGAAAATCAAAACACTGGTGATCTAATTTTAGATAATAACGATCTAGAGCGTGAGAGAGGAATCACGATCACAGCAAAAAATGTTTCTGTAGTGTATAAAGATACCAAGATCAATATTATTGATACACCTGGTCACGCCGATTTTGGTGGTGAAGTAGAGCGTGTATTAAATATGGCAGATGGTGTTTTGTTATTAGTAGATGCATTTGAAGGCCCAATGCCTCAAACACGTTTTGTTCTTCAGAAAGCAATTGACTTAGGCTTAAAGCCTTGTGTAGTTGTCAATAAAGTTGATAAGGAGAACTGTACTCCAGATGAGGTACATGAAAAAGTGTTTGACTTGATGTTTGAATTAGGAGCAGAAGAGTGGCAATTAGATTTCCCTACGGTTTATGGTTCTGCCAAAAATAATTGGATGAACCATGACTGGAAAGATGAAAATGATAACATAGAGCCGTTATTAGATATGGTGATTGAGCATATTCCTTCGCCAAAAATTCCTGAAGGAAATACACAGATGTTAATTACGTCTTTGGATTTCTCTTCTTTTACAGGACGAATCGCTATTGGACGTTTGACACGTGGTGAACTAAAAACAGGGCAGCAAATTTCGTTAGTTAAACGTGATGGAAGCATTGTAAAATCTAAAATAAAAGAACTTCATGTTTTTGAGGGCTTGGGAAGAAAAAAAAATGATGAAGTACAAACGGGAGATATTTGTGCGATTGTAGGATTAGAAGGCTTTGAGATTGGTGATACAGTTGCCGATATCGAAAACCCTGAAGGTCTTAAAACAATCGCAATCGATGAACCAACAATGAGCATGTTGTTTACAATTAACGATTCTCCTTTCTTTGGGAAAGATGGAAAGTTTGTAACATCAAGACACATTAAGGAGCGCCTAGATAAAGAATTAGAAAAGAATTTAGCATTACGTGTTAATGCCACGGATAGTGCCGATAAATTCATGGTCTTTGGAAGAGGTGTTTTACATTTATCTGTCCTCATTGAAACGATGCGTCGTGAGGGGTATGAATTACAAATCGGACAACCACAAGTAATTATAAAAGTTATTGATGGAGTTAAATGTGAACCTGTCGAAGAAATGACAATTGATTTACCGGAATCTGTTTCAGGAAAAGCGATTGAAATGGTGACCATGCGTAAAGGAGAAATGTTAAGCATGGAAGCAAAAGGGGAACGTATGGTTTGTGAATTTTTAATTCCTTCTAGAGGAATTATAGGGATGCGTAACCAACTATTGACAGCGACTGCAGGTGAAGCAATTATGGCCCACAGATTTAAGGAATACCAACCACTTAAAGGTGGAATTCCTGAACGTCAAAATGGATCTTTAGTTTCTATGGAATTAGGACAAGCTATTCCTTACTCTATTGATAAGTTGCAAGACCGAGGTAAGTTTTTTGTCGATCCAGGCGAAAGCATCTATGAAGGCCAAGTGATTGGAGAAAATTCTCGTGGGGATGATATGGCTATCAATATTACAAAAACTAAAAAGTTAAGTAATGTACGTAGTTCTGGTGCAGATGATAAAGCGAAAATTGTTCCGGCAATTAAGTTTTCTTTAGAAGAAGCTTTAGAATATATCCAAAAAGATGAGTATGTTGAAGTTACTCCTAAGTCATTAAGGTTACGTAAAATATACCTTACTGAAGTAGATCGTAAACGTAACAAAATCATATAATGAGTTTCTTAGAAACTCATGCGACTGAACTCGTAGGGTATTTAGCAATGCTAGTGTTGTTGATTTCTTTTTTGATGAAAGATATTAGACACTTACGGATGCTCAATACACTTGCGTGTGCGTTTTTTGTAGCTTATGGTTTTATGTTAGCAACCTCTTGGCCTATTATTATTTCCAATGCATCCATTATGGGAATTAATATATATTACCTGTTTTTGAAGAAAAAGTAGTATTTTCACACGATTAACTAACTTGACATAGAGGAAATTAGTGGGCTTATTTAGCTAAACTAATATAGGTTGTTAGTTTTTTGTGCGTTATATTAATAGTTCTAACGAGTCAATGTGAGGTTACCTAAAATCATAAGTAATAATTTAATTCTAAAGATAACTTCACTGAATACATTGGTTGTGGGCGCTCGACTGTTGATGTCCTTAGTCGTTCAGAATCTATTAGCACAATACACAGGTCAAGCAGGGATTGCCAAAGTAGGGCAGTTGCGAAACATCTCTTCGATGCTTATGAGTCTCACATCTCTTGGGACTTTTAACGGGGTTGTGAAGTATGTTTCAGAATATAAGTCTGATCAAAAAAACTTACTTAAATTATTTTCAACTTTATACGTATTTAGTTTTACGGCGAGTATCGTATTATTTTTCATTCTATTTTTTGGTGCTTCGTATTTTTCTAATAAATTATTTTTATCAGATGCGTATGTCATTGTTTTTAAAGTGATGGCTGTTACCGTTCCTTTTATTTCGATGCATCGAATTTTTACAGGGGTTGTGAACGGTCTTTCAGACTATAAAAAGCATGCTAAAATTGAGTTTATTTCTCATTTTCTAGCAGCAGTTTTATTGCTCGTCAGTCTTTATTTTTATTCTTTAAAAGGTGTATTAGTTGCCATCGCACTGACGCCAATTATTCAGTTTACTGTTCTAATCATCATCTTTGGAAAACTGTTAAAAGACTATATTGATTTTAAATCAATCACTTTTAAAATCCCTTTTCTAAAACAACTTTTAGGATTTACAGCAATGTCTTTTGTAGCGACTGTACTCACAAATTATGTTGAAATTGATTTAAGAACATTAATTACAGATAAAATTAGTGAAGCAGAAGCGGGTTCATGGACAGCTATGAGTTCAATATCTAAAATTTACATGCAATTTTTAATTGCAATTTTCTCGCTCTACATTTTGCCTAAGTATGCAACTATTAGCACCTCTTTTGAATTTAGGGTAGAAATTAAGAAAATTTATAAATCATTAGTTCCACTTGTTTTTATAGGAATGATTTTAGTTTATGTTTTTAGGAACCTATTAATTGAAGTTATTTTTACCGAAGCCTTTTTGGGAATGGCTATTTTATTTAAATGGCAATTAGCAGGAGATTTTGTTCGCTTTATTGCGAATGTATTAGCTTACCAGTTTTTAGCTAAAAAACAAATCAAATACTTTGTTTCTACACAGCTGTTTGGATTGGCAATGTATTATGTTTTTGGTAGATATTATTTAGGCTCTTTTGGAACCGAAGGGGTTGTAATAGCTCTATTTGTCAGCAATTTAATATATTTAGGAGCTGTATTTTTTGTTTTAAGAAACACTCTTTTAGGGAGAAACAGGGATATATAAAAAACAGAAATGATGAATTTTAAAATCACAAAAAAAATCTTTTATCAGTTTTTGATACCTGTTGTCGTTGCCGTAGTTTTTGAACTCATACATAAAGGTTTTGACATTTCAACAGGGTATAATTTTATAGAAAATAGTTTATTCTCTATGCTATTAGTAGGTCCAGTCTATTTTATTGTGAATCGTAAATTACAGCTAGGGTATGTCACACTCACGTTTCTAGTATTTTGTTTTGCAATTTATTTTGAATCGGTTTACTACTACTTTTTTGAGGCCTATTTAAGTGCATCTTCACTGTTTGTGGTATTAGACTCAAACAGTTCAGAAGCTGCTGAATTTCTTAATTTTTATGTCGATTGTAAAGTTATCATCTTTTCTGTTTTGATGCTCATTATAATTGTTACCTCACTCTTAAGGTTTAGATCGATTTTAAGTCCTTTCAATAAAACTTTAACACGCACGAGAATTAAGGTATCAATTTATATGTTTTTGGTATTAGCGTTTCTTAAGTTTTCTGGACTGATTGTTTATAATCTTGCTTATTTAATACTAAAATCTACGATAGAGTACACTGCTGAGTCCAATAAGCTTGGGGCTTATAAAACAAATAAAACAGGTGACTTTAACAATGTTTCTCGACCAATCAGCCAAGAAGATGAGGTATATGTTATTGTTTTGGGAGAATCGACTTCCCGATCGCATTTTGGTTTATATGATTACTCTAGACCGACCACCCCAAAACTCAATTCCCTTAAAGAAGAGTTAATCATTTACAATGATGTCATCAGTCCACATGCCCATTCGATAGCTTCAATCACTAAGATACTTACTCTTGGGAATTACGAACATCCAGATAAAATTGGGGATGGTTCTATTATTCAACTCGCTAATAAGGCTGATTTTGAAACTGTTTGGTTGTCCAATCAAAGACCCATCGGAATCTATGAAAGTTTAGTCACCAAAATTGCTTTATCTTCTAGCAAAAGTAAATTCTTAACTACTACTTTTGGTGTCCATAGTAAAGTTAAAGATGCGGAACTGTTACCTGAACTAGATGCGATTCTTTTGGAAACCTCTTCTTCTAAGAAGTTCATAGTAATTCATCTCATGGGAACGCACCATAATTATAAGAACAGGTATCCGGACACCTTCAATATGTTTAAAGACACTCCGTTTAGTAATTATAAATCGGATGAAATTTTTAAAATCATAAACGACTACGATAATGCGGTATTATATACTGATTTTGTTGTTTCTGAAATCATTCAAAAAGTTAAAGATTTAAACACTAAAAGTTTTGTGTTGTACATGTCTGATCATGGTGAAGAATTATTTAAAGATCGCAACATGGCAGGTCATAATGAGGATGTTTCAACCCAAGACATGTATGATGTTCCATTTTTGTTATGGCAATCTGAGAGGTATAAAAAACAAAAGCAGCTTACGGTTGATACAGATAGACCCTATATGCTTGATGATTTGTTTCACAGTCTTTCGGATCTCTTAGAAATTACAGCCAATGAAATTGACGCTGGACGCAGCATTTTTAATGCTGAATTCAAAAGCCGTAAACGAATCATCTTAGAGTCTTCGGAATATGAAGCGTATTTTAATTTAGATTAAATTTGACCCAACGATTATGAACCTCAGTAAATTTTTATTTTGAGCGATACAAATACCATAAAAAAAAAGATATGCATTGTCACGTCTTCTTTAGGAAAGGGAGGTGCTGAAAAGTCATCTGCTTCGCTATCCAAAATGTTATTTGATAAAGGCTATGATGTTCATATTGTGAGTGTTCTTAATAAAATTGACTTTAGCTATTCAGGAACGTTGTTTAATTTAGGAGCAATTAAAGACACTAACGATACCATTGTTGGAAGGGTTTATAGATTGTTTCAGTTTATAAAATATTTATCTGAGCATCAATTTGATTGTATTATTGATAGTCGTTCAAGAGTAGCTGCTTTTAGAGAATTTTTTATCACTTCATTTATTTATTCTTCATATTCTTTGATTTATGTGATTCATAACTACAAGACCTCGCATGCGTTTTCTAAGTTCAATTTCTTGTCGAGATATTTGTATAAGAATAAGAAGATGATTTCTGTTTCTGATGAAGCAAAAAGTAAGTTTAAAACAAAATTTAATTTAAGTGATATCTCTACAATTTATAATGCTTACGATTTTGGAACAGAGGCAAATAACTCCGGTCAAAAAGATATAAGAAGATCAAATATTGAAACGTATATTCTCTTTTTTGGTAGAATTGATGATCAGCACAAAAATTTAAAATTATTATTAAACTCTTATAAGTCATCTAAGCTCTCTTCGTTGGGATATAAATTAGTAATATTAGGAGATGGACCTGATCTTAATGCGATAAAAGATGTGTCTAAGCAAATGGAATTAGAATCTGAGGTGGTATTCGTAGCGGCTGTTCCCGATCCTTCCCTTTATGTTTCTAATGCCAAATTCACCGTTTTAACAAGTAGGAACGAAGGTTTTCCAATGGTTTTGATAGAATCCTTGTCATTAGGAACACCTGTCGTTTCAATGAATTGTAAATCTGGGCCAAAAGAAATTATAACAAACGAACACAATGGGTTGTTAGTAGATTCCTATACAGAAGTAGCTTTTGCCGAGGCTATGAACCGTTTAGTGACCGATGAAGACCTCTATGTGCATTGTAAGAAAAACACCAAAAAGAGTGTTGAGAAATTTTCTCTGGAAAATATTTCTAAGGATTGGGAGCGAATTATCGAAAACCTCTCTTAAAAAACATATTGAAATTCACTATTTTTTAAATGGTGATAAATAGATATTACAGCGTAGCAAAGCGTTTTGGATTTGTTTAAGCAAACCAATAATGATGGAAGGAGTGTTCAATAAAACACGTTGGCTAAAATTAAGACTCAAGGGGTCAATCGCCTTTTTTAGCTGTCTATATCTACCAGAGTCGCCTGCTACTTTTCTTTCAATTGCCACAGAAAATCGATTCAAGTCCATATATTTTTTGAACGATGTATTGGGAGTTTCTAGATTTTTGAAATTCTCAAAAAGCTTCATACGATCAATGCGGCTAGACGAATACGACAAATGGTATTGAGGGCTTAAAATAATTTTGTTAGCACTTGCAATCGCAGAGAATGCTACGGATTCTTTCAGAGCAATACGAATCCATAAGTCAGTGTCTTGCCCAGAACGCATTTCTTCGTCAAATCCTCCAATTTTTAAAAACGTTTTTTTAGGGATTAAAACTGCAGAAGTCCAGGCAATACTGTCTGTGATAGAAGCTGAAAAATAATCTTCGATAACTCCAAAATGATCTTTAGTCACCCCATTAAAATGAGCATTCATTTTATTGCCATTAAAAAATTGTTTGTAATAAGCGGCGGCATACAATCCACACTTAGGGAAGCTCGTGTATAGACTGTTTAAATTTTCTAAGTGGTTTGGTTCCCATAAATCGTCAGCATCTAAAAATGCGATTAAATCTGAACTCGATTTAGAAACACCATAATTCCTTGCATGAGAAACCCCTTTGTTTTTAGTCGTGTGAAGCGTAATGCGTTCATCAATAAAAGAATTTACAACATCAACACTATCATCTGTAGAACCATCATTAATTAGGAGGACTTCAAAATTAGAAAATGTTTGACTCAAAACACTCAAAAGAGTTTTCTTAATAAAGTGTTCTTTATTAAATAACGGAATGATTACGGATATGGATGCCATTATTCGTTTTTACTGATATAACAAAGATAGCTTAGTTTGTATAAGTCAAAAATGAATAACGATGGTTTTTCAGACAACAGGTTTGTTTCGAACGAGTTTTTAAAAACAGGAAACAATAATGCGAGTATAAAATTAATCCCAATTTTTTTGCAGTTATGAAACGTTCGAATAATACGAGTGTATTTTACATGAATCAAATTATCTTTAGCTAAAGTAAGAGAGGCTTTTACCCCTTTCAATGATTTTTTTAAATAGATTTCACTGCTCTCTAATCCAAGGTGATAAATTGGATTGTTAATATGAGAGATGGAAATATCATTTTCTTTCAGGTTAAAAGAAAATAATAAATCTTCATGAGCATCAAGTGAGATTTCTTCATTAAAATTCACACTATTAAAGACTTCTTTTTTTATTAAGAAATTACAAGACAAAAAACTTAAGTAAACAGATTTTTTTCTTTCGTTTAAAGGAACAACCTCGCGTTTTCTTCCAAAAACCCAGCGTAGCATTTCTTCATTTTTCGGCTTAATATCTTGATAATTTACGCCCCCAAATATCAATTGTGTCGATTCGGTAAATGCAGCTAAATACTCAGAAATAAAATTATTTTTCACGGGAATGACATCGGCATCTAAAAATAATAATAAATCAAATTTAGCATCTTTTGCCAATAGGTTCCGAATCGAACTTCTACCAATATTAGTGTCTAAAAATTTATAGGTTGTGTTTTTTAATAAATTTATGGTCTTATTAGAAGCGATGATCTCTAGGTTAGTTGAGCTATCATCATAGCAAAGAATTTCAAAATCTATATTACAAGCTGATGATTGGGCGTGGAGTTCAGAAACCAAAGCCTCAATGTTATAATTATATGTTGGAATAAGTATAGAGAGCATTTTTAATTTTTACGTTGTACAACTTCAAAGACTTTCGTGTCTTCACATTTGAGAGTTTTACTTGGGTATTTTAAAATTAAAGCATAATCATGGGTTGCCATAAAAATAGTATGACCTTTTTTGTTGAGTTCTAAAAGCACTTCCATTACCTCTACACTAGTTTGTGGATCTAAATTTCCAGTAGGTTCATCGGCTAAAATTAGCTTGGGGTCGTTTAATAAGGCTCTGGCTATCGCCACGCGTTGTTGTTCTCCACCCGACAATTCATATGGATATTTAGCCCCTTTTGTTTGCATATTCACCTTTGTTAGAACCGCTTCAATCTTAGCACTTATCAAAGCTTTGTCTTTCCATCCTGTAGCCTTTAAAACAAATTCGAGGTTGCCCTGGATACTGAGCTCATTTAAAAGTTTAAAATCTTGAAATACAACGCCCAGTTTTCGTCTTAAAAAAGGGATATCCTTTTCTTTCATCGTCTTTAAATCAAATTCAACGATGGATCCAGAACCATTATTCAGTTTTAGATCGCCATAAAGTGTTTTTAAAAAACTACTCTTTCCAGAACCTGTTTTTCCAATTAAATACACAAATTCACCCTCCTTGACATCGACATTGACATCACTTAATATTAAATTGTCATTTTGAAAAATGGAAACGTTTTCTAATTTTAATACTGAATCTGACATCTATTTAACCTAAAAATTAATTTTTATAAAAGTATTAATATTTGACTCAATTATCAAACATCATTTGAATTAAACGAACTCCTTTGATTTATATTTTAATGAACTTATAATTTAGTCTATATTTTTCCGTTATCCAATTGATATATTTTATATTTGAATGTAATAAAAAGCCTTTCACACATGACCTCCTTAAAATATTTAGCTCGAATTATTTTTTTGTGTTTCTTTTGTCTTGGGTTTTCACAACAATCTGCGGTATATACCCATCATGCTGTTAATTTTCAATCCGCATTAGATCTTTATAATGCACAACAATATCAATCGGCTCAAGTGCTTTTTAAATCTGTAGAATCAACTTCTTCGGATGCTTTTTTAAAATCTAATTCCGCCTATTACAATGCCAATTGCGCAGTCCGACTGAATCAACCAAACGCTGAACTGCTCGTAGAATCTTTTGTAGAACAGTACCCGTCAAGTACCAAACGTAATTCGGCCTTTTTAGAAGTTGCAAATTATTATTTCGAAAATGCTAAATACTCCTATGCTCGTAAATGGTATGATAAAGTTGATTTTGAATCTATCTCCAAATCAAATGTAGAGCCGTTTTATTTTAATTATGGATACAGTTTGTATGCTACCAAAAACTACAAAGCTGCTAAATCATATTTAACAAAAGTTGAAACTTCTAAAATATATGGTTCACAAGCAAAATATTACATTGGTTTTATGGCCTATGAAGGAGATGATTATGATCAAGCAACCGAGTATTTTAATCAAGTAGAACAGACCGAAGCGTACAAAAATAATTTATCCTATTATCAAGCGGATTTAAATTTTAAGCTAGGAAAATTTACAAAGGCCATTGAATTGGCATCCGTTCAGTTAGAAAAAAGTTCATCAAAAGAAGTATCTGAACTCTCTAAAATCATTGGAGAAAGTTATTTTAATCTTCAAAAATATCCTGAAGCAATTCCTTACTTAAAAGCTTATAAGGGTAAAAAAGGCCGCTGGAATCACACAGATTTTTATCAATTGGGATATGCGTTTTATAAACAGAATGACTATCAACAAGCAATTAATGAATTTAATAAAATCATAGAAGGCTCAAATGCGATTGCACAAAATGCCTATTATCATTTAGCGGAAAGCTATGTCAATCTAAACAAAAAACAACAAGCTTTGAATGCGTTTAAAAATGCTTCAGAAATGAATTTCAGTCCTAATATTCAAGAAGATGCTTGGCTAAATTATGCCAAACTTAGCTATGAAATTGGCAATCCCTACAAGTCCACACCCGAAGTCTTAACTGATTTTCTGGAACGTTATCCTAAGTCGGCTTTTAAAATAGAAGTGGAAACTTTATTGATTGACTCTTATATTAGTTCCAACAACTTTAAGGAAGCACTTGAATTATTAGAAAAAAAATCACGAGCAGCTCACAAAGAAGCCTATCAAAAAGTTACGTTTTATAGAGCTTTAGAACTGTATAATAGTGCCAAGTATTTAGTTGCAAAGGAACTTTTGGAACGCTCGTTGTCCACTTCTGTAATTTCAGTTTTTATGGCCAGAGCAACCTATTGGAAAGCCGAAACAGATTACCAGTCATCAAACTTTAAGGAGGCCTTAGAGGGATTTTTAGACTTTAAAAATACGATTCAAAGCCAACAACTTGAAGAATTTGAAAATATCGAATACAACTTAGCTTATACCTATTTTAAACAAAAACAATACGCTTTAGCCATCAAATCCTTTCAGTCTTTTATAGATACAAAACCTAAAAACTTGATTTTGTCAAACGATGCCTTTTTGAGACTGGGCGATTCTTATTTTGTAACTACGCAATACAGTCCTGGTATTGATGCGTATCAAGCCGCCTTAAAACTTGGACAAATTGAATTGGATTATGCCACCTTCCAAATAGCTGTCAGTCGTGGTTATTTAGGTCAAATTTCAGAAAAAATCAAAGGCCTTGATGAAGTGATGAAATTTAAAAAATCGCATTTAAAAGATCAAGCTTTGTTTGAATTGGCTAACACTTATGTCAATCAAGGAACTCCAGAAATGGCACTCCCTTTTTATACTCAATTAATCACTGAATTACCATCTAGTCCATTGGTGTCTAAAGCATTGCTTCGTAAAGGTCTTATGTTATATAACAGAGGAGATACGCAAGCTGCCATTGAAAACTTAAACAAAGTTGCAGTCAACTATCCATCCACTCCAGAAGCGTTTCAAGCCATCAGCTCTTCCCGTGCCATTTATATTGATTTAGGTCAGGTTGAAAGGTATGCTGCTTGGGTTCAAACCTTGGAATATGTTGGAGTAACTGACAGTGAATTGGATGACGCTACATATGAAGCAGCCGAAAAACAATATTTAGACACTAACATTTCTAAAGCCATCGATTTGTTTAATGGGTATATTGCTCGTTTTTCAAAGGGAAAACAACTCCTTAAAGCTCATTTTTATCTAGCCGAATTGTATTACAAGAGTGATTTATCAGTAAATGCACTTCCACATTATACGTATGTTTGTGAACAATCAACCAATGAGTTTACAGAACCGGCCTTGTTAAAGTCATCTGAAATTGTCTTAGCCGCCAAAACATTTGAAACCGCACTATCATTACTATCAAGGTTAGAAATAGAAGCCATCAACCCTCAAAATAGGTTGTACGCACAGTCCAACTTAATGAAAACATATTTTCAGTTAGAAGATTATGAGGCTGCAATTCGTTATGCAGAACGCATTCTTGAGAATTCAAAAACGGATACATACATAAAGAGCGACGCTCATATTATCATTGCTCGTGCAGCTATGAAAACCAATAATGAAACCAAAGCACGTTCAGCTTATGCGCAAGTAAAAAGCGTTGCTACTGGTGAAATGGGTGCGGAAGCACAGTATTTTGAAGCCTATTTTAAGTATGTTGACGGAAACCATGAAACCTCCAATGAGAGCGTTCAAGTATTGATTAAAAATTTCTCTAGTTATAAATATTATGCTTCCAAAGGCTTAATTATTATGGCTAAGAATTTTCAAGCACTTGACGATGTATTTCAAGCTACATACATCTTAGAAAACGTAATTCAAAATTTTGCAGAATTTAAGGAGGTTGCAGAAGAAGCTAAAGTTGAATTAGATCGCATCAAAACGGAAGCCGCTAAAACAAATGCATCAATTGAAGTAGATACCACAAATGAAAACTAATTATATGAATATTACATTAAATAAATACTTGTGTTTAGTATCCGTTTTGATGGTCATGTTTCAAGCTGATAACTTGTTGGCACAAAATAAACAATCACGTTCTCAAGATACGATTGATACACAAGTAGTCAATATTGTAAAACCTTACACACCCAAAATATCCGATGCTTTTAAGTTGAAACAAACTCCTCGCATAGGCCGTTCTGAGACGCCTCAGAAAACAGTGAAGTACACTATTTTTTCGATTCCTGTTGCTTCCATATTTACGCCTGCAAAAGGCAAATCTGTCGGCTTAGATAAACTTAAAAAGGAAAAATTATTTCAAAATTATGTTGCATTAGGCTATGGGAATTATGGAACTATTTTAGGGAATTTGTACTTAAATCAACGACTCGGACGTGGAGAGCGTATTGGTGGATACATTGAACACCACTCCTCACAAGGGGGGATTGACGGTTTGCAACTTGAAGATAGTTTTTCAAACAGCAGCGCTCAAGTTAATTATGTAAAAAGTCTAAAAGCCTTTGTTTGGAATACAGATATAGCATTTCAACGGCAAGCCGTGAATTGGTATGGACTTCCATTTGAAACAACATTCGCAATCGACTCAAAACAGATTTACTCCACGATTGAATTGGGCAGTGATGTACAAATTACAAAAGGGATTCTTAAAACTGGAGAGTTTCATTTACGACGTTTTTCGGATGCTTACGATTCTCAAGAATTACAACTTAAAGCAGAAACTATCTTTAAATTCGATTTGCTCGACAGTCCAATTAATTCGAGTGTCAAAGTAGAATATTTAAAAGGAAGTTTTGCTAAAAATTACAATGAATTAGAGGTTCAAAATTATGGAAACATTCAGTTTTCAATAGCACCAAGCTATCAATATATTCAAGACGATCTTAACGTTTTAGTAGGATTTAAGGCTTACTATTTGATGGATTCTGAACAGAACAAAAATGACTTTTACATCTATCCCAATGTAGAAGCGAGTTACGCTGTTGTCAATTCAATTGTAGTGGCTTACGCAGGAATCAAAGGCGATTTATATCAAAACACGTATTATGATTTTGCGCAAATAAATCCATTTGTATCTCCAACTTTAGACATTCGTCCAAGTTCAACCCCTTATAAAGTGTTTGTCGGAACCAAAGGAAAACTCTCTCAAACTATTGGATATGATTTAAAAGGGAGTTTCACACGCGAGCAAAACAAAGCTCTTTTTAGAACGCATAGCATTCAAAATTTATCAGTACCTAATAATTACAATCAAGGAAATTCCTTTGGAGTTGTTTATGATGATGTTGATGTGTTTAATGTCTCCGGCGCTTTAGAAATTGAAATGAGTCAACAACTTAATGTCCGTCTGAAAGGAGATCTCTATAAATTTACGAGTGATATAGAGCCCACCGCTTGGAATTTGCCAGAATTTGAAGCCTCTTTATTTTTAGACTATCAACTGTCTGATAAATTAGCAATGGCTGCCAATCTGTTTTATTGGGGATCAAGACAAGACACCACCAATTTTGAAGGACAATTAATTACAGCGCCCATAGTGCCCAATGTCACTCTTGATGCTTTTTTAGATGCTAATTTTCAAATTACATATAAAATCACCAACCAATTTGGTGCATTTATAAAAGCCAATAATATAGCGAATAACAGCTACAACCGTTGGAACAATTATCCCGTTCAAGGATTTCAGGTTTTAGGAGGGGTGAGCTATAAATTTGACCTTTAAGCGATAGTAAGTCTTGCGAGGAAATCAAAATGAGGGCCTTCTTTCACTAATTCACATTTTAGACCTACTTGATCACAGGCTATTTTAAGTTTTTCAAAATCGAGATACATCCAACTAAACGTAGCTTCTTCGCCTTTATAGCGCACCGTATAGTCTAGTTCTCCGTAATAATCTTTGTTAGTATCCATCCAATACCCACCATCCTCATCTTGATACATATACTTTATATCTGATGAGTCAATTAGAATTTGACCTTCTGGGTTGAGAAGTGTTTTAAGGTGGTTTAATACTAATGGAGTGTGTGCTAATGATTGAAATATTCCAGAACCATTCATCAATAAAATCAAGGTATCAAAAGATGCAGTTTCATTCATAACGTCTAAAACCTTTGCATTTTTCAACCCCCTTAATTGACAGGCTTTGATAGCGCCTTCAGAAATATCGATGGACTTTACTTCCAGCCCTTTGGATGTCAAATAAAGACTGTGACTTCCAGCACCACATCCCACGTCCAAAACACTTCCTTTAGATAGCGTTAAGGCTGTTTGTTCCAAGGCAGGCATCTCAGAAAAATCTCTAAACAAATAGGGGAGCGGTAAGGGGTCTTCTTCCGAAATACTTGTCGAAGTAACAAGGTCTTCTGTATAATTTCCTTCTTGATAATCTAAAATGGCAGTTCCAAAAACATCGTTCATGAGGGGGCGTTTTAAATGGGTATTTAAATTAAATTCAAGATTCTTGCGAATCCTTTTAAATCGAGACAAAGATAAGAAAAAGAGATGATGTGTGTTTTTTACAAGTCGTAGAAATTTTTATATCAAGTTCATAAAAAACAATTGCATTCTAATAAGTTATATTTGTAACTAGGATTGATTGCCTATTGCAATAATTCTTCACTATTCATGGAACAACTCACACAACTGACAGCAGATTTTTCAAGTGCCGTTTGGGGATTGCCTTTTCTAATAATTCTTATTGGCGGTGGACTGTATTTACTTATTCTTTCAAGGTTTGAAACCTTTCGACTCATTGGTCATGCGTTTAAAGTGTTGGGAGGCACCTATGATAACCCCAACGATTCAGGGCAAATAACCCATTTTCAAGCACTCACAACCGCCTTGTCCTCCACCATTGGTATGGGGAATATTGCAGGGGTTGCGGTTGCTATTTCTATTGGAGGACCGGGTGCTATTTTTTGGATGTGGGTGAGTGCAGTTGTTGGAATGTCTACAAAGTTTTTTACCTCCACTTTAGCAATTATGTTTCGAGGAAAAGACAGTGCCGGAGTGTTACAAGGAGGTCCCATGTATTTTATTATGGAAGGCTTGGGTAAATCGTGGAAACCACTCGCAATTATGTTCAGTATTTGTGGGTTGGTAGGGGCGTTGCCTGTGTTTAATGTCAATCAACTGACGCAAGCAATCAATGATATTTTGTTGACGCCAAATGGCGTTGATGTAGGACTTAAATCTAATTTAACTATCGGTTTGGTGTTGGTGAGTATCACGGCAGTTGTCATTCTTGGGGGTATTGGACGCATTAGTAAAATAGCCTCTAAAATGGTGCCTTCTATGGTGTTGCTCTATTTTGTTGCCGTACTGATTATCTTAACAGTAAATATAGAAGTCGTTCCTAAATATTTAGGGCTAATTTTCACAGATGCATTTGCAGCGGACAATTTTAAAGGCGATGCCTTTTTTGGTGGTCTTGTTGGAGGATTGATATTGTTAGGAGTCAAGCGAGGTGCATTTTCAAATGAAGCGGGAATTGGAACCGCCCCTTTGGCACACGGAGCTGCCAAAACAAATGAACCGGTTCGTGAAGGGCTGGTAGCCATGTTAGGTCCCGCCATCGACACCTTATTGGTGTGTACGCTTACAGCCTTAGCGATTTTAGTGACGGGTGTTTGGGAAACATCTTCAGATAATGGTGTGAGTCTAACCGCAGCCGCTTTTGCAGCCGCCATGCCTGGATATGGGAACTATCTGTTATTAGTGTGTATAGCCGTATTTAGTATATCATCCTTATTCTCTTTTTCCTACTACGGAACCAAATGTTTGTCGTTTTTAGTCGGAGCCGATAAAAAACATTACTATAATTATTTTTATATCGCCAGTATCATCCTGGGTGCAACCGCTTCTTTGGATATGATGATTAACCTGATTGATGGAGCGTTTGCTCTCATGGCAATTCCAACTATGTTGTCCACCCTAATTCTAGCACCCAAAGTGGTCAAAGAATTGAAAGCATATAAAACACGTTTGAAGGAGGGGACGTTTAACTAACAACTCCATATCAAATACTCAACTATTTATCCTTAGTTTTGCAACATGCAAGACCAATTACAATCCCTTTCTAAAAAAGTCAAAGAAAACCAAAAGGCACATCGTAACTTTTTTATAAAGCTCAGAAAGAAAACACCCAAAAATCTCGACGCCATCATGGAAAAATTACATGAGGACGAGTTTAAAAAATCAGATTGTCTCCAGTGTGCTAATTGCTGCAAAACCACCAGTCCAATTTTTACAAAGAAAGATATCGAACGCATTTCAAAATCTTTTAGAATTAAAACACGTCAGTTTATAGATACCTATCTGAATGTTGATGACGATCAGGATTATGTCCTAAAATCTTCGCCCTGTACTTTTTTAGCAGATGATAATACCTGTAATATTTATGATGTACGTCCCAAAGCCTGTCAGGAATATCCCCATACCAATCGAAAAAGTTTTGAAAAAATTTCAGACCTTACCCTTAAAAATCTTGCCATCTGCCCCGCAACATTTAATATCGTAGAAGCCTTAAGAGCTAAATTAAAATAAGTATATTTATAAAACTTTTAATGCGTACATGGAACAGCTGATTAATTATTTTGAAACCATCCCATCGGTACATCGTAGTTTAATTCTTGTTGGTGGGTTGACATTTTTTTGGTTTTTAGAAGGTGCTTTGCCATTGGTTAAATTTGGGTATAACAAATGGAAACACGCGCTTCCAAACTTGTTTTTCACCTTCACAACCATTCTTATTAATTTTGCTTTGGCTTTTTTATTACTCAATACTGCCGATTGGGTTGGAGTAAATAATTTTGGAATTCTTAACTGGCTTCCAGAATTGCCACTTTGGTTGTATGTTACTTTAGGCGTTTTATTGATGGATTTTGTAGGCGCTTATTTACCGCACTATACAGAGCATAAAGTCCCACCTCTTTGGATGGTGCATTTGGTTCACCATTCCGATCATAAAGTTGATACTACGACTGCCAACCGTCACCACCCTTTAGAAAGTGTGATACGTTATGTTTTTACGCTTGCAGGCGTGTTTATTATTGGAGCCCCTATTGGGATCGTTATGTTGTACCAATCCATCTCTTTAGTCGCCACTCAGTTCAGTCATGCCAATATCAAACTGCCTAAAAAAATAGATTACTTTTTGAGTTTTGTACTCGTATCGCCAGATATGCACAAAATTCACCACCATTACCAATTGCCTTATACAGACGCTAATTATGGTAATATTTTTTCCATTTGGGACCGTCTTCTTGGGACGTATATCTATATGGAAAGAGCACATATTGTGTATGGTGTGGACACATTTCCGAGTGAGTCCGAAAACAGTAGTTTAAAGCATTTATTGAAACAACCTTTTCAAGGTTATAGAAAACCTACAACGGATACAGTAGGTAAGGGGCTCTAAGTAGTTTATAGCGTTCTAAATCCGTTTTCCAGCTATCGCGAATTTGGTCGGAATTCATCCCCATTTCAATCTGTTTCTGCAACAATTTTTGCCCTGCTAATTTGGTGAAAAAGGGATTGAAAAATTCAGCTTTGTTTTCAGTATTTTGAAACGCATCTAACAACCATTTTAATTCTATTTGAGATAAATTTGAGTGGTTTTTTAAATTTAATCCTGTACAGATTTTGTTTTCATAAACTGGATATTTAGCACCTACATTTGGTTTTGGTGTAAACTCGTAACTATAGTCAACACTCTTTAAAAAAGGACTTCCAAAGATTTGAAACTGAAGTTCCGTTCCACGTCCCATACTCACATTAGTCCCTTCAAACAAACACAAACTCGGATACAAATTAATGGCTGTTGCATTGGGAAGGTTTGGAGATGGTTTTATTGGCAATTCATAAGCCGTTTGGTGGGTGTAGTTTTCTACTGGAATCACTTTTAGATCACATTGAACATCCTTAGAAAGCCATCCTTCACCGTTAATCATTTTGGCATATTCACCAACCGTCATACCGTGTACGATTGGAACAGGGTGCATGCCCACAAAACTAGAGTAATTTAAATCTAAAATGGGGCCATCCACATAATGCCCATTTGGATTCGGTCGGTCTAAAACGACGACTGTAATGCCTAAATTGGCACAGGTTTCCATCATATAATGAAGGGTCGATAAAAACGTATAGAAACGCGCACCAACATCCTGAACATCAAAAATAATAAGATCTAAACCTTCTAAGATTTTAGCATTTGGTTTTTTATTTGCACCATACAAAGATACAATTGGAACGCCACTACCAGAATCAATACCATCTTTTATAGTTTCCCCAGCATCCGCAGTGCCTCTAAATCCATGTTCTGGAGCAAAGACTTTTTTGACCGCAATATTTAAACTCAATAAAGAATCTACTAAATGTGTGTATCCCTCTTCTTTAAAAATAACCGTGGTTTGATTGGCTACAATTCCGATATTTTTATTCTTAAGAATCGGCAAATAGTGTTCTGTCTGTTGCGCTCCAACGCTCAAAGGAGTTTGTGCATGCGTATTTGACTGGTTTCGGCACGAAAGAAGTGTCAAAACAAATAATAAAACTGTATTTTTGATAAAAGTTAAATGCATTTATAAGTTTTGAATTACGAGTATTTTTTAGCCAAACGAATTATTGGTAATAAGTCCTATAAAAGTAGTGTATCGGCACCAATAATAAAAATCGGAATTGCAGCCATTGCAATTAGCACCATTGTGATGCTGATCGCCATTGCGACTGGGATTGGTTTGGAACATAAAATTCGTGACAAAGCAGTGGCGTTTAACGGCCATATTACCATTTCTAATTTTGACAGTAATGCTTCTGAAGGTGCGCAAGTCCCCATTTCCAAAGATCAAGATTTTTATCCTGAGTTTAACTCTGTTGAAGGAGTGTCACACGTTCAGGCTGTTGCTAATAAATTTGGAATTATTAGAACCAAAACCGATTTTGAAGGATTGTTTTTAAAAGGGGTAGGAACGGATTATGATTGGCGGTATTTTAAAGAATTTCTAATTGAAGGTCGCCTTCCAAAATACACTCAGAAATACAGCAATGAAGTTCTAATTTCAAAATATTTAGCAGACCGTTTGGGGTTTGTAATAGGCGATAGTTTTCAGATGTATTTCATGAAATCCGATCCAAGTCAACCGCCAAGCATTATGAAATATGCGGTGGTAGGCATCTTTAATTCAGGCTTTGAAGAATTAGATAAAACCTATGTCCTAGGCGATATTAACCATGTACAACGCTTGAGCAGATGGTCGAAAGATCAGGTTGGAAATTTTGAAGTTTTCATTTCGAATTATAACGACTTAGAACGCATCGGAAATGAAGTGTATGCCCAAACACCATCTACTTTAGATGCGATGACCGTAAAACAAAAGTATGCGACCATCTTTGAATGGATTCCAATTTTCACCACTAATATTTATGGCATTATTGGGATCATGATTTTGGTAGGAGCCATTAATATGATTACAGCCTTACTTGTTTTAATTCTGGAACGCACCCAAATGATTGGAATTCTCAAAGCTTTGGGAAGTAGCAATTGGAGCATCCGTAAACTGTTTTTGTACAATGCATCCTATTTGATTGCCTGTGGATTGTTTTGGGGAAACCTTATTGGGATTGGGGTTTTGTTACTTCAAAAACAATTTGAGTTTCTAAAATTAGATCCGTCTGTTTATTATGTAACCGTAGCACCTGTCTATCTCGATTGGACGTATGTGGTTTTGCTCAATCTGATGACCTTTGTTTTGTGTTTGTTAATGTTGTTAATTCCGTCGTTTTTAATTAGTAAAATTGTACCTGTAAAAGCCATTCAGTTCGAATAAAAACTTCTGTATTCCAGATTTGAATCCCCAATTAATTAGTGTATTTTTGCTGCAAATATAGAACATGAAGTACGCCGAAAATATTTTAGAAACCATTGGGAACACGCCTCTCATTAAGATGAACGTCCTCACTAAAGAATTGCCGTGTTTGGTTTTGGCAAAATATGAAACTTTTAATCCAGGCAATTCTGTAAAGGATCGTATGGCTTTACAAATGATTGCGGATGCAGAAGCGGATGGACGTCTAAAACCTGGAGGCACAATTATTGAAGGGACTTCAGGAAATACGGGAATGGGCTTGGCATTGGCAGGAATCATCAAAGGCTACAAATGTATTTTTGTACTCGCAGATAAACAATCCAAAGAAAAAATGGATATTTTACGTGCCGTTGGTGCTGAGGTGGTGGTCTGTCCAACATCTGTAGAACCAGAAGATCCACGGTCTTATTATTCCGTTTCCAAACGTTTGGCAGAAGAAACTCCCAATTCTTGGTATGTGAATCAATATGACAATCCGAGTAACTGCAAGGCTCATTTTTTAAGTACGGGTCCCGAAATTTGGGAACAAACCGATGGAAAAATTACCCATTTTGTGGTGGGTGTTGGAACTGGAGGTACAATTTCAGGTGTTGGAAGTTATTTAAAAATGAAAAACCCGAATGTTAAAATTTGGGGTGTTGATACCTATGGAAGTGTGTTTAAGAAATACCACGAAACAGGGGAGTTTGACGAAAACGAAATTTACCCGTATGTCACAGAAGGCATTGGAGAAGACATTTTGCCTTTGAATGTGAACTTTGGTGTCATTGATGGATTTACCAAAGTGACAGATAAAGATGGTGCCGTTTATACCCAACGTTTGGCAAAAGAAGAAGGCATGTTTTTAGGGAACTCTGCAGGTTCTGCTATTAAAGGGGTGCTTCAATTGAAAGAACACTTCAAGTCCGACGATGTAGTAGTAGTGTTATTTCATGACCATGGCAGCCGTTATGTGGGTAAAATGTTCAATGACGATTGGATGCGCGAAATGGGCTATATCGATTAGCCCCGAATTTGTAGATACGCTACGCTATACCGCTCTTTTTGAGTACTATAAAATTTTAAAAGTCACCTATTTTTTTGGAAGTAGGTGATTTTTTTATACATTTAACATTGATTTTGATCCCAAGTCTAAATCTTCATAAGCAACTTGACCTGTAGTTGCCCTGCCACCGCACGAATCTTTCGTGTGGTATTAAACCCGCTCCGCAAAGTCTCTGACTTCGCGGAACAAAAAAAAATAAAATAAAGGATTGCCCCGCTGGTGCGCGAATCCATTCACGTTCCAATTAAATTCCATAAACCCCTTGCCTGCACAATTTTGACGTTTGCGCTAGTTGGGGCATCATCGTAATGCTGTTTTTTGTGAGTTAGATTAATTATATTACTTTCGTATTACAATTAATCAAAAACTATAAAAATGAAAAAATTACTAATGATCTTAATGGGAAGTATTTTTATGTCTTGCAATCAAGGATTACCCCCAGAATTTGCTATTAATACCGTTTCTGCAAAAAAAATGTTAGAACTTCAAGGTTCGGAATCTGACTTTCAAGCTCAGCTTGATTTAATTCATGATGATGTCAAATGGCAACCTGTATTTTTCGGTTCTTCAGAAGTTGGTAAAGAAGAATTTGGAAGCTATTTGAAAGCATGGCAAGATGAGATGGAAAATGTTGTATATACAGCTGACAACTGGCTGCCAGGAGTCTTAGTTGAAACTGGATTAGCAGACGGAAGTGTTAGATCCTATGGAACTTGGTCAGGCACACACACCGCGACTGGAAAACAATGGGAAATGAAAGCTTACCATACCTGGGATTTTAAAGATGGACTTATCATAAGTGGTGGAGATTATTTTGATGCCAGTGGCTTAGTTAATTTTCTTGAAGCGGAAGTAGCTGAATAATTCTCAAGTAAATTTAATATAAACCTTTCCTAATATGTTAGGGTTTTTTGTTAAAGGGTTTTATTCTAATTACAAGTGCTCTGCTCACATCCATCTTTTTTTTGTAGGTTTCGAAAATTTGGCAACTCTAAAACTTTTTTTATCTTAGTGGGATGCAAGAAGACTTCCTACACTATGTCTGTCAGCATAAAAAAATGAGCCTTAAATCATTGCAAACCACCACTCAAGAACCGATTATTCTTAAGGCTGTGGGTTTGCCTAATGTCAATTCTGGTCCCGATTTTTTTAATGCTCAACTAAGTATCGGCACACAGATGTGGGCGGGTAACGTCGAAATCCATGTCAAATCCTCCGATTGGTATGTGCACCATCACGAAACGGATGCTGCTTATGACAGTGTAATCTTACACGTGGTTTGGGAACACAACATGGATGTTTTTCGAAAAGACAATTCACCAATTCCAACTCTTGAACTCAAAAACTATGTCCTTCCGCACACCTTTAAAAATTACAACTCATTATTGAGTCAGAAGCAATCTTGGATTCCTTGTGAGTCTAGTATTAAGGAAGTAGATAAATTTACTATCAACCATTGGATAGAGCGCTTGTATTTAGAGCGTTTGGAAGCAAAGTACAAAGCCATCGAAACTCAACTCAATGAATCCAAGCAAGATTGGGAAGCCGTTTTGTTTTGGCAACTCGCCAAAAACTTTGGGCTTAAAGTCAATGGAGAGGCTTTTTTAAGTATTTCAAAATCAATTAATTTTTCGGTCGTTCGTAAATCACAACACGAGGTCCATCTGCTGGAAGCCCTTTTTTTTGGGCAAGCAGGCCTTTTGGATACAGAAGCACAAGACCGGTATATTTCTGAACTCAAAAGCACTTATGAATTCTTGAAAAATAAATTCTCACTTTCAAGAGCAGGTGTGGTACCAGTGCAATTCTTTAGATTGCGTCCGCCTAATTTCCCAACCATCCGATTGGCACAGTTAGCAGCGCTCTACAGCCGATCCTCAAATTTGTTTTTAAGAATTATTGAAGCACAGTCCTTAGAGCAGTTGTATGCTGTTTTTGAAGGGTTTACATCCAAGTTTTGGGATACCATTACACTTTTGAGAAAACCTCCAAATCGACACCAAAAACCTTGACAAAAGCGTTTATAAATTTACTAATCATCAACACCATCATCCCAATGAAGTTTGCCTTTAATAAATTCAATCGCCATTCCAAACAAGAGGATATTGTAGAAATAATGCGTAAAATCCCTTTGGAGCACAATAGTATTGTGGATAAATTTTACACGTTTTACGCGTTTGGAAAGACTGTGTTAGAGTCTCAGGCGTTACTTCAATTAAAACAAAATTATTGTTCAAAAAATAAATGCCTTGAATGTGCGATTGGTAGTGCACTTTTGAATCGAAATTCATAAATTGCAGTATGAAATTATTTTACAACGGACTTTTTAATTTACAAAAATATGGGTTTTATGTGTGTCAGCGTATTGCCGACCGTTTTGGAATGCGCGCCAAAGTCGTCCGAACTTCTTTCATTTACCTAACATTTGTAACACTTGGATTTGGATTTGCATTCTATTTATTTTTGGCCTTTTGGATGCGTATAAAGGATTTGATATACACCAAAAGAACCTCGGTTTTTGATATTTAATAGTATGGATAATCCTTTTATAAAACTCTACAGGTCTAAAATTAGTACAGCGATTATCTTGTTGGTATTCCTGCTTTTTTCAGGAATTACAGGCTTTAAGATTTTGGCCGATTATTCGTGGGTTGATGCGTTTTATATGACCGTCATTACTATCACCACCGTTGGTTTTGGGGAAGTGGAGCCCTTAGATCCAGAGACTAAAATATTTACTATTTTCTTGATATTAACAAGTGTCATTATTGTGGGATATGCGCTTAAAGTTATTACAGAATATATAATTTCTAAAAATGTTATTTCCGAACTAAAACATAAGAAGATGCAAAAAAAAATTGATGCACTGTCCAATCATATTGTCATATGTGGATTTGGAAGAAATGGTAAGCAAGCTGCTAAAAAATTACGAACCCACAACCGCACTTTTGTGGTTGTAGAATCCAATAAAGAAATTATTGACAAGCATCAATATGAAGATATTCTTTTTGTGTATGGAAATGCCAATGAAGATGATGTACTTCAGTCTGCTGGGATCGAACGTGCCGAGTGTTTAATATCTGCTTTGCCCAATGACTCTGACAATGTATTTGTAGTATTGTCTGCGCGTCAAATGAATAAAACAGCGCGAATTATAAGTCGTGCTTCGAACGAATCCTCTTACAGTAAACTCAAATTTGCAGGTGCCAATAACGTTATTTTGCCTGATAAAATTGGGGGTGATCACATGGCTTCTTTAGTTGTTGTTCCTGATTTGTTAGAGTTTATTGACAACCTTTCCATCGTTGGTCATACCACTATTAATATTGAGGAAATTGCCGTCGAAAAACTATACGATACTTCTAATATTAAAACCATTCAAGATTTAGAATTACGAAAAAAAACTGGCTGTAGCGTCATTGGATATAAGGACGAAACAGGTAATTATATCATCAATCCTGAAGCCAATCAAAAATTGGTTCCAAACTCTAAAGTGATTGTTTTGGGACGTCCCGAACAAATTCAAAATTTGAACAGTACCTATAATATAGATATAGATTAATCCTTAATAGTTTGGGTTTATAAACCGCTATCGAATTTTAATATTTCATTTTTTTTCACCATCTTGTTCGCTCATTAATTATAATCACAAACTTTCTTTATGAAATCGTTCATTCAAACATCTACAGCTTTAATTTTACCTTACATTTCCTTTGCACAAGAAAAAGGACTCGATCAAAAAATTGACGAAGCATTTCAGCCAATCGCAGATGCCTTTTTTGATGCTATTTTCTTTACAATCTATAAAGGAGATACATTTACAATTCCATTTGTTTTGGTCTTGTTAGTAGGTAGTGCGTTGTTTTTTACTGTTTATTTTGGATTTCCAAACATTCGTTATTTCGGAAAAGCGATCAATGTTGTTAGAGGAAAATATGACCATGTAGATCATGGAGTAGCAGAAGCTATGTACGGAGATTCTACGCCAGCTGGTGATGCCATAGAAACGATTAAAGATGAAAGTGCTGAAGGAGAAGTGAGTCATTTTCAGGCCTTGGCAACAGCCGTTTCAGGGACCGTAGGAAATGGAAATATTGCAGGAGTTGCTTTGGCGATTGCTTTAGGAGGTCCAGGTGCTACGTTTTGGATGATTGTTTGTGGATTGCTAGGAATGTCAACAAAATTTGTGGAATGTACCTTGGGAGTTCAATTTAGAGATGTAGGTGAGGACGGAACTGTATATGGAGGTCCTATGTATTATATAAGTAAAGGATTAAAATCAAGAGGCTTTGCTAAAATAGGTAAAGTAACTGCTGCTATTTTTGCAGTCTTCTGTATTGGAGGTTCTTTTGGTGGAGGTAACGCAGCACAATCAAATCAAGCCACCATTGTAATAAAAGAATTATTTAATTGGGACAGTACTGCTGCAGGTGCAATTGTTGGTGTTGTATTAGCAGCACTTGTTGGAATTATCATCATTGGAGGTATCAAACGAATTGCACAAGTCACTGAAAAAGTAGTGCCTTTTATGGCAGTCATGTATGTTGTGGCTTGTCTGTATATCATTCTATCCAACTTCAGTTTAGTGGATGATGCTATCAGCCTTATTGTAAGAGAAGCATTTAACCCAACAGCCTTTGGAGTTGGTTCTGTGATTGGAGTCGTTATTGTAGGATTTCAACGCGCCGCTTTTTCAAATGAAGCTGGAGCAGGTTCCGCTTCTATCGCACACTCAGCTGTCAAAACAAAGTATTCAGCTTCAGAAGGACTAGTCGCTTTACTAGAGCCTTTTATTGATACCGTAGTAATTTGTACGATGACCGCCTTGGTAATTGTGATTTTTAACTTCGGAGGATTCTTTGAGTATGGTGGCGACGGTTCAGGAGTTGTTTTTATTGACGGTCAGGCTTTTGAAGGCGCAGGAATCACATCCAAAGCTTTTGCACAATACATTCCGTATTCTAATATTTTCTTAACCATAGCTGTAGTCTTGTTTGCGGTATCAACAATGATTTCATGGTCTTACTATGGCTTACAATCTTGGAAGTTTTTATTTGGAAGAGGTAAAGTAGCAGATTTAGTTTATAAATTATTGTTCTTACTATTTGTAGTTATTGGAGCTGCAGCAAGTATGGGATCTATCTGGAAATTCTCGGATGCAATGATTTTCGCTATGATCTTCCCGAATATGGTTGGATTGTTTTTCTTATTCCCAGTTGTAAAAAGAGAATTAACTAAATATTTGAAAGCTATTAAGAAATAGATATATGGTTGCCCCTGAATGAAATTTTACACCTACTTTTCAAACCATCAACGCTTGGCGTTTGTCGTGTTGATACTCGTTATCATTTCACTTCAGTTGTCTTGGGTATCTCATAAGGAATCACAAACCGATAATTTAGATGTTCCTCACGAAACTTATTTGAAATTTCAAAAAGAGGTGGACAGTTTAGTCGCATATCAACGCAAAAATTCCGCTCCAAAAATATATACTTTCAATCCAAATTATATAACCGATTATAAAGGCTATACACTTGGAATGACAGCTGAAGAGATAGATCGACTTCATGCTTACAGATTTAAAAATCAATGGGTAAATACAACCAAAGAATTTCAACGTGTTACTAAAGTATCAGATTCACTACTGAAACAAATAGCGCCTTATTTTAAATTCCCTGAGTGGGTAACAAAACCCTCTAAAAAATCAATAGCGAATACTTCGGTTTCGGATAAGTCATTTACACAAAAAATAGATTTAAACAAGGCAACAGCCAAGCAGCTTCAAAAGGTGTATGGCATTGGTGCTTTTTACTCGGAACGAATTATTCGATTTAGAGATTCTTTTGAGGGAGGATTTATTTCGGACCTACAATTACAAGGAATTCGTGGGCTGAACGCAGATGTGATCACAAACATTCTTAAAGAATTCACAGTTAAAACGCCACGAATTATTAATAAAATTGATTTAAATTACGCCACAATTGAGCAATTAGTGAGTATTGAATATATCGATTATGAACTGGCGTATGAGATCGTAGAATTACGAATGTTAAGGGATGGTTATAATGCTATTGAGGAATTAACAAAAGTTAAAGGATTTCCTAAGGAAAAATTAGAAATTATTAAATTATATTTGTCACTCAACTAAATTAGATATGGATTTTAATTATTCAGAAGAGCAGAACTTGATTGCTAACGCTGCCAAAGAATTTGCAGAGCAACACATCAGACCGCATATTATGGAATGGGATGATTCTCAGCATTTCCCTGCAGATGTACTTCACAAAGCAGGTGAGATGGGTTTTATGGGGGTTTTTATTCCTGAAAAATATGGAGGTTCCGGATTTGGATACCACGAGTATATCGCCATTATTGAAGAAATTTCTAAAGTTGATCCTTCTATTGGATTATCGATAGCGGCACATAATTCACTTTGTACAGGTCATATTTACTATTTTGGTAACGAAGCCCAGAAACAAAAATGGTTGCCAAAACTAGCCACAGGCGAATGGATAGGAGCCTGGGGACTAACAGAACATAATACTGGTAGTGATGCTGGTGGAATGAATACAACAGCTGTCAAAGATGGGGATCATTATATTTTAAACGGTTCTAAAAACTTCATCACTCATGGTCGCAGTGGAAATATTGCTGTTGTGATAGCCCGAACCGGTGAAAAAGGAGACTCTCATGGAATGTCTGCTTTTGTAGTTGAAAAAGGAACACCAGGATTTTCATCTGGTAAAAAAGAAGATAAGCTTGGGATGCGTGCCAGTGAAACAGCCGAATTAATATTTGATAATTGCCGCTTACATAAATACAATTTATTAGGAGAAGAAGGCGAAGGTTTTGTTCAATCCCTAAAAATATTAGATGGTGGACGTATTTCAATAGGTGCATTATCCTTAGGAATTTCAAAAGGAGCATACGAAGCCTCTTTAAAATATGCTAAAGAACGCGTTCAGTTTGGGAAACCAATTTCAAGTTTTCAAGGGATCTCATTCAAACTTTCTGATATGGCTACAGAAATTGAAGCTTCAGAATTGTTATTACATAAATCAGCATTCCTAAAAAACAAAGGCGAAAAAGTTACAACACTCGGAGCCATGGCTAAAATGTTTGCCAGTGAATCGTGTGTCAAAATAGCAAATGATGCGGTCCAAATTCATGGTGGTTATGGGTATACAAAAGATTATCCAGTAGAAAAATTTTATAGAGATTCAAAATTATGTACCATAGGAGAAGGGACTACCGAAATTCAAAAGGTAGTCATCTCAAGAAATATTTTAAAATAAGTATTGCAAAACAATAATTAAGTTTATATTTGCACACGAAATCTAAAAGAGGGGAGGTTAAAAGACTATGTTAATAATACCAATAAAAGAAGGAGAAAATATAGACAGAGCGCTAAAACGTTTCAAACGAAAGTTTGATAAAACGGGAACAAAGCGATCTTTACAAACGCGTAAGCAGTTTATAAAGCCATCTGTGAAACGTAGAGCACAAATTCAAAAAGCGCAATACATTCAAGGATTAAGAGACGCTGAAAACCTATAAGTTTTCAGAATCAATAAAATTTAAAGCACCTTATTTATAAGGTGCTTTTTTTTGTTTAAAAATAAACTCAGTAAGTGACAGTATGCGTTATAAGATTTGGATAATTCATTTTTTTCATTAATTTTGATTAAACCCAATCTTATTAAACTATGAACACAAAATCTTTTTTCCTATCCGGAACCGTCGGTACCATTGTTTGTTTCCTTCTTGGATTTATTTTTTATGGTCTCATTTTCACAGACCTCCACCCTGAAGACGTAGAGCCGTGCATGCTATTTATTTTTCTTGGTTGTTTATTTTATGCCTTTACATTTGCGCTAATTTTTAGCCGTTGGGCACACATCAGTACTTTTGACTCAGGTGCCAAGGCAGGTTTTTTAATCGGACTTCTGTGGTCGCTTAGCGTAAACTTCTTTATGAGTTCCTCTTCTGGTATTTTGGATTCTAATTTTGTAATTATGATTGCTATTGATTCAGTATCTGCTGCCATTATGGGTGGAATGATTGCTTTGGTAATAGGAAAGACCAAACCCTAAAACCCTCTTTTTTTAGTGGGATTGTCCTAATATTTTATGTATCTTGGAATGGAAAACTTAAATGGAATGCATATCCAAAAATTTATTGACTATCTACTGTTAGAGAAAAAGTATTCTCCACAAACAGCGGTAGCCTATCAAAAAGATTTAGAAGCATTCCAATTATTTCTATCTCAAGAGTTTTCTGATTCGGATGTTTCACGAGCCAACTACGCTCAGATACGCACATGGATAGTTCAACTTGTAGATCGTGCTATTTCCAATCGAACCATCAATCGAAAGATATCGTCTTTAAATAGTTATTATAAATTTTTATTAAAGATAGAATCTATTGAAGCCAACCCTATAGTAAAGCATAAAGCTCTTAAAGTCAGTAAAAAGATTCAGATTCCCTTTTCTGAAACAGAAGTTAACTCTGTACTTAATACTATTAATACCACAACGTTTGAAGGCATTCGAGATAAACTTATTGTCGAGCTTTTTTATTCTACAGGCATACGTCGCATAGAACTGGTCCAACTCCAACTTCAAGATGTTGATTTGTCACAAGGACATATAAAAGTATTAGGGAAGCGAAATAAAGAACGAATAATCCCGTTATTACCTTCAGTAACGGACACCGTTCAAGCGTATCTATTAGAACGTTTAAAGCTTAAAACAATAACTGATCCCTCCATTCTTTTCTTAACGAAAAAAGGAATAAAGATCTATGAGATGTTAGTCTACAGAATCATTACAGGTTATTTTGACAGCATCTCGACTAAAGTTAAAAAAAGCCCTCATATTATTAGGCACTCCTTTGCGACTCATTTATTGAACAATGGAGCGGATTTAAACGCAGTTAAGGAACTATTAGGGCATTCGAGTTTGGCAGCCACGCAGGTCTATACCCATAATAGTGTTGCAGAGCTCAAAAAAGTATATGAAAAATCACACCCTAGGAATTTATCCTAGGATTTAATCTAACCTTAAAAATTACACTATGAAAGTACACACACAATCCGTAAATTTTAATGCAGACCATAAATTAATTGACTTTATTCAGAAGCGAATGGATAAATTAGATTTATTTTTTGATAAAATAATTAAATCAAATGTTTATTTGAAGGTAGAAAACACCTCTCAAAAAGAAAATAAAATATTTGAAGTACAGCTCTCTATACCAGGTGATGTCATTGTTATTAAGAAGGTTTCTAAAACTTTTGAAGAGGGATTAGATGCCGCTGTACATTCATTAGAAAGACAGTTAAAAAAGCGAAAAGAAAAATTACGTCAATTTTCATGAAAATTTTACAAAAAATGTTTTGAAACAAGAAAAATATATATACATTTGCAGTCCGTTAGAAATAGCGGGCTTTTTTAGTGCCTAATCGTACTGAAGAAAAGCCGATGTAGCTCAGCTGGCTAGAGCAGCTGATTTGTAATCAGCAGGTCGTGGGTTCGAGTCCCTCCATCGGCTCAAGTTCTTTAAAAGAGTGAAATATTATTTAAATTGAGGGGAGATACTCAAGCGGCCAACGAGGGCAGACTGTAAATCTGCTGACTACGTCTTCGCAGGTTCGAATCCTG
>MDSY01121069.1_pt1 | contig 30641 bp, 29 predicted proteins | sample 811131 | NCBI WGS metagenome assembly MDSY01 (sample SAMN05326643, study PRJNA326480) | marine metagenome | isolation source: seawater | place: Atlantic Ocean: South West | collected 2010 | reverse complement strand
TGCCGGCCGGCCCAGCGCTGCAAACCTGTTGATATTTTGTCTCGGGGTGATCGTGATGCGTGCAGCTGGCTGTGTGATCAATGATTACGCCGATCGCCATGTTGACGGTGATGTGGAGCGCACCTGCTTGCGGCCACTACCCTCCGGCGAAGTCCGCCCGAGCACCGCACTGGCGCTGTTTTTCGCACTGCTGTTGATTGCTCTGGTACTGGTGCTCTTAACCAACAAGCTAACCATCATGTTGGCCTTTGGCGGCGCGGCGGCTGCGACGCTCTATCCGTTTTTAAAGCGCTTCACTCACTGGCCCCAGCTAGGACTGGGTATCGCCTGGGCCTGGTCCACACCTATGGCCTTTGCCGCCCATAACAATACTCTGGCGCCGCAACTCTGGGTAATCTTTGCCGCGGTGACCTTTTGGACTATCGCCTTTGACACCTATTACGCCATGGTTGATCGTGAAGATGATCTGCTGATTGGCATTAAATCCACAGCCATATTATTTGGCCGCTACGACCTGCTGATTATTGCTCTGCTGCAACTTGCGGTGTTATTGCTGATGGGGGTAGCGGGTGTTCTCTTTGGCCGTGGACCCATGTATTTCTCAGCCCTCGCCGTGGCGGCGGCGTATTTTATTAATCAGCATCTGGTTAGTCGCGGACGTGATCGGGAAGCCTGTTTTAAGGCCTTCCTGAGTAATCATCGGGTCGGTATGGTGATTTTTATCGGTCTAGCCGCGGACTATATGATCAATCCTTGAGCCATTACCCATAGCCTTTAATCTCTGCTGATTTTTTGCCAAAGCCTTTAATCTCAGCTGATTTTTTGCCAAATCAGCAGCCGGTTATTGGCCGGCATGGCGTGGTCATCAAGCAGGATTAGATTGGCTTCTAAGGCCAGTTGGTTGATTGCAGAAAATTCCCTAATCCCGCGATGAGCAACCTGCTCACGCAATCGCAGATCAAACAATCGGTTGCTCTCGGAGGTAAACTCCCCAGCGTATTTCATCGGCCCATAGAGACAAAAAAGGCCATTGGCCTGCAGGCTCGACGCCACTCGCCTAAACATCGCCTGAACTTCATGCCAAGACATAATATGAGCGGTATTGGCGCTATAAATGGCATCAAAGTCGCTGTCGGGCCAGTCATCTTGGCTGACATTGAGGCAGATGGGTGGGCGCAGATTGGCCGAGGGATAGTCATGGATCCACTGCAAAATTGCCCGATGGTTTTCAACCAGATCGCTGGTTTGCCAGGTCAGGTGGGGCAACTCATTGGCAAACCACACCGCGTGTTGACCGGTGCCAGAACCAATCTCCAGCAGATGAGTTTTATCTTGTAGCAGGGGCGCCAGCAGGCTAAAGATCGGCGCCTTGTTGTTCTCGCAGGCTTGGGAGAACGGTTTATCCTGATAAATAACGACTGCTCCTGATGGCTTTGCTGTGTTTTAGTGGGGGGCAATGCTCGGCGTATTAGCCGCGCAAGAACACCGGCGCATCCGCTTGACTCAGGGCCGCATTGTACTGATAGCCATCGCTATCAAACTGGTTGAGCTGCTCGACCTCAGTAATCCGGTTTTGGATAATGTAGCGACTCATCAAGCCCCGGGCTTTTTTCGCGTAAAAGCTGATAATTTTGTACTTATCGTCTTTCTTGTCCATAAACACTGGTGTCACTATACGTGCTGCGATAGCTTTTTTGTGCACCGATTTAAAGTACTCATTAGAGGCCAGATTCACCAGCACCGAGGACTCCACTCGATTTAACTCGTCAGTGATAACATCCCCCCAAAACTGGTAGAGATCCTTGCCCCGGGCATTGGCAAACTTGGTGCCCATCTCGAGGCGATAGGCCTGCATCAGGTCGAGAGGGCGCAGCACACCGTAGAGGCCGGAGAGGATTCGCAGGTGATCCTGAGCCCAGTGCAGGTCCTCGACGCTGAGATTGTCAGCATCCAGGCCCTGATAGACATCACCCTTAAACGCCAGTACTGCTGCCTTGGCATTCTCCCTATTAAACGGTGTTTGCCACTCCTGAAAGCGTTCATAATTGAGCGCGCCAAGTTTATCGCTGAGGCTCATTAAGCTAGACACATCCTGGGGTGCCAGTGCCTTTAAGCCCTTCGAAAGCTCCTCGGCATGATCTAACAATGCCGGTTGCGATAGCAGAGGTGCTTCAATAGAGCTTGAATAGTCGAGTTTTTTTGCCGGAGAAATAACAACTAACATAAGTAAACTGCGCCGTTTAGTAGAAATTAGCTAGAATTATAAATGCTATTATATCAACTTGCGTGAAGCGCGCGAGGCTCTATTTTTTAGTGCTATTTTTGGTTTATCGACAGGGAAACAAAATGCGATATCGACGGAGGCAAAAAATGCGAAATGGATTTGTGGCACTTGCAGTGTCCCTGATAATAGCGGGCTGTTCAGTCAATCCGGTGACAGGTAAAAGTCAGCTATCCTTTATCTCGCCGCAACAGGAAGTTGCCATAGGCGAGAAAAACTATGCCCCTTCGCGGCAATCTCAGGGTGGTGACTACTATCTTGACCCGGCGCTGCAAACCTATATCCGCGGCGTTGGCAAAAAACTCGCCGCGGTCAGTGACCGCCCAGACCTACCCTACGAATTTATTGTGCTCAACAATCGAGTACCCAATGCCTGGGCACTGCCCGGGGGCAAAATCGCGATTAATGTTGGCCTGTTAGTGCTGCTCGAAGACGAGGCGCAGCTCGCCGCCGTGCTCGGCCATGAGATTGTTCACGCCGCTGCCCGTCACGGCGCAACCCAGATGACTGCGGGAACACTCGCCAATATTGGCGTGGCTGCTGTGGGTGTCGCTGTGCAGGGTCAGCCTGGCGAGCAACTCTATGGCATGGCCTCGCAGTTGGGCGGCGCGGCCTGGATGGCAAAGTACGGCCGCGATGATGAGCTGGAATCCGACTACTACGGCATGGGTTATATGGCCAAAGCCGGTTATGAAGTGCAGGGGGCAGTGGAATTGCAGGAGACCTTTGTGGAGCTCAGTAAGTCCCGGGAAGCCGATTTTTTTAGTGGCCTATTTGCCAGCCATCCACCCTCAGCTCAACGGGTCGCCGCCAATAAATTGCGCGTCGGGGACTTTGCTCCCGGGCAGCGTTATCGCCAGCGCTATCAACAGGCTATCGCCCAGCTGACTGCAGATGCCCCAGCCTATGCTGCGGAAAAGCTGGCTACTCAGGCCCTGGCTGACGAAGAGCCGGCCCTGGCCATTAAGCATTTGGACAAGGCAGTTGCCCTACAGTCGGCAGAGGCACAGTTCTGGCTATTGCGGGGTCAGGCTTGGACCATGCTTGAGAAGCCCGGTAATGCAGAGAAATCTTACACCACGGCAATTGCCAAAAATGATGGGCTGTTTAGTCCCTACTTGGCGCGGGGTATTGTGCGCTACAAGCAGGGTAAGAAAAGCGCTGCCGAGATCGACCTCAGGCGCAGCTATACTTTATTACCTACCGCCGCCGCCAGTTACTATCTGGGGGAGTTAGCGCTGGATAGCAAACAGTATCAGCAGGCTCAGAGCTATTTCCAGCAGGCAGCTCAGGATCGCGGAGAGTTAGGCAATCAGAGTCGCGCCAAAATCCAACAGGTCAACTTGCAGTTACAGCCGCATACTTTTTTAGCCTTTAGTCAGGCGGTCAGTAGTAAAGGGGCGCTGTTGGTGACTGTGGTGAATACCAGCTCCCGGGCCATGCGCAGCATTGTGCTAAAGATTGAAGGCCCCCTAGGTCAAAACGGCCAGAGCCAAACTAGAACCATCAATCTGAGTAAAGACCTACAGTCGGGGCAACAGCTGACGATCAATACTGGACTCAACTACTTTTTGCCCGACCAGCAGGTGGCGCGCTTTCGCATCGCAGCCCAGAGCGCAAAGCTGATAGAATAGGGCTCTTAAAAATGCCGAGAGGAGCGTTTTATCATGCAGGAGAAAAAGCAAAAGCCGCCCTGTGCTGTGTGCAAATTAATCCGCATCTATCTGTTGGTTGCAGTGCCGATCATTCTAATTATGTGGATCAGGCCGGAAGTCAGCCGACTCAAAGGCTATGACCTAACCAATATATTTTCCACGCTCATTGGCGTGATGCTGGTCTGCACCATTCTGTGGAAGGCCTATCATGAATTTTGGAAACCTAAGATCGATGCCGCCAGAAAAAACAAAGATTGATTGCTGGGGCTGTCGTCATTTCCAGATAACCCATCAGCCGAAAACTCCCTATGGCTGCCAAGCTATGGGCTTTAAATCGAAGATATTGCCATGCCTCGCAGTGGCTCAGATCGACGGCACCAAGTGCCTGAGTTTTCAGCCAAAACCGCCGCTGAAGTAACCTTGCTTACTCGTCTCGCACCAGCATAAAGGGCTGGGCGATTTTCCGTGCCTGACGGCAAGATAGACGGCCGCTATAGGTGTTTACTGCACAGCGAAACACATCCTGATGCAAGCTTTTGCTTGAGGTCCAATGGTTTGCCACATCGATCTCGGGAAACACATTGTGATTGATCGCAGGGGCCACGCAGGACTCTTCGGTGACCGACTGCATTTCTTTATCCGTGGGTACACGCCAGGTAATCCCAGACTTCTCCGAGAACTCCTCGGCATAAGCCATAGCATCGTCCCACTCGAGATAGAGTATTTCCCCTTTGCAACGGAAATTTGAATAGCGCTGACCGGCAGAGCAGCGATACCAGATAATATCGTTCTCAGTGTCTTTGGCGAAGCCTTCGTTATTTACCTCAAAGCGACCTTTGTCACCTCGAGCAATACTATCGGCGCAGCTTTCGACGCTACGATAATCACCGCAGCTGTTCAGCATCAGTAACAGGGTCGCGCCGGATAACAGTGACAAAACTCTGCGGCCGGGCAATTTACTTAGTCTCGAAATCACGGTGAAGCCTCCTGATAACTGAATGGAGATAGCCCTTTGATGTTAACTCTCAGTGCTGAGTGTCGCGTCCTAGCGAACTATTCCAAATATGTATTTACACTACTATATAAGCATAGCTTACTATATCTCTCAGCGTTTAATTTGCTGTTGACGACCTATTGTTAATAATCGGCAGTTGGGGGCAAAACTCTAGTTAAGCCGATCTATTAAAAGCCGGTGCCTGTGCTTGATACCCGAAACTGGCGTTTCGGTGATGAATCACAGTGGGCAATGTAAATGCGCTATTAACAATCCTCAATATTTTTACAGAGCTGCCGATATATAGAGACAGGCACTCAGAAAGTGTATTTTGCTGACCGCAGCAAAGGCATTAGATCTAGCCGCGCAGGCTGATCGAAAAATGTAAGCAACAATATTATCGCCGTTTTACCTCTGGGTCAGATGGCAGAAATTTTTGAAATGTGTAAGGAATATTCATGGATCTCGCAACGATTATTGGCCTGCTAGGCGCCTTCGGTTTGATTTTTATGGCGATCGACGACATGGCCGCATTTATCGATACCCCATCGCTGCTAATCGTGGTCGGTGGTTCGATCATGGTTGTTATGTTCCGCTCTTCCCTTGGAGAGTTTCTCGGTGCAGTGGGCGTGATGGGCAAAACCTTCAAAAATAAGCTCGATGAACCAGCTACATTAATTGAGCAAATTGTAGAGCTTGCCACGATCGCGCGAAAAGACGGCATGATCGCCCTGGAAGGCCAGGAGATCGCCAATCCATTTCTCTCCAAAGCGGTATCCATGTTAGTCGATGGCACCGATGCCACGATTATCAAAAGCTCACTGGATAGAGAGTTGGCCAGCACCAAGATGCGACATGCTCGGGGGGCGAAAATATTCTCTGCCTGGGGTGAAATTGCCCCGGCAATGGGGATGATCGGTACCTTGATTGGTCTGGTTCAGATGCTCGGTAATATGGGCGACCCCAAGTCCATTGGTCCAGCCATGGCGGTTGCTCTATTGACCACCATGTACGGTGCTATTTTGGCCAATGTGATCTGTCTGCCTATCGCCATGAAATTAGAGAATCAGGCGGACTTAGAAGCGGCCAATAATGAACTGATTATCGAAGGCATACTGTTTATTCAGGATGGCGGTAACCCCCGTGTACTGAGTGACTTCCTCGGCTCCTTCCTCGATCCGAAAGCTCGCTCCAAACTTGCTGCTGCGTAACTGAGACCATGGTAGAAGATCAAGAACTAGAACAGGACGCAGCGGGTGGCGAAGTACAGGAGCCAGCTTCGGCGCCGGCTGACGAATGTCCACCCTGTAAGGGCGGGGCGCCGGCCTGGATGGCGACCTTTGCCGATATGGCCACCCTGTTGATGGCGTTCTTTGTTTTGCTGCTCTCCTTTGCCGAAGTCAATGTACCCAAATACAAGCAGATCGCCGGCTCTCTCAGGTCGGCTTTTGGTGTTGCTCGTATCGTCCCCAAAATTGCTATTCCCACCGCCACTAGTTTGGTGAAACAGGAGTACACACCAGCACTGGCCGAACCCACTGTGATAGACCAAAAACGTCAGCGCTCGGAAGATATTACCCAAGAGTTTATTGTTAAAAAAACCGAGGAAAAAACCGCTGATTTTAAAACCCAGCAAGAGTTCCGCAGTGTCCAAGAGGCCCTTGCCGAGCAGATTGAGCAGGGTCAGGTGTCTGTCAGCATCGAAGATAATAAGGTTGTGGTTGAGCTGCGCTCCGACAGCAGCAGTGGCGGTCAGGACAAAAACGATTCAGGCGAAGGCGCCGGCGGCCCAGTGAGTCAGGTGACCATTGAAGTGGCATCGAAAGTGGTTGATCTGCAGTCGAGTATCTCCACCGAAATTGAAGTGCGCAAACAGTCTATGGCCTCTGGTGACCAGAGTGGCGGCGCTCAGTCAGACAGCGACAGCAGCCAATCATCCGGCGGCAGCGCAGACCAGCGGCGGCAGGATGTTGACGATCAATTTCAGCAGATCCGCATGTCCCTAGCCGCGGATATTCAAAGTGGACTCGCCGAAGTAGAGCGCGAGGGTGACCGGATTATTGTGCGCCTTGCCAGTCAGGGCTCCTTTGTTTCAGGCAGTGCCAATCTGCAGCCGGGTTTTGCCGGTCTGTTGACCCGTGTTGGCAATTCCCTGTCAGCAACCCGAGGCAAAGTGCGAGTCGAAGGCCACACCGACAATATTCCGGTGGCCTTTAGTGAGCGATTTAATTCCAACTGGGATCTCTCCGCGGCACGTTCAGCCTCAGTGGCTGACTTTTTTGCTCAGAACTCTGAGCTTGATCAGGGCTCTATCACCGTTGCTGGATTTGCCGATACCAGACCTATTGAAACAAATAATACCGCTGCGGGCCGCGCTCGCAATCGCCGTATTGAGGTGATCGTCGATGGCTCTTAAACAACCGAGATATCTCATTGTCGCTTTTTTAATGGTATTCCCTGCAATGTCGGGAGGCTGTTGATATGGCCGAAGAACTAGAAGACATCAAGCCAGCTGAGGGCGCTGCTGAAGAGGCTGTAGTCGAAGAGGCTGCAGGTGAAGAGGGTGCATCTGAGCCAGGCGCGGTCGAGGAAGCAATAGATTTACCGCCGCCACCGCCAGAGGAACCCGCGGAAGAAGCGGATTGCCCCCCCTGTAAAAGTGGCGCGCCGGCATGGATGGCAACCTTTGCCGATATGGCCACATTGCTGATGGCATTCTTTGTTTTGATTCTCTCCTTTGCTCATATGAATGTGCCCAAGTTCAAAGAAGTCAGTGGCTCCATGAACGACAAGTTTGGTGTGCAGAAAATTGTCCCCACAGTGGAACAGCCCACCGCCGACAATATTATTGCCAAGCAGTACATCACCGCCAAGGTCGATCCGACTCTGTTAGATGTAATTCAGGAACAGACCACCTCTGAGCCTCAGCCGGAAGAGCCAGTACTAAAAGACCAGCTGAAAAAGAATGACTTTGATACCAATGCCGATGTTGAACTGTTGCAAAAAACCTTGGCCAAAGAGATCGCCGAGGGCAAAGTTAAAATCACCATTAAAGACAAGAAGTTGGTTGTGGAGGTGGTAACAGAGGCGAAGAGCGGCAGGCAGGGCGAGGCCAATAAGAGTAAGTCTGGCGCCAAACTGATGCAGACTGACCTAGAGATTTATGCCAAGGTCGCCAACGCTCAGGCCGAGGTCAAGTCACAGATTGAAGTAGTGGAAGCCTCCCCCGAGACGCTCTCCGGAGATCTAAGTGGTCGTGGCAATGAAGCGGGTGAAAAGGCCATTGCCGATCAATATACCAAGATTCGCGCGCGGCTCTCCAATGAGATTGCTCAGGGCTTAGCTGAAGTGGAGCGTGATGGAGACAAGGTCATTGTGCGCCTCACCGAGCGCGGTTCTTTCCGCAGTGGTTATGCCGACTTACAGCCGAGCTTCAAACCCCTGCTCGACAAGGTCGGTCAGTCGATTACAGATGGCCCGGGTCTGATTACCATCGAGGGCCATACCGATAATATACCTATGGCCTTTAGCGAGCGCTTTAAGTCCAACTGGGATCTGTCTGCAGCCCGCTCAGCCGCCGTAGCAGATTATCTTCTCGATCGCTCGACCATTAGAGAGGGTCGTGTCACGGTGACAGGATTGGCTGACACCAAACCACTGGTACCCAATGACTCCCCAGCGGGGCGCTCAAAAAACCGTCGCATCGAAGTGATTATTGACGGCAGCTAGCCACCGCGTTTTTCTTCAATCAGTGCAAAGATTGCCTTGGCATGCTCCTCGGTAATCTTAAATCTCTCGCGCAACTCCTCAATGTGGCACTGCTCATCATCAGTGACAATGCCATCACTCAGGGCCGAGGCGATCTCAGCTTCAAAAATAGCTTCCCGGCGTGCCATCTGATTGGAAAATGCCGAGGCCACAATACCAGTCAGCAGGGCCACAGTGCAGACACCCAAGAGAGCGGTAAGGGCGCCAATGCTCTGTCCCAGGGGGGTGATGGGATAGACATCACCATAGCCCACAGTGGTCAGGGTAATCAGCGCCCACCACATAGTCTGGGGAATCGAGGCAAACTTTTCCGGCTGCGCATCGTACTCGGCGAGATACATCAGCGAGCTGGATAAAAACAGCGCAATACCCATCAGGTAGAGTGCGGCAAAAAAAGAGCGGCGCTCTTGATAGATAGCAGAAAATAAATCTTCAAGGGCAGAGGAGTAGTGGGAAATCTTTAGCAAGCGCACCAGACGCAAGACTCGCAACCAGCGCAAATCGACACCGCCCATGACCAGCGGCAAGATACTGGGTAGGATTGCCAACAGATCAATAATACCGGTAAAGCTAAAGATATAATTAAACCGCCGGCCACTTGCGGTGGCCGCTTTGTTCTCTTGATCCGCGGCCACAGACCAAATACGCAAGCTGTATTCAATCAGGAAAATGCTTACCGAAACCGCTTCAAAGATAATCAGTGGTGTTCGATAGAGGCTATTAAAACTCTCAACCGACTCGAGGCAAACGGCAATTAAATTAAGTACGATTAGTATCGACAGAAACATATCGCAGCTGCGACTGGCGCGATCACCGCCATTGCTCTTGTTGAGGATCGCCATAACCCTCTGCTGACTCAGCATCATTTTTTTGGTGCTCCCCTGTGGCTATTTTTTTATCCTGCGCGCAGTTATGCCATGTAGAGAAGATAGCTGTCAAGAGCATGGACGCTGCTATACAAGCAGCATTCACATGCGAGGGGAGGTTATATGGGGCGTGTCAGACAAGCCGCAACCAATACTGAGGCTTTGGCTGTTATGGGGAATACGATTAAAAAGTGCGGCTAAAATTCGATTATTAAAGCCGCGCTTTCTATGACGCCATAGCGATAGGCTGTTCTTTTAACAGGCCTGGCAACAGTTTCCATGCACTGCGAATTTCGTTGATCAAGCCTTTTACTTCATTGAGAGCGTTGATGTCATTGTGGAGGTTGGCGAACAGTACACGTCGAATCATATATTCATAGAGTTCACTGAGATTGCGCGCCAGATCCGAACCCTTTTTAAAGTCTAGAGAATCTTGCAGGCCATAGAGAATGCTGGTGGCGCGATTTAATGCGCGGCATTTTTCCTGAATATTTTTACGCTGTATTTCGCCTTCGGCAACCGCCAGAGTATCAATCAGACCATCGAATAACATTTGAATAAGCTGAACGCCATCTGCGTAGGGAACCGCAGAACCGACATGTACGTTGTGGTATGCGTTTAGCGCTTTGTTTTTCAATGCCATGCTAGATATCTCCGATTAACTAATTCCTGTTGCTTAATAATAGAATCGGGATCTATTCGGATTTCTTTAGGGCTAAATGGCGTTTTATTTATTTAGTTTTAGCTTTGCTCTTTATTCAGTTCTTTATGCAGCTCTCTAGTCAGTTCTTATTTAAACTCTTTACTGAAAGCAATGGTTTAGGGACAGTCGCTATAGCCACTCTCGACACAGCCTCTAGCCGCCATCTCCGCTGCGACAATCTGTTGGTCATCCAGCTTCAGTTTGGCGATATCTGCGATATCCGATGTCGCCGCCTGACCGTTTAGCCGCGCCACCTCACTCCATGCCAGAGCTTCAAATGGCTTCGACTTTTCAGCCGCGCCAGCCTGTAGCATAAAGGCATACATAAACTGGGCATTGCCGTAGGCCTTTAAAGCACCTTTCTTAAACCAGTGTTTGGCCAGTTGATAATTCAGCTCGACGCCCTTGCCCTCGTGATAGGCGAGGCCCAGCATATACTCAGAATCCACCAGCTCTTGCAGTGCTGCACGCTTAAACCACTTGGCTGCAGTACGCTGATTCTCCGCCACGCCGTAGCCGTGGTAATAGAGCATCCCCATGTTGTGTTGCGCCTCCGCCAGACCCTGATCGGCGGCCTGCCTATACCAGTTCATCGCCTCAGTGTAATTTTGTGAAACACCAAAACCCTGCTCATAGAGATGGCCTACATTATTCTGTGCTTCGGCTGCCCCCTCATTGGCGAGTTTAAGCCAGGCACGCATCGCCGTAGCATAGTGGGCCCGATCCAGAGCACTGAGTCCCGCCTCAAAGGGGCCGGCGTGAGCCGAACCGCCAATCAGAGCGATGCACAAAAGGACAAGTTGTAACTGTTTCATAGGGTTTCTATCTCTATGTCTCTAACACTAAAAAGGGTTTACTAGGCTCGTTCAAGACCCCGGGCCTGACTCTGTACATCGATAACCGCTTGGAATAGCTCGCCTTCAGCCAAACTGCCGCAGAGCTCTCCGCTCGCCGTATCGACCACCGGCAGGCTCTCACCGACAAACTGGCTGACCTTGACCATCGCCTCCGCCAGACTGTCATCTGTAAAGAGAGTCAGTGGTCGTGTATCGATAAAATCGTTAATACTATTATCGGCAGCTTCGATAACTTCATAAATAGAAACTTTGCCATAAAACTGACCGTCACTTTTAATAATGTAAGCTTCGGTGTGACCGCGCTTGCGCATTTCCTCGCGCAACACAGACCCTGTGACCGAAGGCTCAGCGCGCACATAATTCTCACTGGCAAAGGGGCCCACTGTCTTTTGATTTAGGGCAATGGCCTCGCGGCCTTTTAGTAGATCTACACCGCGATCGAGCAGCTGCCGATCAAAAAATGAATTGCCAAACAGGCGGTTGGTCAGCAGATTGCAGACCATCACCGCAATCATTGCCGCCACCGCATATTCATAGGACTGCGTCAGCTCTAGAATAATTAATACTGCTGATACCGGCGCCCCGATCACAGCAGAGCTTACGGCCGCCATACCGGAGACACTGATAATGCTGGCGATATCGGCAAAGCCAAACAGTATCAACAGCTCACCGGCCACTGCGCCCGCGGCGACACCGATAAATAGCGAGGGGGAGAAAACTCCACCAAACAAGCCAAAGCCAATGCACAGCGCAGTCATTAATAGCTTCGCCACCAGCACCGTTAACAGCAGTGACAGAGTAAATTCACCGGCGATCATTTCATTGATACTGGAAATTCCAAGACCGAGAATCTGTGGAATCCAGACCCCCACCAAACCACAAATGGTCGCGGCAATAAATGGCAACAGCATCGGCGAAGTATTCATTCTGGCAGCTGTTTGGGCTGAGTAGCGCAGCGCCGCCATAAAACAGATTGCCACCAATGCAAAGGCCGGTGCCAGCATCACCAATACCGGTACCACTTCCGCCAGAGGTGGCAACACTGAACTAATCTCAAAGGTGGTGGTGTGGGGAAACCATTGATTTCCCAGCGCGCTGGCGGATACCGAGGCCACGGTAATGGGCGCAATCGCCCTGACAGAGAAGTGTCTCAGGATTGCCTCATGGGCAAAAACTACTCCGGCAATCGGCGCGTTAAAGCCGGCGGAAATCGCCGCTGCCACACCACAGCCAAGGTAGATTTCATGGGAGAGTCGACTGGAGATAAAGCGTTTAACCCAGATACCCATGGTCGCGCCAAAATGCACAATCGGCCCATACTGACCCACTGATCCGCCGCCGCTAGCTGAGGCAAAAGCGGCTAGAGTCGAGGCCAGTCCGGTTTTGATATCCAGCGGTTCATTGACCTGATGGGCGGCATACATAGAGTCTGCAGGGCCAGCCCAGCGGGCAATGCCAAGACCTGTTTTCAACACTACCACCACAGCGGCGGCAGCCCATAAAAAAATCACACTGGAAAAAGAGATACTGTCGCTGCCAATCGTCACCGACAGCAGTTCGCTGGCTTCCCGCTGTTGGCCAAACCACTGCACACCGATAACGAATAGATTTGATACCAGAGCCAGCACGGCACCAATCAGCCCGCCGATCAAAATAATAATCACCACTTCTATTAAAGCGTCGCGTATTTTCTGCATTCCAATACCACTCCCCCTAAAGACTCAGCTGGTTCTTCTGCGACACAGCTTAGCCAGTACTGAGGGTTCGGTCAAAGATTCACGAGCGCTGAAAACCCTTTATAGACCGCGACAATGCTTGGCCGATCTATTTTAAGGCTTTCTACAAAGCATATTCCGCTGCTAGTTGGCTGAGCCGTGAAGATTGGTATACTGTAACGCGCGGGCTATTTATAGTGTCGGCCAGTGACAACGAAATAAACATTTTCAGCCCCTTAGCTGCAATCACATGAGACGCAATTTTTGACCAGTTCGCAAAATATTATCGGCCAGAGCATAGCCATCGAAGAACTGCGCACGCTTATCGAAATGGTTGGGCCGAGTGAGTCCACAGTGCTGATTCTCGGCGATAGTGGTACCGGCAAAGAACTGGTTGCCCGCGCCTTGCACGAATCCTCCAGTCGCTCTGGCGGCCCGTTTATTCCGGTTAACTGTGGTGCTATTCCACGGGACCTGTTGGAAAGTGAATTATTTGGTCACCGCAAGGGCGCGTTCACCGGCGCCATTGCCGATCGCAAAGGGCGTTTTGAACTGGCCAATAAAGGCACCTTATTTCTGGATGAAATCGGCGATATGCCCATCGACCTTCAGGTCAAATTACTTCGTGTGTTGCAAGAGCGGCAGATTGATCCGGTTGGTTCGCTGCTGTCGACGCCAATCGATGTGCGTGTCTTGGCGGCAACCCATAAAGATATTGTCGGCCTGATGGAGAAGTCGCTATTCCGCGAAGATCTCTACTATCGCTTGAATGTTATGCCCATCGAAATTGAAGCCCTCAGTCAGCGCGTGGATGATGTCCCGGTGCTGTTTGAGTATTTTGCAAAGCAGCATGCGGTTGAAGGCAAGCCGCCGATCCGACTGCATCCTACTTCTATGCAGTTATTTTTGGATTACAGCTGGCCCGGCAATGTCCGCGAGTTAGCCAACCTTGTCGATCGCTACTCATCCCTGTATCCGAGTCAGGAAGTGGATCTGCGCAAAGTCATACCGAGCATGGTGCCCCCGGGCATTCGTGCTCTGGCCAGTTGGTCGACAAAGGGTGCTGAACGCCCTTTGGCCAGCGGGTTGTCGGCGACAAATAAGCCGGTTAATAAAACCGCCGGTGGTGCTGGTGCTAACAGCTCTCCAGTCAACAGCTCTCTAGTCAACAGCTCTCTAGTCAACAGCTCTCCAATCAACAGCTCTCTAACCAGCAGCACTGAACCCGAACCGGACAGCAGCGATATTCTCAACGCCATCAATAGCGCCTCAGAGGCCGATAGCTTAGCGATGATTAATGATGCCCAGCTGAGCCATGATGTTGAGCAGACCATTTTACTCTCCCAGGGGGGTGGATTTTTCCCCGAGGAGGGATTGCAGCTAAAGCAGCATCTGTTGGATATTGAGTGTAATCTGATTCGCCACGCCCTGAGCAATGCCGAGGGCAATGTCTCGAAAACCGCACGCATGCTCAATCTTCAGCGCACTACGCTGATTGAAAAAATCAATAAACACGGCCTTGCGGACAGCGCGTAACCGGTCTTTTTCCCGAGGCGCATATAGCGTGCCTATTGTTCCCATTGCCCTCAGCGGGCAGGATTGTGGCAATACCTTGCCGAAGCTACCCCTAACTCAAACTTAAGTGGTGTCAAATTGCCGACTGGTTGCCAGTGGCAATAAGCTGACGGTTTCTTGCCACTCTTTAGCTAAGTCATTGTATTTAAAGAACAACCTTGTTTGGCACGCAAATTGCTATCTCTTTAACACGCAGTACATACAGACACATAAACGCGTTTATTGGGGAAAGGTAAGCAACCGTGACTAATCACAAAATGATTGATGTTCTTTGGTTCGATTCGAATCGACCGCTATCGCCGCCGGAGGTGATGTGGTTTGCCGAGCAGGGTTTGGCAATAACTCAGGTCGATGGCTCAGAGCTAGAGGATACAACCCTGTGCAGTGCCCAATTGATTGTTGTTACCCTTAATCAGTCAACCCAGATGCTAAAACAGGTGCAGGCGCGCCTGGCCGCGGTCAGCATTGCCGCGCCAATTGTTGCCCGGGTTGAGCGCAGCAACTTTGAGCTTGGCATCCGCGCCATGCGCGAAGGTGCCTTGAGTGTTATTTCAACCGGCCCCTTTGACGCTGCAGAGTGGTCCGAAGTCTTAGATCTGGCTCAGTGTCAGCCAGCGAAAACTAATTCCCAGCAAGCCTTTGTGTTTGCCGATCCGGTGAGCCGCAATCTGCTTGCCCTTGCTGAACGCGTTGCCCAAGTTGATGTGACCGTATTGGTCACCGGCCCAACCGGTGCTGGCAAAGAAGTACTGGCACGGATTCTCCACGATGCCTCAGCCCGACATCAGGGACCCTTTGTCGCCTTTAACTGCGCGGCAATGCCAGAAAATTTGATTGAAGATATGTTGTTCGGTCACGAGAAAGGCTCCTTTACCGGTGCTTCAAAGGTACAGCCGGGCTTATTTGAGCAGGCTCAGGGCGGCACTATTTTCCTCGATGAAATCGGCGAAATGTCATTTCATCTGCAGGCCAAACTGCTGCGCATTTTGCAGGAGCGCTCGGTGGTTCGACTCGGTGGACAAAAGGCCATCGACTTGAATATTCGCGTTATCGCCGCCACCAACCGCGATCTTAAAGCCGCCATTGCACAGCAGACCTTTAGAGAAGACCTCTACTTCCGTCTAACTGCCTTTAAACTTGCCATTCCGTCTTTGAGTGAGCGGCCAAAAGATATTCTTCCTCTCGCTGATCAGTTCTTAAGCCAGCAGAGCGGTGATAGTCACGCACTGCGCCTTACCCGCGCCGCCCAGCTCAGCTTAGAGAGCTATCGCTGGCCCGGAAATGTGCGCGAACTGCAGAATGTTTTGGTTCGCGGCATGGTCTTGGCCAATGGCGCGCCCATCGATGTGCAGCATCTTCTGTTTGACGATATTCAACTGGCCGACAGCCTTGACCGTCGCTCCAGTAACGAGCTGCGCTTTGCTCAATCCGCTGCCCCCATGTCCGCCTCAGTCGCAGACAGTCACAGCCAGTGGGCAGCGCCCCAAGCCGCCGCTGAGGGCTTAAATGAAACGGTAAAGCACAGCGAGTGGCAAGCGATTATGGGTGCACTAAATGGCTCAAAAAGTCGCGAGCACGCCGCCGAGCAGTTGGGCATCAGCCCAAGAACACTGCGCCACAAATTACAGAGACTGCGCGAGCAGGGTATTAATGTTACCCGTGCTTACGCACGTTAAAGGAGTCAGTCATGGTTAGTCCCGTAAATGCCGGCAATGTTGAATCGCTATTGAGTCAGATTCGACAGTACCAGGCTCAGGCCGCTCAGGGCGTTAATCTCTCCGCTACAGAGCGAGTTGATGCCCAGTCCGCTACAAGTGGTGGTTTTGCCGATGCCGTTAAAGGTGCACTGAATGAAGTGAATAGTGCCCAGATGACGTCGAAAGCCTCACGCGCCGCCTATGAGCGAGGAGAGGATATGCCTCTCACCGATGTCGTTATGAATATGCAGAAGTCATCTCTGGCCTTTGAGGCAACGTTGCAGATACGCAACAAAGTGCTTAAAGCCTATGAAGACATCATGAACATGCCCGTCTAAAGAACGCATAAAGAGATATAAGAAATGGCAACCACAGCAGCAACAACTCAAAATATGGCTCCCGCAGTCGCCGGCGCACCTGGTGCAATGGCTCAGACCGATCAGCCATCTGCGCAGCCCCCAGCCAATCAGCCCGCGGCCAATACTAGCGTCAGCTTGCCGAATGTCAGCGAGGTTTTAGCTCAGCCCGCGGTGCGCAAAGCGATGCCAGCGATTATTGCCTTTTTGAGTGTGGCGGTTTTCCTTATCGCTTACTCCTGGATGCAGGATCCGATCTATCGCGCGGTGTACCCCGGACTCTCCGAGGCAGATCGACAGATGGCCTTCGAAGCACTCTCCGGCGCTGATTTTAACGCCCGCATCGACAGCGCTACTGGCGACTTAAAAGTCCCCGACTCACGCTATCACGAAGCCCGTATTTTCCTCGCCTCCCGGGGCCTGCCCCAAGAGGGCACCACTGGCGGTATCAGCGGCTTAACAGACGAAGCCTCGATGACCTCCAGCCAGTTTATGGAACAGGTGCGCTATGTCTCGGCTATGGAGCAAGAACTGGCACGCAGCGTTACCCAGATCAATACCATTCGCTCCGCGCGAGTTCATTTAGCCTCGCCCAAGCAGAGTGTTTTTGTGCGCAACAGAACACCGGCAAAAGCCTCAGTTGTGGTTTCCCCCTATCCCGGCAGACAGGTTTCCCGCTCTCAGGTCGAAGCCATCACCCATATGGTGTCCTCCAGCATTCCCTATCTAGCCGCCGAAGATGTTGTGGTGGTGGATCAGCGCGGCAAGTTGCTTACCGATGCTAATAATTTTGCCTCGATGCAGCTTAACTCTGCTCAAATGGAACATAAGCAGCGACTCGAAGAAACCTATCGCAACCGTATTGACGCACTCTTGATGCCTGTTGTGGGCATGGGTAATGTGCGCGCCGAAGTGGATATTCAGATTGATTACACCGAAGAAGAATCCACCTATGAAGAATACGACGGCAATAACAATGGCCCCAAAGCGCGCTCTGAAGTGCTCTCCTTAGATCAGGATGGAACTCAGCTCGCCGAGGGCGTACCCGGCGCCACCACCAATACAGTGCCGGCTCAGCCAAGCACCATTGTCAATGGTCAGCTCGACTCCAAGGGCAGTGGTTCCGGTATGCGCACCTCTAGCAGCACCACCACCCGAAATTATGAAATGGATCGCACTGTACGCCACGTTAAACGTCAGGGCGGCAGTGTCGAACGTATCTCTGTAGCGGTAGTGATCAATGAGCCTATGGCCCAGTCGAGTCTCGACGCCAATGGTGATGCCAGCGGTACAGCCGGAGCGGCGGAGAAATTCTCTGAGCTTGAACTGGAGCGCTTTACCGATCTGGTCAAAGGCGTGGTTGGTTACAACGGCGATCGCGGTGACATAGTCACTATTGTCTCCGCTAAGTTTGAAAAACCAGTGCCCTTTGAATCAGATGTCGACTGGTATGAGAATGCTCAGACTATCAGTGCGATTAAGAGCCTCGGCGCTGCCACGGTATTCCTGTTCATACTGTTTGGCATCATCCGCCCAGTGATTAAAGCCTACCTGCCGGCAGATATTGAAAGCCTTGCGGAGGATACGGAAACCAGCAATAAAGACGGTGAACTCAACGACCAAGAGCTGCGCCTGATTGAAATGGGCGACGGTGAGTCGCTAGAAGATATTAAAGCTAAACTGAAGCCGAAAAAATCAACTATCTCCGCGGAGATGCTAGATACGGCGAATACCTACGACGACAAAGTGGCGCTAGTGCGACTGCTGGTTGCTGAAGATTCCGGCCGAGTCGCCAACGTACTTAAGAAAATGATTCGTCCCGAATAAGTCGGCGAGGAGAGATAAAATGGCAGAACCCCAAACAAAAGACGCACCAGTTGCAGCACCGGTACCCATTTCCGAAGCCCTGCAAGAAGAGTTGAGTCGCTTAACCAGCACCGACCGATCCGCAGTGATCATGCTGCTACTCGGCGAGCAGCAGGCCGCGGATATTATTCGCTACCTAAGCCCGCGAGAAGTTCAGGCTCTAGGTTCAGCGATGGTTGGCGTTGCCGACCTCAGTCAGGAAGCGGTTAATATTGTGCTCGACGACTTTGTTGTCACTATTAAACAGCAGACTAGCCTCGGTCTCGGCACTGGCGACTATGTTGAAAAAGTTCTTAATCGCGCCCTTGGCGAAGATAAAGCCGCCACGGTACTGGGCCGCATTATGCCCGGCTCATCGAGCAAAGGACTGGAGATTTTGCGCTGGATGGATGCCCGTTCAATCGGCGATATGATCCGCGAAGAACATCCTCAGGTTGTGGCAATTATTCTCTCAGTGCTGGAATACGATGTAGCAGCGGATGTATTGAACTTTTTGCCGCCGGAAAACCGCGCAGAAATTATGCAACGTGTCGCCAGTCTTGAGACCGTGCAGCCATCGGCAATGGATGAACTGGAGGGCATTATGAAGCAGCAGTTTAGCAGCAGCTCCTCGGCCAAATCCTCTAGCTTTGGCGGCGTTTCAACCGCTGCGAAAATTATGAACTTCACCAAGGTCAATTTGGAAACCGCCATTATGAGCGGCGTCTCTAACCTCGATGAAGAGCTGGCACTGAAAATTCAGGACAGCATGTTTACCTTTGACAACCTTGCTGGCGTCGATAACCGCGCGATTCAGGTATTGATGCGCAGTGTCGAATCTGATCTCTTGATGACCGCACTCAAGGGTGCCGATGAAGAGGTTCGCGATAAATTCCTCGGCAATATGTCACAGCGTGCCAAGGTTATGTTCCTTGATGATATGGAAGCCAAAGGGCCCATCAGAATCACTGATGTTGAGGACGCACAGAAGAACATTATGCGTCTCGCTAGAGTGTTGTCGGATAAAGGCGAGTTGGTACTTGCTGGGCGAGGGGATGACTTTGTCTAGCTCTGAATCCGAATCTGCAGCTGAATCTGCAACTAAATCAAAGCCTAACGCTGACTCATCAGTGAGCTGGCGGCTCAACGAACTGATTAGTGCCGGCCGCAAAGCCAAAGCCTTTGCCTCGGCACAGTGGTCACAGTCAGAAAATGTTGAGAGCGAATCAGAATTTAAACTGTGGACGCCAACAGTACTGCCAGGGGACACCGATCCTGAAGTCCTTGATGAAAGCGTGGATGAAGACGCAGCCATTGCCGAACAGGTAGAGGTTGCGGAAGAGGATGCCGCAGCAGTGGCTGAAGAAATTGAACCGCCACCACCATCCTTTGACCAGCTAGCACTGGATCAGGCGCGCAGTGAAAGCTTCGACCAGGGCTATCAGCAAGCCATGATCGAAGCCGAGGGTAAGTGGGCCAGCGCCAGAGATGAGTTTATGGCCTTCACGGAAACCCTGCGCAGCGCTCAAACTGCGGACAGCGATTTTTATCAGCCTTTAAAAAAGCTTGCCCTGCATCTGGCAGAGCAGCTAGTTCGTGGGGAATTGACCCAGTCCACCGCGGTAATCGAGCGGCTGCTTGAAGAGGCCATCAAAGATATTGAGCAGCAGGGTGAGGGGCCTATAGTGGTGGTTCTCAGTGCCGCTGATCACGCGCAGTTCACTGCTCACCTAAGCAGTGACACAGATCATCTGAGCCTGCGTATCGATCCTAATTTAAGCCGTGGCAGTGTCAGAATCACTATGAATGACAGCGCTGTTGAAGATCTTATTGAAACGCGGCTATCCGCCCTCAGTGAAAAATTGCTCGGCCTACCAGAGCACCAGTCGGCGCCGAAATCCAAAGCCAAACAGCCTCAGACCGCGGCCCGAAGTGACGCCGATGAAGCGCTGGATGGAACCATTATTGAGGATTTGGCTGCAGATCTAGTGGCAGAGTCTGGAGCAGCGCCTCTGGCTGATTCTACCGACAAGCCCAGCACAGAAAGCAATCCAGACATTGACGATGAGAGTCCCGATGCGTGATTTTGCCAGCGCCATCGACAGTCAGCTCGCCGCGTTAAAAGTTCCGCAGCCGATTCTCAGTGGCAAGCTTATCCGAGTGGTGGGTCTGACCCTTGAAGCCAAGGGTATTATCGCTCCCTTAGGTGCACATTGCCGAGTCGAAAATGTCGATATGGGCACCGTAGTGGATGCGGAAGTTGTCGGTTTTAATGACGACACCCTTTATTTAATGCCCTTTTCAGAGCCGGTTGGCATAGGTCCGGGAGCCCGTGTTTGGGTAGTCTCCCACCACGCCAAGGCGTCTCTGGGCGAAGCCATGTTGGGGCGCGTTGTCGACGGTCTCGGTGAGCCTCTCGATGGTGGCGGTCCAATTGCTTACAGCGATCAACTGGGTCTTGAAGGTCTGGCGATCAATCCGATGGAAAGAGGCCCGATCAATAAAATTCTCGACACCGGCATCAAAGCCATCAATACCTGCCTGACTCTAGGGCAGGGTCAGCGCATTGGACTGGTGGCTGGCTCCGGCGTCGGCAAAAGTGTTCTGTTAGGTATGTTGACCCGCAATACCGAAGCGGATGTTGTGATAATTGGTCTGATCGGTGAGCGTGGTCGCGAAGTGCAGGAATTTATTCAGCACACCCTCGGCGAAGAGGGGCTGGCCAAGTCCGTAGTGGTAGCCGCACCGGCCAATATCTCTCCGGTACTGCGCCTCAAGGCTACCTACCTAACCCATCTGATTGCCGAATACTTCCGCGATCTCGGAAAAAATGTCTTGATGCTCTGCGACAGCCTCACCCGAGTTGCCCATGCCCAGCGTGAAATAGGCCTCGCCATTGGCGAACCACCAACCGCAAAAGGCTATCCGCCCTCGGTGTTTGCCATGTTGCCGCGCCTTATTGAGCGCACGGGTGTTGGTCGCAAAGGTCATGGCTCGATTACCGCCATGTACACGGTGCTCGCCGAAGGTGATGACCGCAGCGATCCGATTGTCGATATCGCCAGAGCCTCCCTCGATGGTCAGGTACTTTTATCTCGCACCCTAGCCGATGCCGCCCATTATCCGGCGATCGATCTGGCGGGTTCGATCTCCAGAGTGATGCCCAACCTAGTCGATAGCAATGTGCTGAAAGCGGCCAACCGCTTCCGCCGACTCTGGACCCTCTATCAACAGAATGAAGACCTGATTCAGGTGGGCGCCTACGAGGCGGGCACCAATCCCGATCTCGATGAAGCCATTCGCCTGCGTCCCGGCATGGAAGCAATTCTGCGACAGGGCAGCCAGGAATCCATACCTCTGCATCAGAGTCAGGCCATTGTTATGCAACTAACCGCTCAGGGGAACTCATGAAAACAGTCTGGTCAGCACTACTTGCCAAAGCCGAGCGCGGAGTTTCCGATGCGCGACTAAAGCTTGCGGAGATCAACCGTCGCCGTGAAAACGCCCTGTTGCAGGAAGAGAAAGTCGCTGCACTACTGCTGGACTACAACCAGCAGCTGCACGCAGTTCAACAGCGTGACCACGGCGCCACCGAAGTGAATAACTATCGGCATTTTATTGTTCAGCTACAGGAGCTGAAAACCCGCGCCAACGTTGAACAGCAGCGCATTGATATCGAATTCCAATTGGCCCGTCAGATATTGATTAGCGCCGAGCGCGAGCGTATGAAAGTCGATCATCTTGCCACCCGCGCCGAACAGAAACAGCAGCGCGAAGCACTGTCCCTGGAAACCCGCAATATCGATGCCCAGGCTATCCAGCAGCACAACTTCCGCGCCCGTATCTCTTAGCGCAAAGGTCTTACTCTAACGGTCTTAGCCCAGAGTTTGTAATCGAGAGTTCGTAATCAAGAGTTCGTAATCAAGAGCCCAGAGCCGGGCTGTTTGCCCCAAGGATAAAGTCCCAGCAAGGGTAAACCTCAAAGCATAAAAATTATTGGCATGTCTCTTGCAAATATCCTCTGTAACTAGGATATGGACAGGATAAATTTCTAATATGCTCGACTCCAAAAACATTCTGCTAGATATAGCGAAGCCGTCAACATTAAGGCCTGCGGCGTCTGCAGAGCAGGTACAAAATAATGCCGCAGACAGCCCTGAGCCTTTTTTAGCGCTGATGAGCGATGCAGTGGCAAAGCTAAAAGCGGCGAAAAGTGGCAATACAGTGCCGCTTGCTGAGCCCTCAAAAGTGCCTACCGGAGAAGCCGGTCCTGAAACCCTAATGTCCAGCCGCACACTCAAGGGCGGCACTGCACTAATTGTCGGCGGCGCCGAGCCAACAGACGAGGGTCTTATCGCCTTTGCCCAGGCTCAGGGCATGGATCCTATGGCCCTTGGGTTGCAGGTGGGGAAAACCAACTCGCTTATGCAGGGTAGCGGTGCTGTCCATATTCCAGCTCCCATAGGGCCAAGATCCTCACCTAACCCAGAACACCAGAATCTCGCCAAAACCCAGCCGAAACTCGCCCTGCAAACAGGCAAATTTATCAGCGATCAACAGCTCATGCAGCCTGAACAGATTTCTGCAGCAGCCAGTGGCAAAGCGCTTGGAGTCGAGCAGCTGTCAGTGGAGCAGCTGTCAGTGGAGAAGCTGTCAGTGGAGAAGCTGTCAGTGGAGAAGCTATCAGTGGAGAAGCTATCAGTGGAGCAGCAGTCAGTGGAGCAGCAGTCAGTGGAGCAGCAGTCAGTGGAGAAGCTGTCAGTGGAGCAGCTATCAGTGGAGCAGCTGTCAGTGGAGCAGGGCAAACTTTCTGGGGCACAATCTGGGGGTGATAAAAATAGTCTTGGTGGAAGTAGCTTGGCTGGAAATAGCCTCGATAAAAATAGCCTAGGTAAGAATAGCCTAGGTAAGAATAGCCTAGGTAAGAATAGCCTAGGTAAGAATAGCCTTGATATAAAGCCTAATTCGATCCTTTCAGGTGCTAAACTGGCCCTTGAGTCGGAAGTACCCAAGACCCAGTCTCAAGTGGCCAAGCTGATCATCGAGCCAAAGATAGCTCAGGGGTTCAAACAGCAGGCTCGCGAGGGTCTCAATGTGTCGCCAACCAAGCTCGATGCGATTAATCTCGATCAAAGCAAGGCGCTGGCACTGAGTAGCTCCGGGGTAACTCCAGGAGCCGCGCCCCTCGCTGCAGCGCCAATTGTTGTGGAAGGCCAGACCGCAGGTCCTGCAGCTCTGAACTCAGCGACCACAGCCAATATCACTGGCGAACTGTCGGCTGACAGTGGGGCTGACCAACTGAAACAGGACCTGCTACGCCGCCAAGATGATTTTATGCAGTTCTCGCGACAGTTGACCGATGCTCTCGGCAAGCGCCTTACCGCCCAGATACAGCGAGGCTCCTGGCATGTTGAAATGGAGCTACACCCCAGGAGTTTAGGGCGTGTAGAAGTGCAATTAGAAATGAAAAATGGTGAGCTAGAAGCGCGTTTTATCACCGCCAACGCCACCACAAGGGATCTAATTAACGAAGGTATGCCAAGGTTGCGCGAGGCATTTCAAGAACATGGCACGGAAACTGCTTATAAGAACCTAGGCGAGGCAAATCAGGGAGCACCTGACGGAAAGTCGACAGCTTCTGATAGAGCCGCCGAAGCATTAAACGAGCGATCATCCTCAGAAATTGAGACTGACAGCCCGATAGCAAACCAGAGCATTACCGCTAATGGTTTGAATGTACTTGTGTAGACCCCCTCACAGCAGTGAGTGGAAAAGAATCGATGAGGATTAGCAATGAGTGAAGAGCAACTAGAAGATCAAGAGAAAGCCAAAAGCCCTCTTATAAAAATTATCGTCATAGTGGTCGGTATTATCCTTCTGCTTGGCATAACCATTGGTGCAACACTTTTCGCCACTGGCTTTTTTGATGCCGACAACAATGTTGATGCAGAACAGGCTATTGCCGAGCTAGAAGCGGAAGCTGCCGCCCAGGCCGCCGCTGCTGAAGCCGCTGCTGCTGGTCCCGATAAAGTAAAACAGGACTCGCCAGAATTGACCCGCTTTGAGCAATCCTACTTCCAGTTGCCCAAGCCCCTAGTGGCCAATGTTGCCAATTCACGAAAAGTGATGCAGGCCACTGTTGCGATCATGACCCACTACGATGACCGCGTGGTAAACAATGTTGAAAAGCATGATTTCCCACTGCGTTTCGCCATGCTTGCGGCCATGCGGAAAGTTACCGAGGCGGATATTGCTGACGCTGAATTTCAGACTATTCTCGCCGCCAGCTTAAAAATTGAAATGAATGCCGTGCTCGAATCACTAGAAGATTTTGGCGGCATTGAAGCGGTTTACTTTACTGAGTTTGTTGTTCAGTAACTGACTATAAAATGCTGACCTAATAGACGGTGAGGGCCACAATGGCTGACAGTGAAAATTTATTATCCGCGGAAGAGCTCGATGCATTAACTGCTGGACTTCATGACGGTTCCATAGAATCCGACACAGGACTCAACAGTGACATCAACGCTCTGCGCCACGACCTGACCAACGAGGACTCCTCGCTGGGTGTCAATCTTGGTGCCATTGATATGATCAATGAGCGCTTTATTCGGCAGTTCCGTCTCGGTCTGCTCGAAGTGTTGCGCACCACGCCGAAAGTCAATATGGCCGATGTTCAGATTATGAAATTTGGTGAATATGTCAGGGATTTATCAGCGCCTTTATCGGTTAATACAATCCGCTTAAATCCGTTGCGCGGATACTCTATGGCGGTTATTGAACCCTCTATTGTATTTGCCGCACTGGATAATTTCTTTGGTGGCTTTGGCCGCGGCTTTGACAAGTTACCCCCGGGCCGTCTTTTTACGCCCACTGAAACCAGCATTATTAAAATTATGCTGGACGTATTATTTGGTTCTTTAAAAGAAGCTTGGGCGCCAGTTGTACCGATCACCTGTGAACATATCAGCTCTGAAATTAATCCACAGTTTGCGCAGATTGCCGATGAAAATGATCTGGTTGTTGTCAGTCGTTTTGTCGCTGAGCTGGGCCGTGGTGTCTCCGGGAATATTGACCTAGTCTACCCCTACAACGCCCTTAAGCCGATTCGTGATTTATTGCGTAGCCGCGTCCAGACTGGCGATGGCGACGATGTGTCGGATAAAGAGTGGAGTGCGGATCTGAGATCTGCGGCTGTCGATGCTGAACTTGAAATTACCGTTGAGCTGGCGCAGATAGAAACTACCCTAAGAAAATTCGAGGCAATGTCAGAAGGCGATATTGTCTATTTTACCAAAGGTGAAAATGCCCGGCTCTACGTTAACTCGGTGCCAATATTCGATGCGGAAATTGGTGCTAACGGATCGCAGATGGCTGCGCGGTTGGTAAAGCCGCTGTCACCGACAAAGTAAGAAAGAAATAAAATAAATTTTAAAATTTTTGTTAAGCGAAAGAGAGAAGTAACATGGCTGAAACTAATACAGACCTTTTATCTGACGACCCACAATCGGCAGCTTCAGGCGGACTCGAAAATAAAATTAATGCAGATGTTCTGCAAAATATCCCAGTGACTATTTCTGTTGAAGTTGGTCGCACATCGCTAAAAATTCGCGATCTGATGCGCCTCACTCAAGGCAGTGTTGTGGAACTCGATCGCCTCGCCGGTGAGCCGCTCGATCTCTTGGTGAACAACACATTGGTTGCACAGGGTGAAGTGGTATTGGTCAACGAACGCTACGGCGTGCGCCTGACCAGCGTGGTGCCGACCGCTGATCGCGTTAAGAATCTCTAGAGCAAATATTCCGTGAACGAAATTGGGTTGAGTGAATGGTTGTCGATGATGGGCTCACTGGCGGTTGTGCTAGTGCTGCTTGGAGCAACTCTGTTTGGGCTAAAAAAAATGGGCCTCAGCACAGATAAAAATTCGACCAAAAATATGCAGGTTAAAGAGGTTCACAATCTCGGTCCGCGGCAAAAATTAATCGTTGTCAGTATTAACAACGAAGAAGTTTTATTGGGCGTTACGCCCCAGGCGATCAATAGACTGGGCAACTGGCCCGATCAACAAAGCGTCGCCGAAGAAACCCAAACCCCAGACTCTGAGCAAACTACTGCCCAGTCTGCAGACCCTAGCCCGGGAAAGTTTCAGCAGCTGATCAAACAGTTCAGCGAACGCAACAGCCCGCCTAGTTCTGAAGGGAAAGAAAATTAATATGTCGGCCAACAAAACTATTTTCAGCAAATTTTTAATTGCAGCAATTTCACTTGTTGGGATTTCAATTGCTCTGCCGGCAGCGGCTCAGGTTGGTTTGCCCGTGGTCAATATGGTCGATGACGGATCCGGCGGCACCAAGTACAGCTTAACGCTGCAGTTGCTGGCGCTGATGTCGGTACTGACACTGTTGCCATCGCTGCTGTTGATGATGACCTCTTTTGTACGCATTATTATCGTTTTTTCGCTTTTGCGTCAGGCTCTGGGCACCGCTCAGACACCGCCCAATCAGGTACTGGTAGGACTGGCTCTATTTCTCTCGCTATTTATTATGTCACCGGTTTTAAGCTCGGTGTATGACGACGCAATAACCCCTTATTTTGAAGAGCAGATCAGCTTTGAAGCGGCGCTGGACGCTGCCGAAGCACCGATCAGAGTCTTTATGCTCAACCAAACTCGCGAATCCGATATCGCCATGTTTCTAGAGATTGCCGACAACACCGATGTCACTGAACCCGCCGATGTTCCTTTTTTGACGCTGGTTCCAGCCTTTATCACCTCGGAACTGAAAAGTGCGTTTTCCATTGGCTTTCTGATCTATATCCCCTTTGTTGTTATCGATCTGGTGGTCGCCAGTGTGCTGATGTCGATGGGTATGATGATGCTCTCGCCGATGATGATATCCATGCCGTTTAAATTAATGCTGTTTGTCTTGGTGGATGGTTGGACCCTTATTATGGGTTCACTCACCGCGAGCTTTGCTGTTAGTTAGGAGAGTCCAATGGATGCTGCACAGGTAATTGATTTAGGTCGCGAAGCACTCTGGGTTGCTGTTATGGTCGCCTCGCCGCTACTGGGTGTCGCCCTAGCGGTAGGTCTTATTGTCGGTATCTTTCAGGCCGCCACCTCGATTCAGGAAATGACCCTGAGCTTTATTCCCAAGCTCGGTATTATGGTCGTTGCGCTGCTAATTTTTGGCAGCTGGCAGATCGGTGTAATGGTCGACTTTTTTCGCCGTATCTATGAGCGTATCCCCGCGCTGTTTACCTGATGGACTTGCTGGTCTCTGAGATAGTTCAACGTTTTTACACGCTGCTCTGGCCAATGATCAGAGTCTCCGCTTTTTTGCTTGCCTCGCCATTTTTCTCCCTCCGTGCCGTCAGTGTCCGGGTCCGTGTTCTGCTCGCTGCGCTGTTGACGTTAATGGTCTATCCGCTAGTGGACTGGCCGATTATTGATCCTTTTTCAGCGCCAGGTCTGCGGGAAGTTTTTAATCAGGTATTGATTGGCGCCGTGATGGGCATGCTGCTGCAAATTGTCAATGCCGCACTGGTGGTTGGCGGTCAGGCGGTGTCTAGTGCGATGGGATTGGGCATGGCCAATATGGTTGATCCCAACATGGGCAATGTTCCGGTAATCTCGCAATTTTTTATCGTTTGTTCCACATTAATTTTTATGGGAATGGGCGGCCATGTACTGGTTATCAGTCTTGTATTAGAGAGTTTTAAAACGCTGCCCATCGGGCAGATGCTCGCCCCCGACATGTTGATGGCGGTATTGTTGCAGTGGAGTGCAATGATGTTTCTCGGCGCTCTGTTATTGTCGCTGCCGATAATGGTCAGTCTGCTATTTGTGAACATTGGCGTCGGCGTGATTACCCGGGCAGCACCGGCACTGAATATTTTTGCAGTTGGATTTCCGGCAATGATTTTTGTTGGCATGGTGCTCTTGGCAACCTCAATGACAAGCATTGGCTATCGCATACAGTGGCTCTGGCAACAGTCCTTTGACGTTGTCGGCCAGGCCCTGGGGATTACCTGATGGCAGAAAAAGACAGCAGCGAAGAGCGGGAAGAAGAACCCACCGCAAAGCGCCTCCAAAAGGCCCGTGACGACGGCCAGGTAGCGCGCTCTCAGGAACTCTCTGTGGCCGCCATGATGATTGGTGTGGCATTCTTTCTATATCTTTTTGGCGGTTATTTTATCGCCGCTCTATCCCGAGTCTTTGCCTCCGGATTTACCTTTGATCGCAAAGCCGTATTTGATGATTCCCTGTTAGTGCCGGCCTTTGGCATTCAGGCATTCGACAGTTTTATGATCGTGGTGCCGATTTTTGTCTTGGCGGTGATTATTGCATTTGCCGCTGCCGGCGCTATGGGCGGCTATATTTTTTCGCTTAAATCAATTGCCCCAAAACCCAGCAAACTCAATCCCCTGTCAGGTCTCAAACGCATGTTTGGCATGAAGGCCGTGGTCGATCTGAGTAAGGCACTGAGCAAGTTCGTACTAATCGCTCTGGTGCTATATCTGGTGGTCAGCGATAACTTTTCGAGTCTGATCAAGTTAGGTTTTATGGATATAGAACCTGCTATGCAAGAGGCGGGGCGGATCATTGCTTTTGGCACTGTGCTGGTAACCCTGACCCTGATTGTGGCCGCTGCCATCGATATTCCCTATCAGCTGTATACCTTTAATAAACAGATGAAAATGACCAAGCAGGAAATCAAGGATGAAATGAAAGACACCGAGGGACGCCCCGAGGTCAAGGCGCAAATTCGCCGCAAGCAGCGGGAAATTGCCAGTGGCATGATGATGTCAGCGATCGCCGATGCCGATGTGATTATTGTTAACCCGGAACATTTCGCCGTTGCCCTAAGTTATGACCCCTCTAAGGATGGCGCGCCGGTAATGGTCGCCAAGGGCGCAGACCTTTTAGCTCAGGCGATTCGTGAAAAGGCCAAAGAAGAGGGCGTGCCGATCTTCTCCTCTCCAGTGTTAGCGCGATCAATATTCTTTACCACCGAGATCAATCAGACCGTGCCAGAATCTCTGTACTATGCGGTGGCTCAGGTGATAGCCTACATCTTCAATTTAAATAGCTTCGAGCGCGGCGCTCAGACCGCGGTAAAACCGAATCCGGATGTGCCGGAAGATATGCGCTTTGACGCCAGAGGCAGACCCAGTGGCTGAGCGCTTTAAAATGATTTTATCGGCTATGTTTAGGCGCTTAAAACTAGGCTGCTAAAACGAGGTTTTTTAGATCAAAAAAAACAGTAGTGGAAAAAATTAAAACAGAAGAACTTTATGACAGAAAATAAACAAGAACCGACTTTTGAATTGCACGACTGGTTTGATGGCGGCGATATTTTTTTCCGCAGCAAAGATAAAAAACGTCTTGCTCAAGCGGTAGTGGAGATTGTTGAAAACGATCTTAGCGTCGCCCTTATTGGTTCCAATGAAGTCATTCTCGATCACTACTGCCGCATGCTGGTGGCGCGTATGCGCGGTGTGGATGGTTATTCACTGGAAGTATTTTTACCTCTCACCACCGAGAGCCTGTTAACGCGTTTTAATGACATGCTCACTGAAATCACTATGGAGCAGGCGGTGCGACCGCCCTCGCCGGAACAGCCTGTGCGGCTGTTAGTGGTTAATGATGCACGCATGGTCAATGAAGAACAGTGGGCGCTTTTGGTCCGGCTGCTAGCAGATTTCCCCGGGGTTAATGCACGCCTGGTGTTAGTGATCAATAAGTCCGGCTGGCCCGCACATGAAAAACTATTAAATATTCTCGGCAAAAAAATGCATCGCTGGATGATAGAAGTGCCGGCGGTTGAAGAGGCGCGAGAATTGCTCGATGCCGCAGTCGAGCGCGGCTATCAGACGGAGACCGAGGCACTACTTATCGATGCTGGCTTGGGCGCGATTGTCGACAGGGGTCAGAACAATGGTCTGGTGGAGGAGTTAGATCCCGATCTGCCGGAGATGCCTGAGCTGGATGTGGATGTATTGCTCGGCAGTGACGACATTGATGAGCCCGATACCGATATTAAGTCTGCGGGCGATCAGCAGTCGCAGCGAAAGGGCATTCGACTGTGGCCGGCAATTATGTTGCTCAGCATCAGCCTTGCGGTGTCGCTACTGGTTATCTCTTGGCTCTATCCGGATGCTCTCCGAGCTGATGGGCAAGCTGCTCAGGGCAGCGCCGACAGTGAAACGGCCAGTTACACCACTGAATCAATTGCTATACCCAGTGAAGAGCAGCTCGAGGCGAAACGCTTAAAAGTGCAAGCTGAGGTTGATGCCGCTAGTGCCACTCCTGCAAAGACAGAGTCGCT
>MDSY01014982.1_pt1 | contig 30641 bp, 33 predicted proteins | sample 811131 | NCBI WGS metagenome assembly MDSY01 (sample SAMN05326643, study PRJNA326480) | marine metagenome | isolation source: seawater | place: Atlantic Ocean: South West | collected 2010 | reverse complement strand
ACGATTGTATTCTTATTTGTTTCAAAAATCAAATAAAAAATTCTCAATTATTCATTCATTGGATGGTTATGATGAGGTATCGTTAACTGGAAAAGTTAAAATAATTTCTTATAATTCTGAACAAATATTAGAACCTTCCGATTTTAATTTGAATATTTTAAATCCAAAATCAATAAAAGGAGGTAAATCCGTGAAGGAGTCTGCTAAAATTTTCATGAATATACTTAATAACGAAGGGACAAGCGCTCAAAACAATGTTGTAATGGTAAATTCTGGAATAGCAATTTCAACAGTTGAAAATATTAATATCAAAAGTGGAATTGAAAAAGCAAAAGAATCGTTAATTTCTGGAGAAGCTTTAAATGCATTTAAAACTTTAAAAAACTTAAGTAAATAATGAGTATTCTAAATCAAATAATAGAAACTAAAAAAACTGAAATAGAAATATGTAAGAAAAATAATTCATTTTCAGATCTTGAAAAGTTTAAAGATTTTAATCGAAACACAAACTCTTTATCTAAAAGTTTAATAAATAGTGATTTTGGAATCATTTCAGAATTCAAAAGAAAATCTCCTTCAAAATCTATAATAAATAATAATTCTACTGTAGATGAAGTGATAAAAGGTTATGAAAATGCAGGTGTTAGTGGAATATCTATTTTGACTGATAACCAATATTTTGGAGGGTCATCAAAAGATTTAGTTATAGCTAGGAACAATACTCAATTACCAATTTTAAGAAAAGAATTTATAATTGATGAGTATCAAATACTTGAAACAAAAGCATTAGGAGCAGATGCAATTCTTTTAATTGCATCCTGCTTAAAAAAAGAAACAATAAGAAATCTTAGCCAATTTGCTAAAAATTTAGGATTAGAAGTTTTAATTGAAATTCACAATATCAATGAATTAGATAAGTGTTTAATTGATTCGATAAACATTATCGGGGTAAATAATAGAAATTTAAAAACATTTGAAGTTGATATTCAAAATAGTAAAGATTTAGCAAAATTTGTCCCTAAAGAATTTGTTAAAATTTCGGAAAGTGGACTTACTAATAAGAAAGAAATAATGGAACTTGTAGATTATGGGTTTAAGGGATTTCTAATGGGTGAAAATTTCATGAAAGAAAAAAATCCAGGAAAAGCAGCTAGTAATTTCATTAATAATTTAAAAAATTAGCAAAATGAAATTGAAAGTTTGTGGAATGAAGTTTGAAAATAATATTTCTGAAATAAATAATTTAAATCTAGATTTTATGGGTTTTATTTTCTGGCCAAATTCTAAAAGGTTTTTCAATGAAAAAATAATTGATATTTCTAATAATATAAAAAAAGTTGGAGTTTTTGTCAATCAAGATTATGACTTAATTATAAATAAAGTAAATCAATTCAATCTAGATTTTGTTCAATTACATGGTAATGAAAGTTCTGAATTTTGTAATAAAATCAAAGCTCATTGTAAAGTAATCAAGGTATTCAATATTGGGAAGGAGTTCGATTTTGAAAAATTAAATTTATTCGAAAAAGTTTGTGACTATTTTTTATTTGACACAAAAGGTGAGTCATATGGCGGAAATGGAATTAAATTTGATTGGAAAATTCTCAAAAAATATAATTCAAAAAAACCCTTTTTATTAAGCGGCGGTATAGATATTATTGATTTTCAAGATGTATTAAATATTGAAAAGCTAAAAATTCCTTTGTTAGGTATTGATATCAATAGTAAATTTGAATCTAAGTCTGGTTTAAAAGATTATAAAAAAATTAAGGAACTAATAAAAAAAATGGAAAAATGAAAACTTCTTATAATGTAGATAAAAATGGTTTTTACGGAGATTTTGGCGGAGCATTTATACCTGAAATGATGCACGCAAATATTGAAGAACTTAAATGTAAATATTTAAAAATATCATCTGAAATAAGTTTTAAAAACGAATTCAATGACTTATTAGAAAAATATGTTGGAAGGCCTACCCCACTGTATTACGCTAAAAGACTTTCTAAAAAATATAATACGAAGGTTTATCTAAAAAGAGAAGATTTATGTCATACTGGAGCTCATAAAATTAATAACACTATTGGACAAATATTGCTTGCTAAAAAACTAAAAAAAACAAGAATAATTGCTGAAACAGGTGCTGGTCAACATGGAGTTGCTACTGCTACTGTATGTGCGCTAATGGGGATTAAATGTATTATTTATATGGGAGAGGTAGATATATCTAGACAAGCTCCAAACGTTGCCAGAATGAAAATGTTAGGAGCTGAAGTTAGACCAGCTGTCTCCGGAAGTAAAACCCTCAAAGATGCCACAAACGAAGCCATTAGAGATTGGATAAACAATCCGGTTGACACACATTATATCATAGGTTCAGTTGTGGGGCCTCACCCCTATCCCGACATGGTTGCTAGATTTCAATCCGTAATTGGAAATGAAGTTAAAAAACAATTAAAAAAAGTTGAAGGAAATGAAAACCCCAATTATGTTATAGCTTGTGTTGGAGGCGGGAGCAATGCAGCAGGAATATTTTATCCCTATTTAGATAATGAAAAAGTGAAAATAATTTGTGTAGAGGCAGCAGGAAAAGGAATAAACTCTGGCGAAAGTGCAGCGACATCTGTATTGGGTAAGGAAGGAATCATTCATGGTTCTAAAACTCTATTAATGCAAACTCAGGATGGACAAATAACAGAGCCTTATTCGATTTCTGCTGGACTTGATTATCCAGGAGTTGGTCCAATGCATGCTAACTTGTATAAATCGGGAAGAGGAAATTTTATTTCTATTGAAGATAAAGATGCCATGGAATGGGGATTGATTTTATCAAGAATGGAAGGGATTATTCCTGCAATAGAGACTTCTCACGCTTTTGCAGTTCTTGATAAAATGAAATTTAAAAAAACTGATGTCATTGTTTTTAATTGCTCTGGAAGAGGAGATAAAGACTTGGATACCTACATTGATTATTTTAAATTATGATTTATTTGTACATAAATTGTACCTATTTAACATCTAATTAGAATTTTATATTTAATAAATTGAAATAAAAAAACGCATGAAATCAGTAAAAACTATTCTTAAAGTATTTTTTTTAATAACATTATTTGGATGCAATAAAGAAATTCCTGAAAATAAAAATCAAAAAATGAATGTTCTTTTTTTGATTGCAGATGATTTAAATTGCGATTTAGGATCCTATAATCATCCGCAAGTCATCAGTCCACATATAGATAAATTAGCAAGTAAAGGAATTCTTTTTGAAAATGCTCATAATCAATATCCTCTATGCGGACCTTCCAGGGCTTCTTTTATGACTGGCATGTACTCTGATCAAACTAAAATTACACAGAATAATGTTTTATTAAGAAATACAGTTCCTGATGTGATTACCATGGGACAAAGATTTAGACAACAAGGTTATAAATCTGTAAGAATTGGAAAAATATATCATTATGACAATCCTAGTTCTATAGGCACATCAAGCGCAGATGATATATATACATGGGATTATACCATAAATCCATATGGAAGAGACAAAGATGAAGAATATAAAATAAATACTTTGAAAGAAAGAAACTATGGAGGAACTTTAAGTTGGTTGGCTGCAGACGGTACAGATGAGGAACAAACAGACGGAATTGGAGCTAGTGAAGCAATAGAACAATTAGAAAAGTTTTCAAAATCTGGTGAGAATTTCTTTTTAGCAGTAGGGATGTATAGACCACATGTTCCTTTTGTTGCTCCAAAAAAATATTTTGAAATGTATGATAGAGATTCTGTTGAAATACTTTATTCAGGAAGCAGTGAGGAATATTTAAATAGCTTGCCTGAACCAGCAGCAAAATCAGTAAGATGGTCCAATAGAAATCAAGGACTACTAAATTTAAAGTCTAATAATGAGCTTGCCAAAGAAATAAAGGAAGCTTACTTTGCTACCACTACTTTTATGGATGCTCAGATTGGGAGAATATTAAAAAAATTGAAAAAAACTGGATTAGATAAAAATACAATAGTTGTATTTACATCTGATCACGGCTATCATTTAAGTGAACATGGGCATTGGCAAAAACAAACACTATTTGAAAATGCAACCAGAGTACCTTTAATCTTTGCAGGACCTGGTATTCAAAGCGGTGTGAGGACTAATTCCCCAGTTGAATTAGTTGATTTATATCCGACTCTAATGGATCTAACTGGAATTGAAACTCCAGATCATGTAACCGGAAAAAGCTTAAAACCAATTTTTAAAGATAAAAACATCAAAATCAGAAATAGTGCATTAACTCAATGGAAAAATGGTTATTCAATTAAAACAGAAAGATTTAGATTAACTAGATGGGGAAAAGATGGTGAATTGGGATTTGAGCTTTACGATCATAATAAAGACAAAGAAGAGTTAAAAAATCTTGCAGATATCCCTAAATACTCTTCACTTCTAGATTCATTAAAAAAAGAGATTGATTTAAGAATAGTTGATGCTAAACTAAAACCTAAAGGAATTGGAAGACAGTTTGAACAGCAGTCTTATAGAAAAGCTCCAAATTTAACCCAAGGAGATTTATATGATAAAAATGGGAAAAGAATTTATTTTAAACCATCTGATGAATAGAATTAATAAAGTTTTAAATAACAAAAGTGAAATACTTTCTATTTATTTCACTGCAGGTTTTCCTAATATTTCAGAAACAACAACTATTATAAAAAGTTTGGATAAGTGCGGAGTTGATATGGTTGAAATTGGCCTACCTTTCAGTGATCCTTTAGCAGACGGTCCAACCATTCAACAAAGCTCAACTCAAGCTTTAAATAATGGGATGACTACTAAAAAATTGTTTGAACAACTAAAAGGCCTAAGAAAAGAAATTGACATTCCACTGATTATAATGGGTTACTTTAATCCAATAATGCAGTATGGAGTTGAATCTTTTTGTAAAGACTGTGAGTCTGTTGGAATTGATGGTTTAATAATTCCTGATTTGCCGGTAAAAATTTATAAGGATAATTATAAAACAATTTTTGATAAATACAATCTTCTTAATATGTTTCTAATAACTCCACAAACATCAAATAAGAGGATACGATTCATCGATAAAATTTCTAATGGTTTTATTTATATGGTTAGTAGCTTTAGTATAACTGGAGCGGTTAATTCTTTTGAAAAAGAACAATTAGATTATTTTGAAAGAATTAATAAAATGAATCTAAACTCATCTTTACTAATAGGTTTTGGAATCAGTAATAAACAAACTTATAATGATGCTATTAAACATAGTAATGGAGCCATAATAGGTTCTGCTTTTATAAAACATTTAAAAGAATTTGGAGTTAATAAAGTAAGTGATTTTATAAAAAAAATAAGAGATTAACTACCTAATAAAAACTAACTCATTTATTTTTTCGCTTTCTTCTAAGCTATAGCTGTATCCTCCATAATCAAAACCTTTAAGATCTTCCTTATCATTAATTTCATTATCCAAAATATATCTAACCATCATTCCTCTAGCTTTTTTAGCATAAAAAGAAATAATTTTTAGTTTTCCATTCTTCATGTCTTTAAAGGAAGGAGATATCATAGTTGTATTCAATATTTTTTTATCAATAACGGATGAATATTCATTACTAGCTAAATTCACAAAAAGTTCATCTTCTAATAATTCATCATTTATTTTTTTTGTGATTTTATTTTTCCAAAATCCATACAAGTTAATTGAGCCCTCAATATCTAATTTCGTGCCCATTTCAAGCCTATATGGTTGAATCAAATCTAATGGCTTCAATAAGCCATAAAAACCAGAAAGTATCCTCAAAGAATTTTGAGCTTTTTTAATTTGATTATTAGAAAGGCTAAATGCATCCAAACCACTGTACACGTCCCCGTTAAAAGTAAAAATACTTGGTCTTGCATTATCTAAATCAAAAGGAGTTTTAAAACTATTATTTCTTTTCCAATTTAAATCTGCTAATTTATCTGAAATACTCAATAAAGATTTAAGTTCACCAGGTGACCTTTTTTTTAAAGATTTATTAATAATTTTAGATTCTGATAAAAAATATGGAACTGAAAAATCCTTATTTGTTAATTCAGTATCAAAATCAAGTGACTTTGCGGGAGAAATAATAATTTTCATAAAAATTCAATTTTAAACAACAAAATTATAAAAAATCAAATATTATTTGAATAGTTTCTCCATTTATTAAGACATTCTACAAAATCTTCTGGAAGATCTGACTCGAAATTCATTTCTTTATTTGAAATAGGATGTGTAAATCCCAGAGACTTTGCGTGAAGAGCCTGACGAGGTAAAATCTTAAAGCAGTTCTGAACAAATTGCTTGTATTTATTAAAAATAGTTCCTTTTAAAATTTTATCTCCACCATATCTTTGGTCACTAAAAATTGGATGGCCAATGAATTTCATGTGTGCTCTAATTTGGTGAGTTCTTCCAGTTTCCAACTGACATTCTAAAAGTGTGACATAATTAAATCTTTCTATCACTTTATAGTGAGTTATTGCTCTTTTGCCATGCTCCTTGCCTTCGGGCACACTCATAATTAAGCGATTTTTGGGATCTCTCGCTAAATTTTTATCAATTGTTCCCTCATCTTTATCTACAATTCCCCAAACAAGGGCATTATACTTTCTTTTGGAAGATTTTAAATAAAATTGTTTAGCAAGATTGGTCATAGAGATCTCGGTTTTAGCAACTACTAACAATCCGCTAGTGTCTTTATCAATTCTATGAACTAAACCTGGTCTTCCGTCTTTATTAGATGGTAAATTTTTAAAGTGGTGAATTAAACCATTTAATAAAGTTCCGCAATAATTCCCATGACCAGGATGAACAACTATCCCGTGAGGTTTATTAACTACCAGCAAACACTCGTCTTCATAGACTACATTGATAGGTATATCTTCACCAACTAATAAATTCTCATAAGGAGGATGAGAAAACATTACTTTGGTTATGTCTCCGGGTTTAACTTTGTAATTAGATTTTACAGAGTTTTCATTAACTAAAATAAATCCACTTTTAGCAGCATTTTGTATTTTATTTCTTGTGGCGTTTTCAATTCTATTCATTAAAAACTTATCTACTCTCAATGGCTCTTGACCACTATCTGCTACAAATTGATAGTGTTCAAATAAGTCTTTACTAGAATCTTCATTTCCCTCAGCTTCAATCATTTTTCTATTTTAACTCCGTTACCAAGTACTAAATCAATTTTAGATTTTTTGGGTACTAAAAACCCAGGACTGACTTCTTTATTTTGAAATAATATTTGAATTACCATATCCTTTCCAATATTATCAATTAAAGTAATTTCCCCTAACTCTAAGTCGGAGGATAAAAGAGAAGAAATAGCACTTCTTTTTGTAATTTGAATAATATTAGGTATGGCGATATTACCATAATTAAATGGATTAATAGTTAAATAAATTTTTCTATTTACTTTGACTTTTGAATTAGCAATTGGCATTTGTTCTAAAACAGAATATTTAGGAAAATTTGGATTAAAAAAAGTAGAATCAGATACCTCGTATTTTAATTTATTTTTATTTAAAATATCCTTTACTTCTTCAACATCAATTCCTTTTAGTTCTGGAACAGAAATATAATTATTATGATTAGTATTTATATTCAAGAATATAAATACTATGGCAATTATAATACATGAAATAATAGAAGCAATAAATATTTGCTTAAAAAAATATCTGCTAAAAAAATACCTTAATAAATTCATTTGTAATTTTAAACAAATATATAAAATATGTCATCTCTGTGTTTTGACATAAAATAAATGATATTTTTGTTTATATGAAAAAAAATGTAGCCATATTAATGGGTGGGTACTCCTCTGAATATCAGATTTCTTTAAAAAGTGGTCAAGTTGTTTACGATAACTTAGACTACAAGCTTTACAATCCTTTCAAAATTATTATAAGTAAAGATAAATGGGTTTATTTGGATGGAAACAAAGAATATAATATTTCCAAAGATGATTTTTCAGTAAAAGTTAATAATAAAATTATTCGATTTGATGTTGCATTTATAGTAATTCATGGATCTCCTGGTGAAGATGGGATTTTACAATCTTATTTTGATTCACTTAAAATTCCGTACACGGGGTGTAATTCTCAAACCTCTGCAATTACATTTAATAAAAGAGATTGTATTTCATTTCTGCAAAAATATAATATCCCATCAGCAAAGTCAATTCATTTAAATTTAGGAGATAGTATTGAAATAGACAATATTATAAAAAAAATACGATTACCATGTTTTGTGAAAGCTAATAAATCTGGAAGTAGTTTTGGAGTTTATAAAGCATATAAAAAAGAGGAACTTATTAAATCAATTGTAAATTCATTTAAAATTGATAATGAAATTTTAATTGAATCTTTTTTAGATGGAATTGAAGTTTCAGTAGGGGTAATGAATTATAAAAATAATATTGAAGTTTTCGGAATAACAGAACTTATTACTGACAATGATTTCTTTGACTATGAAGCTAAATATAATGGAAAATCTAAAGAAATTACTCCAGCTAATATTTCAGAAGTTCAAAAAAAAAATATTATTGAAATTTCAAAAAAAATATACCGGAAATTAGGTATGAAAGGCTTCTCAAGAAGTGAATTTATTTTTGTTGGTAACACACCTTATTTTCTAGAAATAAATTCAATCCCAGGGATGACAAAAGAAAGTATCTTCCCAAAACAAGCTAAAAAATATGGTATTTCATTAAAAGAATTGTTTGGTGAATTAATTAGTCAATCAATAGAATAAATTATTTATATTTAAAAAAATGAGAAAAGCAATTTTTCCTGGTTCTTTTGACCCTTTTACCTTAGGCCATTTAGATATTCTAAAAAGAAGTCTTTCTCTTTTTGATGAAATCACAGTTGGTGTTGGAAGAAACAATCAAAAAAAAACAATGTTTAATGAAGGGCAAAGAATTGAATTTATTAAAAATTGTTTTAAAAATGAACCAAAAATTAAAGTAGAAAGTTACCATGGTCTGACAATAGATTTTTGTAAAAAAGTTGGTGCTAGTTTTATAGTAAGAGGGATAAGAAATAATGGAGATTTTGAATTTGAAAAAGCAATAGCAAGAACTAACAGAAAACTTTCAAAAATTGAAACTGTATTTTTATTAACATCTGCAAAAACCTCATTTATAAGTAGTAGTATTGTCAGAGAGCTTATTTTGAATAATGGAAATTATAAACTTTTAGTTCCAGATTCTGTGATTATAAATTAACTTTCTATAAGTAACTTTATATTTGGAAATGTATTTTTGATTTTTTTGATTTTCTCTTTACTTTTCCATACTGCCTTGGTGATTCCCTCACTTAGTTCTGGATTTAAATCACCTTCATAATCAGATTTCATATTAAACCAGGAAGTTTCTTTCAAAAAATATTTGTTTTCTTTTTTGAAAATATGATATGTATCCATAAAAAAACTAGAAATAACAAGGTTTTGAATTCCCGTTTCTTCTTCTACTTCACGAATTGCTGTTTTCTCAATGGACTCACCTTGATCCATCTTTCCTTTTGGTAAATCCCATTTATTTCTTCTAAAAATAAATAAAGTTTCCTCTTTAAAATTTGTAACAATTCCACCTCCAGCTTTAACAACTTTAATTTTTTTCTTAAATCGAGATATTAATTTTTTTGAGTTGTGATGGTATAGATAAATTTTTTTATGTTTTTTAACATTTGAGATAATATTTCGAATGGAAGTTTTTTTTAAAGGAAGTACCGTGATGTTAGAGCCTAATTGAATTTCGCTAGTTAAAATGATAACATTTTGATTGAGAAAAACTTTATACATTTGTTTTATGATATTAGATTTAGATACTGCTAAAAAAACCGCAGAACTACTTTTACAAATTAATGCAATAAAATTGAATCCAAAAAATCCCTTTACATGGGCAAGTGGTTGGAAATCTCCAATTTATTGTGATAATAGAGTAATTCTGTCTCACCCAAAAATAAGAATTTATGTTAGAGAACAAATCTCTAAACAAATTAATGAATTATATGGCAAGCCAGAGATAATTGCTGGAGTTGCGACTGGAGCGATTGGAATAGGAATGCTGGTAGCTGATGTAATGAATTTACCATTTATTTATATAAGACCAAATTCTAAAAAACATGGTAGGCAAAATCAGATTGAAGGAAGCTATAATAGCGGACAAAATGTTGTTGTAATCGAGGACTTAATAAGCACTGGTAAGAGCAGTTTAGTAGCTGTAGATGCGTTAAGAAAAGTTGATTTAAAAATTAAAGGAATGATAAGTATTTTCACTTATGGATTTCCAATATCTTACGAAAATTTTAAAAAAAATAAAGTTGAATTGCATACTTTAAGCTCGTATGATATGCTTCTTGAACAAGCACTTTCTATAAATTACATAGACCAAAAAGATTATAAAATTCTTTCTGAATGGAAAAAAAATCCTCAAGAATGGGGGAATTAAAATATAAATTATGAAATTAATTAGTAATATTTCAAAAATCGAAATAATTAAATCTGTTTTATTTGAAAAACTATGTGTTGTTGAGAACTATAAAAAAATTATGCCTGAAAATGTTTCAAAGTTTGAAATAATTGATTCAAATTCATTTATATTTTCAATAAAAGGGATGCCTTCTATTAAATTAAAATTTGGAGAAAAAATTGAACATTCTAAAATTATTTTACAATCTCTGGATTCTAAAATTAATTTTACACTTACTGCATTTCTAAATAAAATAGATTCAAAAAACACTTCTTTTCAACTTGAATTTAATGGAGATTTAAATGCAATGATTGAAATGATGGTCAAGAGTCCTTTACAATCATTTATAGACGACCTTTCTAAAAATATTATAAACTTAAATTAAATGATATATGCTCTTATTACTGGATCATCTTCTGGTATTGGCCTAGAAATAGCTTACTCTTTGGCTAAAAGGGGATTTAATATAATATTAACATCAAGAACCGAAAGCAAGTTAAAAAGTATTTCAAAAGAAATAAGTTTAAAATATAAAGTTGACGTAGATTATTTTACTTGTGATTTAACTGAAAGTCATGGGCCTCAAAGTATTTTTGATTATTGTCAATCTAAAAAATACTTTATTAATATTTTGGTTAATAATGCTGGCTATGCTCTTCCAAATTCATTTGAAAAAAATACAGTTGATGATGAAGAAAAATTTATAAGAGTCTTAGGAACCTCTGTGATTTCTTTAACTAAACTTTTTTTAAGAAATATGCTAAAAAAAAGTTCTGGTAAAATTATGATTGTTTCCTCAGTTGCTGCATTTGCCCCTCCATCAGAAATTCAAGTTTTATATGGCCCAATTAAAACATTTATGAATAGATTTAATGATGCTCTAAACCTTAATTACAATCGAAAGGGTATTACATCTACTGCACTGTGTCCTGGATATACAATAACTAATTTTCATACTGCTAGTGGAGTTCAAGACGAAATGGATAGAGTACCTAATTTTCTTAAAAAACCTGCATCAAGGATAGCAGAAGAAGGGGTTATTGGAATGTTTAAAGGAAAAAAAATTGTTGTACCTACTAAAACATGGAAAATCGTAGTTTTTCTAATGAAAATAGTTCCTCAATTTATTTTTGATTTACTATCAAATATATTAGCTCCTGGCAGATATGATGTTGAAAATTAAAAAATTGAAATTCCCCATATTGTAAAGACAGCCCAAAGAATATATTTCACAGCTTTTCCAAAAAGCATCCAAAATGCTACTTTATTAAAATTTATTCTAAAGAACCCTAGACTAATTGCAAGTGGATCTCCAATAAATGGTAAACAGCAAAGAAATGCGAGTGAGCTTCCCCATTTATCAATTTTTGTTTTAAATCCGGTGATTTTTTCTTTTTTAATCCTAAAATACTTTTCAACAAAATTCCACTTTCCCAAACTACCTAAATAGTAACTACTCAAACCTCCAAGCCAGTTTCCTGCAGTCGCTATTACAATACTTAATTTAATGTCAAATCCTTGAATTAATAATAAACTTAAAACTATTTCAGAACTCAAGGGAATAATTGTAGCTCCTAAAAAACTAGAAAGAAACAAACCTAAATAACCCCATTCAACAAAAGACTCCATATAAATTAATATATCATTTGAATTTCTTGAAAATTATAATTTTTTAAACTGTTATCTGCTGTTTTTATTTTTATAATTCCCATTTTATTAACAGAAATTATTTTTCCGTTAAATTTATTATTATCAGAATTTAAAAAAAATTTATTTTTGTTAATCCCATACAGGTTTTTGTGATAATTAATAGTGAGTTTCTCAAAATCAAAAAGGGTTTTGGGATTTAAATAATCATACCTTTTTAAACTTTGAATAATTAAGCTTGCTAATCCTTCTAAATCATAATTAATTTTTTTTATCAGTTTCAAAGAATATGCATTAGGTAAATTTTTAAATTTTTCCTGATTAACATTAATGCCAAAACCAATAATTACATTGTCAATTTTATCCCCTTTGACTCTTATTTCATTTAGAATTCCACATATTTTTTTACCTCCTGACAATATGTCGTTAGGCCATTTAATACTTAAGTCAGGGATTTTTAAAGATTTAAGAGTATTAATGATAAAAAGAGAAAACAACATATTTATACTAAATTGATCTTTAACTTTTAAATTTTCAGGGAATAAACAAATCGAAAATGCAATATTCTTATCAGGTTCAGAAAGCCAAGCCTTTCCTCTTTGACCTTTTCCTTTTGTTTGATTGAAAGTATATGAAATACAAGTATTTGTAATTGAATTTTCCTTAACATATTGTTTCAAATATTCATTTGTAGAATTAATGGCACCAAGTTTGATTATTTTCATTTAAAACTATATTATTATAAAACTAAAATAGTAGAACTAAATATCCTAAATTTACATCTTTAAATAACTAATTTGAATACAGATAATTTAATTACAAGCATAATAGAAGGAATAGAAAACGTAAAAGGTCTTAGTATTAACATTTTAGATTTAAGAGATATAGAAAATGTAGCATGCAAATACTTTATAGTTTGCTCAGGAAGTTCAAGTACTCAAGTAAACGCAATAACTGGGTCTGTGAGAAAATCTGTTAGTAAAGAGATTGGAGAAAAACCTTGGCATATTGAAGGATTAGAAAATAGTAAATGGGTTTTAATGGATTATGTGGATGTAGTTGTTCATGTATTTAATGAGGAAACTAGAGAATATTATAAAATTGAAGAATTATGGGAAGAAGCAAATTCAACCCTAGTTGAAACAAATTATTAAAAATGAATAAGAACAAAAATTCTATAAAAAAACCAAAATTTAATACATACTGGATATATTCATTAGTAGTTTTATTTTTTGTTAGTACTTATTTTTTAGGAGGGAGTGAAGCAGTTAATTCTTCCAAAAGTATAAACATTTCTAGCTTTGAAAGATTTTTAAATAAGGGGGAGATTAAAGAAGTCACTGTAATCAATAAAAATTTAGCTCAAGTAACTCTAAAACGAGATGCTTTAAATAGTCCCGACCATAAAAATGCTAATTCAACTAATTTTCTAGGTCAAAAAAATCTAAACGGTCCTCATTATGTTTTTGAAATCGGAGATCTTGAACTTTTTCAAAATAAACTTGAACAAGCTGAAGAAAAAGGAATTCAATTTAATTATGATTTCAAAACAATTGAAAATAAATTATTAGATTATATTTTAGGTTTTCTTCCATTAATAATATTAGTTGGCTTATGGTTCTTTTTTATGAAAAGAATGTCAGGAGGTGCAGGAGGAGGAGGATCTCAGATTTTCAGTATTGGAAAGTCAAAAGCTAAATTATTTGATGAAAAAACAGATATTAAAACAACTTTTAAAGACGTAGCAGGGTTGGAAGGTGCTAAGGAAGAAGTTCAAGAGATCGTGGACTTTTTAAAAAACCCTACTAAATACACAAAATTAGGTGGTAAGATTCCAAAAGGAGCGCTTCTAGTTGGTTTACCTGGTACCGGAAAAACACTTTTAGCTAAGGCAGTTGCTGGTGAAGCTAAAGTCCCGTTCTTTTCATTATCTGGATCTGATTTCGTAGAGATGTTTGTTGGAGTTGGAGCTTCCAGAGTTAGAGATCTATTTAAACAAGCTAAAGATAAATCTCCGGCTATAATATTTATAGACGAAATCGATGCTATTGGAAGAGCCAGAGGGAAAAGTAACATGACAGGAGGAAATGACGAAAGAGAGAATACTTTAAATCAATTGCTGACTGAAATGGATGGTTTTGGAACTAATACTAATGTTATAGTTATTGCAGCTACCAATAGAGCAGATGTTTTAGACAAAGCTTTAATGAGAGCTGGGAGGTTTGATAGACAAATTTATGTAGACCTGCCTGATGTTAGAGAAAGAAATCAAATTTTTCAAGTACATCTAAAGCCAATCAAAACCATAAAAGGACTTGATACTGATTTTTTAGCAAAACAAACTCCAGGATTTTCAGGAGCAGATATTGCAAACGTTTGTAACGAAGCTGCGCTAATAGCAGCAAGAAAATTAAAGAAATCCGTAAATAAACAAGATTTTTTAGATGCTGTTGATAGAATTGTTGGTGGATTAGAAAAAAAGAATAAAATAATAACAGAATCTGAAAAGAAAACAATAGCATTTCACGAAGCTGGACATGCAACAGTTAGTTGGATGTTGGAGCATGCTGCTCCACTTGTTAAAGTAACTATAGTACCTAGAGGTCAATCATTAGGAGCCGCATGGTATTTGCCAGAAGAACGTCAAATAGTGAAAACAGAACAAATTCTTGATGAAATGTGTGCTGCACTTGGTGGAAGAGCAGCTGAAAAAGTTATGTTTAATAATATATCTACCGGAGCATTAAGTGACTTAGAAAAAGTAACTAAACAAGCTAGATCAATGGTTACAGTTTATGGTTTAAATGAAAAAATAGGAAATATTACCTATTATGATTCAAGTGGTCAAAATGATTATGGATTTACAAAACCTTACAGTGATGTTACAGCTCAGGTGATTGATAAAGAAATTTCTAATATAATTGAGAACCAGTACCAAAGAGCAATTAAATTACTAAAAAAACACAAAAGTAAATTAATCGAGTTAGCAGATTTTTTACTTGAAAAAGAAGTTATTTTCAAAGAAGATTTAATAAGAATTTATGGAGAAAGACCATTCGATATTAAAACTGCCATTAAAAAAGCTAAACTCAAAAAATAGTTTTATTTTAAATTATTAACATTACAACTCAAAACATTAAGATTTTCTATCTTTACAGATATAAAAATTGGTATTGAAAAAATTCATAAAATCTTTTTTTAATAAAAGTAATCAGGTAAAAACTGAGGACCTATCCGAGGGGAAATACATGCCAGAAAAAAAAGCACCAATTGAGGAAAGGTTTACTTTTAATTTTACAGAAAACGGAGGAAAATTTTTGTATTGTGAAAATAAATCTGAGTGTGACTCTTTTTTTTCACAGATAATTGCCGAAAATAAATGGGATGATGTAGAAATATTGTGTTATGATGACAGCTTGTTAGATTTTTTTGTTGAAAAAGAAAAACTTAATATTTCTAAAACTAATTTAAATTCTAAGTTTTTTTTGACTAAATGTGAATTTTTGGTTGCTATTGATGGAAGTTTATTAATATGCGCAGAACAAATAAAATCACATAAGGTGAATGATCTCCCTAAAAACTTTATTGTATTTGCAAAGATTAGTCAATTTACAGAAACTCTTAGTGGAGGATTAAACGGAATTAAAAGTAAGTACCCTAATAACTTACCAACTAACATAACTACTATAAAGAATTTCAACAGTCAAGAAAAGGAAAATACCAATTTCTTAACATACGGAAGTGCCGCTAAAAACCTTTATCTTCTTTTATTAGAAGATTTATAAAAATGAAAGAATTTTACACTAGATCCTTAACTGCTTCAGCTTATGCTATAGTTCTTTTATTTCCTTTGTTTTACAACCAATATCTCTTTTATATTGTTGGTTTTTTATGCAGTTTAGTACTAGTTTTTGAATTTATTAAACTTATTTCTAATTACAACCACAAATTTTTATCGTCAGATTCTGGAAAATCTTATTTAATTCTTTACTTAACTTTTCCATTATATCTTTCTCTTTTTATCTTATCAAAATATTCTGAATTTCAGCTTGGTTTTTTAATTGTTATAGTTTCTACCAATATTATTCTTGGATTTTCACTTTTAAAAAAGAAATTATTTTCATTTTCAATACTTAAAAATCGTTTTATTGGCCATTTTTATTTAGTAGGATCTCTTGTTATATTTTTTTCGATGTCTAATGTAAATAACTCCTATGAGCCTTTAATTATTTTTAGTTTTTTATCACTAATATGGATTTCTGATTCAGCAGCTTATTTTTTTGGAGTGAATTTTGGTAAAAGACCTTTACTTAAATCTGTGTCTCCAAAAAAGAGTATAGAGGGGTTTCTTGGTGGATTGTTTTTTTCTATTATCCTTTCCGTTATGTTTAGCAAATACATCGAACTAGATTTTACATTATTACAATGGTTAATTATTGGAGTATTAACTAGTACTTTAGGAGCATTAGGAGATTTAGTTCAATCCCAGTTTAAAAGAGAAGCTGGAGTAAAAGACAGTGGGAAATGGTTGCCTGGTCATGGAGGTCTTTATGATAGAATGGATAGTATTATATTTGCTGCACCATTTATATATTTAACTATAAAAACATTTATTTATGTTTCATAAGGAAGGTCATTTAATAATAGTCATTACCTTTATTATAATAGCAACAATAAACCTGTTTTTCAATTTAGTATTAGACAATCCATTTATTTCAAAAACCATAGGGCTATTTACTCTTATTATACTTGTTTTAATTTTACAATTTTTTAGAAACCCAAAAAGATTAACTCAATTAAACGATTCATTAATTATTTCGCCTGTTGATGGAAAGGTAGTAGCTATTGAAAAAGTTTATGAAAAAGAGTATTTTAAAGATGATAGAATTCAAGTTTCTATATTTATGTCTCCTTTAAATGTTCATGTAACAAGGTATGCAAATGGTGGAGTTGTTAAGTTCAGTAAATACCATCCAGGCAAATACCTCGTAGCTTGGCATCCAAAATCGTCTGAACTAAATGAAAGAACTACAGTAGTTGTTGAAAACAAAGTTTTTGGTGAAGTTTTGTATAGACAAATTGCAGGAGCATTAGCTAGAAGAATTGTTAATTATGCTAAGGTTGGTGATTCAGTTGTTCAGGGTAAGGATGCAGGATTTATTAAATTTGGATCTAGAGTTGATTTATTCCTCCCATTAAATTCTGAAATTAAAGTTAAACTTGACCAGAAAGTTGTAGGTGGAGTTGATACTATTGCCGAAAATTAAAAAATCATTTTTTCAACTTTAATTCAAGCATTTTAATTTTAGTCTTTGTGTCTTTTTCCTTTTTCTTTTCATTCTTAACTACATTTTCAGGAGCATTATCAACAAATCTCTTGTTATTAAGTTTTGATTGAACAGATTTTAAAAACCCTAAGTTATATTTCAAATCATCCTCTATTTTTTTTAAATCATCTTCCGATTCAAAATAATTTTTCACAAAATATTCTTTGCTATCAACTATTAATGAAATTGAATTAGGATCTTTAATTGAAAAGTCTTCATTGATTTCAGAATTAGCCAACTTAAGAACAATACTTTTATTCTTGTTTTTTAAAACAGAACTTGAACACAACTCTATTCTTTCTTTATAAGAAATTCCTTTTTCATTTCTATATTTCCTAATATTAGTAACAAGATTAGAAATATGATTAAAATCATTAAGTAATGAATTCTCAATTTTACTGGGTTTCGGCCAATCTTTAATAATTAACGGATCGTCCTTATCTTTTTTTATGCCACTCCAAATTTCCTCAGATATAAAAGGCATAAAAGGGTGTAAGACTATTAAACATTTTTCTAAAAAATATAATGTACTGTCATATGTTGAACTATTAATAGGATTTCCTTGATTCGGTTTTACAATTTCTAAAAACCAAGAACAATAATCATCCCATACAAGTTTATAAATAGTCATTAAAGCATCTGAAATTCTATACTTTTTAAAATGATCATCAATCTCAATTAATTTAGAATTAAATTTATTTTCAAACCATTCAATTGCTGCCATTGAGGATTCATTTTGTTCTATAGAATCAGAGATATTCCATGACTTGACTAATCTATAAGAGTTCCATATTTTGTTTGAGAAATTTTTACCTTGTTGACATAAAGATTCATCAAATAAAAGATCATTACCCGCCGGTGCACTAAATAAAAGACCAACTCTTACACTGTCAGCTCCAAAATCTTCAATTAATTTAAGAGCGTCAGGTGAATTACCAAGTTGTTTTGACATTTTTCTACCTTGCTTATCCCTTACTAAGCCAGTAAAGTAAACAGAACTAAATGGTTTAGATTGTTTAAACTCAAATCCAGACACAATCATTCTAGCAACCCAAAAAAACAATATATCAGGTCCCGTTACTATATCGTTAGTTGGATAATAATAATTGAAATCTTTGTTTTTAGGATTTCTAATTCCATCAAAGACACTTATTGGCCATATCCAAGAGGAGAACCATGTGTCTAAAACATCACTCTCTTGAACTAAATCTTCTTTACTTAAATTTGTATTTCCCGTTTTTTTCTTTGCTTTTTCAAGAGCTTTTTCAATATTTTCAGCAACAACAAAATCTTTATTATTCGATCCATAATAATAAACTGGAATTTGATGGCCCCACCAAAGTTGTCTAGAAATATTCCAGTCTCTAATGTTTTCCATCCAATTTCTATACGTGTTTTTAAATTTTTTAGGAAAAAGTTTAACCTGGTCATCATTAACCGCTTTGAGTGCTGGCTTTGAAATTTCTTCCATTTTTAAAAACCACTGATCCGAGAGTTTGGGTTCTATAACACATTTTGTTCTTTCTGATTTACCTACTTTAGTTAAATAAGGTTCTACCTTGATTAAGGCACCCATATTTTTTAATTCGTCAGAAATCTTAGATCTTACAACAAACCTATCTTCTCCTTCATAATGTAAACCGTACTTGTTTAATGTACCATCATTATTTAAAATATCAATAATCTCAAGATTATGTTTATCTCCAATTATTTTATCGTTTTCACTATGAGCTGGAGTAACTTTTAAGCACCCTGTTCCGAACTCAAGATCAACATAATCATCAGTTATTATAGGTATTTCTTTATTTAGAATTGGAATTATAGCTTTTTTTCCTCTAAGCTTTAAATACCTTTGATCACTAGGGTTTACAGCAATTGCAGTATCACCAAAAATTGTTTCTGGTCGAGTTGTAGCTATACTTATAGTTTCTGAAGAATTAGATATCTTGTATTTGATATAGAAAATTTCACTTTGTACTTCCTCATAAATCACTTCTTCGTTAGACAGGGTTGTTTTAGCCTGGGGATCCCAGTTCACCATCCTATTTCCTTTATATATTAAATCTTTTTCAAATAAATCAACAAAAACCTTAATAACAGACTCTGACATTTCATCGTCTAATGTGAATTTCGTTCTCTCCCAATCACAAGAACATCCTAATTTTTTTAATTGTTCTAAAATTAAACCTCCATGTTTATCTGTCCATTCCCAAGCATGACTTAAGAACTCTTCTCTGGATAAATCTTTTTTATCAATTCCATCATTCTTTAATTTTTCAACAACTTTTGCTTCTGTTGCAATAGATGCATGGTCGGTTCCAGGAACCCAACAAGCATTAAAGCCTTGTAGTCTTGCTCTTCTAATAAGTATGTCTTGGATAGTATTATTTAACATATGACCCATATGCAATATCCCTGTAACATTTGGAGGGGGAATTACGATAGTGTAAGGAATTTTCTGGTTTGGGGTAGAATGAAAATAATTTTTTTCAGTCCAAAATTTATACCACTTTGATTCTAAATTTTTTGCGTCAAAGTTTTTTACAATATCCATCTATACATTTGAATTATTTAGATGACAAAAGTAGTCAACTCTTAAGTAATTTAAAAGGTAAGTTGATTTTTTGTAATATGTATAAAAAGTCATAGTTTTAATTAAAATTGAAAACATGAAAAGAATATTATTAGTTATGTGTTTAGTATTGTTTACTATTCCCCTACAATCTCAAGAAGAATCTGCAGAAATATCATTTAAAGAAACTATTATTGATTATGGAATCATAGAAAATGGTGAAAATGGAAAAAGAACTTTTGAGTTTAAGAATATTGGTAATGCTCCATTAATTTTTTCTAGAATTTTTTCATCTTGTGGATGTACAATTCCAAAAAAACCAGAAAAACCAATTCAAGCTGGAGAATCTGGAACAATTGAAGTAGAATACGATACAAAAAGAACTGGACTATTTCAAAAAGCAATTACTGTGAACTCCAATGCCAAAACTCCTAATGTTATACTAAGAATTAAAGGTGAGGTCCTTCCTGAAACAGAGAAAGATGATAAGGAATAAGAAAAATAGATTGTATCTGTTTTTTAATTGATGATTCAATTTGCGAAAAAAAAATAAAATATCTCTTAAAGACTTTAATAGTTTTGGGGTAGATGTAACTTCTACAGATTTTAATATTGCAAATTCTGAACATGAAATAATAAAATTTCTAAAAAAAATTAACTTTAAAAACCCAATTATTTTAGGAGGTGGCACAAATATGCTTTTTAAAAAAAACGTTGATAAAAGTATACTAAAAATTAAAATTAAAGGAATAGAAATTCTAAATGAGACTAATGAATTTATTCAAATTTCTGTTGGAGCTGGGGAGGTTTGGAATAATTTAGTTGATTGGTGTGTTGAAAAAAGTTATGGTGGCTTTGAAAACTTAAGCCTAATCCCAGGAAATGTTGGAAGCGCACCAATTCAGAATATTGGTGCTTATGGAGTTGAACTAAAAGACACTTTTATAAGTTGTAGAGCAATTTCTATCGACACTGGTTCCTTAAGGATTTTTAAAAATAGTGAATGCAAATTTTCTTATCGAAATTCTATTTTTAAAGAAGACTTAAAAAATAAATATATTATTTCAAAGGTTACTTTTAAACTCACAAAAAAAAACCATAAACTCAATTACAGTTATGAGCCTTTAAAAAATGATTTAATGAATAATAATATTAATTCTCCAACAATTAAAGATATTTCAAAGTCAGTAATAAAAATTAGATCAAGTAAACTACCCGATCCTAAAATTATAGGTAATTGTGGAAGTTTTTTTAAAAATCCAATAATTAACAAACTTGAATTTAAAAAAATTCAAGAAAATCAAAAAGAGGTTCCATTTTATAATATTTCAGAAAATGAAATAAAAATTCCAGCTGCATGGCTTATTGAGAAATGCGGATTTAAAGGTAAAAAAGAAGGGAATACTGGAACTCACCACAAACATGCTTTAATAATTGTAAATCATGGAAAAGCTTCTGGAAATGAAATTTTTAATTTTTCTCAAAAAATTAAAAATGCAGTTTTAAGAAAATTTAATATCTTGCTAGAAGAGGAAGTTAATATCATTGACAGTTAAGGCATTATATGTTATTTATTATTACATTTTTATTACTTGGAATTGCTTTTGCAGGGATTGCCATTAAAATTATTTTAAAAAAAGATGGAAAGTTTTCTGGAACCTGTGCAAGTAACAGTCCATTTCTTAATAAAAACAACGAACCTTGTGGTATTTGTGGTAAGCTTCCCAATGAAATAGATTGCAAGGAGCCTAAAATGAATTTGAATTAATAGTTTGGCACAAAGTAAAATTATTAGAAACCAAATTAACCTTGCAAAAGAAAAAAATCAAAATGCTTTTAGCTTTCTTCTAAACACCTTCTGGGATGATGTTTATAATTTTCAGTTAAAAAGAATTAAGAATGAATCAACTGCAGAGGATATTACTATTGAAAGCTTTACTAAAGCTTTTGAAAAAATTAACACCTTTAATGATAAGTATATTTTTAAAACTTGGCTGATTACTATTTCTAAAAACCTACATATTGATCAAATAAGAAAAAATAAAAATAATCTTAGCTTAATTGAAACAAATGATTTTAAAGAATTTAAAGAAAGTTCCCCTAGTCCTGAAGATGATCTGATCAATGAACAAAAGTTAAGATCACTTAAAAATAAAATAAACCAATTAAAACCGAGTTATAAGAAAGTTATCGAGCTCAAATATTTTAATGAATTAACTTATAGGGAAATTTCTAGCAAACTTAATCAACCAATAAATAACGTGAAGGTTAGAGTCATGAGAGCAAAAAGAATTTTAGCTGAGATAATTGAAAAATCGTGATTAAAATAATTAAAAAATTAGGACCAGGTTTACTTTTCGCTGGAGCAGCTATTGGAGTTTCGCACTTAGTTCAATCAACAAGAGCTGGTGCTGATTTTGGTTTTGGTTTATTGTGGGCTCTATTACTATCTAACCTGTTTAAATATCCGTTCTTTTTATTTGGGCCAAAATACTCAATTGCCACTGGAGAAAGTCTATTAGATGGATACTATAAGCTTGGTAAATATGTTTTATTAACCTATCTGATTCTTTCCCTTATAACCATGTTTACAATACAAACAGCTGTTACTATAGTAACGGCTGGTTTAGCAATAGAATTATTTGGAATTACATCAAACATAACTATATGGGCATCCATAATAATTGTAGTTTGTTTATTGGTTCTTCTAATTGGGAAATACAAACTCTTAGATAACCTGATGAAGTTTGTGATTATACTTTTAACTATCAGTACTTTACTTGCTGTTTTATTTGCGGGGTTTAACACAAGTCACTCATTTGAATTAACTCAAGTCTTTCCTAAAGAAGCTATAGAAATCGCATTTTTAGTTGCTTTTATGGGTTGGATGCCTGCCCCACTAGATATTTCAATATGGCAATCTATATGGACACTTGAAAAAAAGAAAAAAGAAAAAATTATATCTGAAAAAGAAGTTATTTTTGATTTTAACATAGGCTATATAACAACCATAATTTTAGGAATATGTTTTATTTCCTTAGGTACTTTTGTAATGTATAATAGTGGTGAGAACTTCTCAAATCAAGGAGGAGTATTTGCAAAACAATTAATAAACCTATATACTATTTCAATTGGAGATCAGGCATTTTTAATAATTGCAATAGCAGCATTTACTACCATGTTTAGTACCACTATTACTTGCTTAGATGCTTCCCCAAGAACTATGGAAAGAACATTTGAATTATTGGGACTAAAAAGATTAGCTAATTATAATTTATGGATTATAATTTTAGCATCGGGAACATTATTGATTTTTGTTTTTTTTATGTCTGAAATGGGTCTTCTTGTAAAAATCGCAACAATACTTTCATTTATAACTGCTCCCTTTTATGCAATTGTAAATTTTAAATTAATAAATAGTAAGCATACTCCTAAAGAGTTTAGGCCTTCAAAATTTATAAATATATTGAGTGTTTTAGGTATAATATTTTTAAGTTTTTTTACAATTTGGTATTTAACTATTTTATAAAAAAATTAATCAATAGTTTGTAACTTAGCAGAGAATTTATTTTTATGACTACATCCACTATTACTCTTGATAAAAATACCATTCAAAAAAATGAATGGAAAAGTCTTGATATTTCTAATCGAAATCTTGTTTCTAGTGAAATAACTGCTAAAAGTAAAATATCTAAAAAGCCTAAGTGGATAAGAGTAAAACTTCCAACAGGAAAAAAATACACAGAACTTAGAGGGTTAGTTGACAAATACAAATTAAACACAATTTGCTCCTCTGGAAGTTGCCCAAATATGGGTGAATGCTGGGGAGAAGGAACTGCCACCTTTATGATTTTAGGAAATATTTGTACAAGATCATGTGGCTTTTGTGGAGTAAAAACTGGTAAACCAGAAAAAATAGATTGGGCAGAACCTGAAAAGGTGGCTAATTCTATTAAAATCATGAATATCAAACATGCAGTAATAACCTCCGTTGACAGAGACGACTTAAAAGATATGGGTACTTTGATATGGACAGAAACTGTAAAAAGTATTAGAAGACTAAATCCCTCTACTACTCTAGAGACCTTGATACCAGATTTTCAAGGAATAGAAAAACATTTAGATAAAATCATAGATGTTAATCCAGAAGTTGTTTCTCACAATATGGAAACTGTTAGAAGATTAACTCGTGAGGTTAGAATTCAAGCAAAATATAACCGAAGTCTAGAAGTTTTAGAATATTTAAAAAGAAATGGCATAAAAAGAACTAAGTCAGGAATCATGCTTGGATTGGGAGAAAAAGAAAATGAGGTATTTCAAACTCTAATAGATTTGAAAGAGAAAAATGTAGATATAGTTACTATTGGTCAATATTTACAACCATCAAAAAAACATTTACCTGTTAAGAGCTTCATAGATCCGGTACAATTTAAAAAATATGAAGAATTCGGTAAAAACTTAGGATTTAGACATGTTGAAAGTGGTCCCCTTGTTAGGTCTTCCTACAAGGCACAAAAACACATTAACTAATAAGTGTTTCTTTTATTATTCTTTTAAAAGAATCTTCATCTTCGTTTAAAAATTTAGTTTTAATTTCTAAATAATGTAAGTTGTTTTTTAAACCTAAATCCTTTATTTTTTTATAATCTTTCTCTGTTGTTATTACTATTCTATCAAAATATTTCTTTTCAATTTTTTCTATATCAACCAATGAATAATTATGATGATCAGAAAAACTAAGATGCTCAAAATCAATATTTTTATTCTTCATAAAATCTAAAATCGTGTGGGTATTAGCTATTCCCGTAACTAACAAAACTTTTGATTGCTTTAATTCTTCAATTTCAATAGTCGATTTACCCAAAAGGATATTATTATATTCAATTGTTGTAAAAAATAAACTTTGATTCTTTTTTAATTGAACTGATCTACGAAATACATTTATTTGTTTGGAATTTAACTCATTTGGGCATTTTGTTATTATAATTACATTCGCTCTTTTATACCCGCTTCTAGACTCTCTTAAATTACCCATAGGTAATAAATAATCTTTGAAAAAAGGGTCACTATAAGTTGAAAGCAAAATATTTAATTTGCAAGAAACGTATCTATGTTGAAAACAGTCATCCAAAACTACAGAATGTAAATCTGGATTTTCTTTTAATAAATTTTCAACTCCTCTAACTCTATTTTCATCAACAGCTACATCAATATTTTTAAATTTATTGTAGATTTGATAAGGCTCATCCCCCAATAAACTAGGACTAGAATTAGCATCTGCCTTAAAATATCCTGAACCATCTCTTTTATATCCCCTACTTAGTAAAGACAAATTGAAATCTTTACTAAAATTTCTAAAAATATATTCAACTAGAGGAGTTTTTCCAGTTCCACCAGAACTTAAATTTCCTACTGCAATAAGAGGAGTATTAAAATGCTTAGATTTCAATAACCCTAAATCAAATAAAATATTTCTAGAATAGGTAATTATAAAATATATTAAAGAAAATGGAAAAAGAAATTTTCTAAGAATAGCCATGAATCTAAATTATAAATTAATATCTAAACTTTCATTGATTCAATAATTTATAACTTTGTAAAAAAAATAAATTGAAACTACAAGAAATTACAAACATCATTGAGAAGTGGGCTCCTCTTGAATGGGCTGAAGATTTTGATAATATAGGCTTATTGGTTGGAGATCCTTCTTCTACTGTAAACAAAGCCATAATTACAATTGATACATTAGAGAATGTCGTAGAAGAAGCAATTGAAAATAACTGTGACTTAATTATAAGTTTTCATCCAATAATATTTGATGGATTAAAAAAAGTAAGTGATAAAAATTATGTTGAAAGAACAGTTACTAAAGCAATAAAAAATAATATTAATATTTATGCTATTCACACAAACTTGGACAATCACCCAGAGGGAGTTAATTACCAAATTTCAAAATATTTAGAATTAAATAAAACCAAAATATTAATTCCTAAAACAGATATTGAAGGAGGAATGGGAATGATTGGAGAACTAAATAAAGTAATTTCAGAAAAAGATTTTTTAAATTTTGTTAAAAAGACAATGAAAACTAAAACAATTAAGCACTCTACATTTCTTAATAAAAATATTAAAAATGTAGCTGTTTTAGGTGGGTCTGGAAGTTTTGCAATTGAAGATGCTATTGCAGCTGGTGCAGACTGTTTTATTACTGCAGACCTTAAATATCACGATTATTTTAAGGCTGAAAATAAAATTTTATTATTAGATATCGGCCACTATGAAAGTGAACAATACACAAAAGAACTTATTTTAAATTTTCTTAGAAAAAAAATTCCTAAGTTTGCGTGCATTATATCAAAATCAAACACAAACCCAGTTAATTATTTTTAATTATGGCTAAGAAAAAAGAATTCTCAGTAGAAGATAAGCTTAGAGCTTTATATGACTTACAATTAATTGATTCTAGAATAGACACTATCAAAAGTGTAAGAGGAGAACTTCCTCTAGAAGTTGAAGATTTAGAAGATGAAGTAGCAGGTCTTGAAGTTAGAATCGCAAAAATACACGAAGAGTTAGATCAATGTTCAGAGGGTATTAAAGAAAAAAAGAATACAACTGAACATGCTAAAGAAATGATAAAAAAATATAATGAACAACAAAAAAATGTTAGAAATAACAGAGCATTTGAGTCGCTAAGTAAAGAAATTGAATTTCAAGAATTGGAAATTGAACTTTGCGCTAAGCAAACTAAAGAATTAACTGTTCAAATTGAATTCAAAAAAGAGAATATTGCTCAAAATACTGAGAAATTAAATGAGAGAAAACAGCATTTAGAACATAAAAAAAATGAATTAGGTGATATTTTAAAAGAAACAGAAAAAGAAGAAAATAGTCTTTTAAAAAAATCTAAAGAGTACGAATCAAAAATAGATGAATCCCTTATTATTTCTTACAAAAAAATCAGGTCTAGTGTTAGAAATGGACTTGCAGTAGTAGCTGTAGAAAGAGGCGCTTCAGCTGGATCCTTTTTTACAATTCCACCACAAGTTCAAGTGGACATAGCATCTAGAAAAAAACTTATTACTGATGAGCATAGTGGAAGAATTTTAGTAGATAAAGAATTAGCAGAGGAGGAAAGTAAAAAAATGGAAAAATTATTTACTAGTATTTTATCTATTTAACAACAAAAGATTTATTTAAATCTTTACCACCAACCACATTTATACTATAAAAGTATTGCCCTGTTGGTAATTTTCTTTGTGAATTTATTGATAATGGAAATGTGTGTGTTCCTTTTCTGAGTAAATTATCATAGATTAATCCGTGATTACGACCTAGAATATCATATATGTAAATTTTAATATGATGGTCCTGATTAATCCTTAAGTTTAAATCTACGTTAGTAGATCCATAAACTGCGGCATGATAGGTAATTAAGTCATCATAATCTATTACTTCATCATTACAGTTAATTCCTAACCCTAAAAGAGAATATTCATCACCCAGCATGGCTTTATCAATAAAGTTCTTATCTGCACATAACCAGTCTGTTAGTATTGTTGTATAGATAGATCTAAAATCTAAAGTATGTTTTAAATTTCCTCTGTTATTTAAGTCACTTAAATTGGGATGTTCTCCGATAAATCCGTTTCCCTTTAAGGCTGGTCCAAATAACATAACTGGAGCAGCAGTTCCATGATCTGTTCCTTCGGAACCATTTTCAGCAACTCGTCTTCCAAATTCAGAAAAAGTTAATGACAGAACTTTTTTATCAAGCCCGTAGTATTTCAAATCTTCATAAAAAACTTTTATTGAATCAGACAAAGTAGTCAATAGTTTTTGATGTTTTTCAGGCTGACTCCCATGAGTATCAAAACCTCCTAAAGAAACCATGTATATTTTAGATCCCAAATCTCCTTTTATAAGTCTGGAAACCAAACTAAGCTGCGTATCTAAATCATTTTCAGCATCGTATTTATTGAAATCTTCTGATTGATTATACGCTTCGTGTATTACTGATGCATAACTATAAGTTGCATTAGAGATTCTTCTAAGAAATTCTATCTGATCACCATGGGTGCAATCTGGAAGGTTTTTTGTGTCAAATAAAGTTCCGTTTTCAGCAACTTTTTTTAATCTTTCTGGACTGGAAACAGCAAAAGCATACGATGTTTTTTCACCATTAAATATTAAATTACCTCTACTTCCAATTTGAATTGCTAAAGGTTTTTCTGTAGGATTGGTAAGATAATCTAAATACTTTTCATCATAGTATCTTCCAAGCCATCCTGTTGAAATTTCATTGTTATTTGTTGCAGAAGCCCAAATATCCGAAGACTTAAAATGAGAACCACTGGAGTTTTCATAACCTACCCCATTTACTACTTTCATCTCCCCTTCTTTCCACATAGATTCCAGGTTTCTCATGTGATTTGGAATAGCAAAGTCATCACTTAGTTTAATCAAGTTTGATTTAGGAATATGAATATTAGGTCTTTTGTTCACATAAGTATCAAAATGATTTAGAGGAACAATAGTGTTTAGCCCGTCATTACCTCCTTTTAATCTAATTAATACTAATGATCTATCACTATTAGAACCTGTTAATGCATTTGTTAAAAAATTAGAGTTTAAAACAGAAAGAGAACTATTTCCAAATGATATCGCACCAGCACCTGCTATTCCTAAAGTTTTTAAAAAACCTCTTCTATCCCAACTGGAATGCTCAGCTATGTGTTTTTTCGACTTTAAATAATCCTTTTTACTCATTCTATTTCAATTGAAATTCAGGAAGTGAAATTAAAAACAACATAAGATTATACACTTGATTAGGAACAGATTCATAACTTAAATCCCATGTGCCATCTTCGAAATAATTATCTGGGACATCACCCTTAAAAATATTTAATGCATCTTGAAGTTCCTCTTTTTTTATGTCATAATTACAAAACATATGTAATTTTAACTTATCTACTATTACTTTAGGATCCTTTTCATCGTTACCAACAAGAGATTTTATGAAGGTTCTAAACTGCTCTTTATTACCAGCAAAATGTCTATTAAAAATGTATTCAATAAATTCCCATCTCATAGGTAAGGTACCTGTGCTAATCCAATCATGATTTTCTTGCCAACCCGCCACATCCACGGGCTTAAATATTTCTTGTCCCATTTCAATACAACGAAATCTCAAATAATTTGTATAGTTTTTTTTAAAATTTTCTGGAAATACAAACTCAAAATCATTTTGAATAAAAACAAATAAATCAATTGGACTCTTTATTAAAACATTACTTGATTTTAAATCAAAGAAATGTTGGCTTTTAAACAATTGTCTGTAAACAGGAATTAATTCAAAGTTTGATTCAATAAAAATTAATGCTAATTGTGATGTAATTTCTTTATTTAAAACTGGACTCACAAAATAGAGATATAATTTTTCGCATATAAAATTTGCTATTAATTCTTTTTTCTCCTCAAATAAAATATCTATTACATCTTGATAACCCCAGCTTCCAGTTTTTCCAAAAATAGTTTTCTCTCCATCATCAAAAGTTGTTTCGTTAAAAATAACAGTACTTCCATTTCCATTAGCATATTTGTTGTAACCAGTAAGTGCTCTAGAGGTTTCAGTAATGTCTGAAGATGTATACCCATTACCTTCACCTAGAGTAAATAACTCATAAAGTTCTCTAGCATAATTTTCATTTGGAGCTTTCTTTTTATTAGAATACCCATTCAAATACATCAGCATTGCAGGTTCCAGTCCAATTGCACTTACAAATTCTTTGAAATTTCCAAGTGAATATTCTTGAAGCCTTGAATGATATTGATATAAGTACTGAGCTCTATTGTAATCATAGTACTCGGTTACAAAATGATTACTCCAGAAAAGGGTAAGCCTTTCTCTAAACCCATCATTAATGAAATTTGTAAAAGCTTGTTTTTGCCATACATTTTTATAGTAACCCTGATTATTTCCAGAACTATTAATCTCAGCATTATTCCAAAACCCCCATTCTGGCGCAGTAGTTAAAGGCAACAGTTTAGCTGAATTAATTAGTTCCTCTACTAAATCTTCAGGACTTTTAATTAATAATGATTTTGCTTTATCGTTAGATATACCAAAACCTAGCCTCCTGTAAATAAATCTTATTTTAGAAATATCCCATGGATTTTCATCCGACGGAACATATAAACTTAATGTAGAATTATTACAATCTTGCATTTAGAATAGTATAAGTACATTTAAATTAGATCATTACATCTAATATTGATATTGTAAATATAGAAAAACTTCAAAAGAAATTATAGGGTAGATAATGCAATCTAGTTTAAAAAAAAACCTCAACTAAATAAGCTGAGGTAAAAATGGTGGGCGCTAAGGGATTCGAACCCCTGACCCCCTGGGTGTAAACCAGGTGCTCTGAACCAACTGAGCTAAGCGCCCAAGTAACTGATTATCAGTTAAATAGTACACTCTTAATATAATCAGATTTTGGGCTTGGTCATCACTTACCCTGTTTCTGCATTAAAAATGCTTGGCAAATATAGTATTTCCTCATTATCCTCCAAACACTTTT
>MDSY01131345.1_pt1 | contig 30676 bp, 29 predicted proteins | sample 811131 | NCBI WGS metagenome assembly MDSY01 (sample SAMN05326643, study PRJNA326480) | marine metagenome | isolation source: seawater | place: Atlantic Ocean: South West | collected 2010 | reverse complement strand
GCGCTAATGCTTTTGCACATGAATCTGGTATTCATCAAGATGGTGTTCTCAAAAGTCGTGAGACATACGAAATAATGCGAGCTGAAGATGTTGGTTGGAACGCTAATAAGATGGTTTTAGGCAAACATTCAGGACGTAATGCTTTTCGTTCAAGATTAGAGGAGCTTGGTATTACCTTCGAAAATGAGGAGGAATTAAATAAAATTTTTTCTCAGTTTAAAGAGTTAGCCGATAAAAAACACGAAGTTTACGATGAAGACTTACAGGCATTGGTAAGCGATACGGTTCAAGGCAGAGAGGAGAGAATTAAACTTCTTTCACTTAAAGTTGGTAGTGAAACAGGAGTCATGCCTGAAGCGGAGGTCGTTCTAAAAATTGATGGGCAACAAAAGTCAGCCAATGCCAAGGGAGGCGGTCCTGTAGACGCTACTTACAAAGCTATTGAGGAAATGGTAAAGAGCGGGTGTAATTTGCAACTATATTCAGTCAATAACATAACAGATGGAACTGATTCACAAGGTGAAGTGACAGTTCGCATCGATAAAGAGGGAAGAATAGTCAATGGTTTAGGGGCGGATACTGATATTGTTATCGCGTCTGCAAAAGCATATATTAATGCATTGAATAAAGTTTTAGACAAGCGTCAACGTGAGCATCCGCAGCAAATTTAATATGGCGCATGGACAAAGAACTCCAACAAAAATATTTAAATGAGATTGGTATAGTAGTCTGGCAAGAACGTAATTTTGAAAATTTAGGGAACTTAGATAGACCACAAATATCCCCAAAAGATTCTATCAATCGCAAAGAGTTATTAAACAAGAATCACAATCAAGATTTACTAGACCTACAAGAGCAAGTTAAAACATGTAAAGAGTGCGCCTTACATCAATCAAGAACACAAACAGTTTTTGGAGTAGGTAACACACAGTCAGATTGGTTTATTATTGGTGAAGCACCTGGTTCTGAGGAGGATGTTAAAGGCGAGCCTTTTGTTGGTCGTGCAGGTCAGTTGCTGAACTCAATGTTATTAGCTATGGGTTTACCAAGAAATGAAATATTTATTGCAAATATACTAAAATGTAGACCTCCAAATAACCGCGATCCAAAAACAGACGAAGTTGATGCTTGTAGGAAATATTTAAAAAGGCAACTTGAATTGATAAAACCAAAAATAATTTTAGCACTTGGGCGTATAGCAGCACAAAATTTACTTAAGTCAGATATACCAATTGGTAAAATGAGAGGTAATTCTTATTTATACCCAAATAGTAATTTGCCTGTAGTTGTAACCTATCACCCCGCATATTTGTTACGTTCTCCTCGTGAGAAACGTAAGGTATGGGGTGATTTAAAATTTGCTATGCAAAAATATAAGGAATTAACATGAGTGCAGTTGTTAAAAAACCAGATATATTAATTCGACCAATGTCAGAGTGTGACATTACTTTTATTATTGACATTGAGAATTGTGCTTATGAATTTCCGTGGAATAAAACAATATTTCATGATTGTCTACAAGCTGGCTATAGTGGATGGGTAATAGAATATGAAAAAAATTTAGTTGGATATGGAGTCATGTTGATTAGTTCAGATGAATCGCATATTTTGAATTTATGCGTACATCCAGATTATCAATCAATTGGATTAGGCAAGCAGTTACTAAAACACTTTTTGGAACTTGCAAAAACTCATAATATAAGCAGAATATTTTTAGAAACTAGACCAACAAATTTTAAGGCTATTAAACTCTATCTTGATCTAGGATTTAATGAAATAGGTAGGCGTAGAAACTATTATCCAACTAAAATAGGACGTGAAGATGCACTGGTGTTAGCAAAAACATTATTAGCAGAAGAGATGTAGTTTACAACTAGATATGAAAGAAAAAAATATTAAAAATATGCTGAGTTTACCAACAATAGAGGCCTTTGTTGGTAATACACCACTTGTTAAGTTACAACGTATTCCCAAAAAATCTAGTAATGTCATATTGGGTAAACTTGAGGGTAATAATCCTGCAGGATCAGTGAAGGATCGGCCGGCTTTAAGCATGATCAAGCATGCCGAGGCACGCGGTGAAATAAAACCGGGGGATACGCTTATAGAGGCGACTAGTGGTAATACTGGTATTGCTCTAGCAATGGCCGCGGCAATACGTGGTTATCGTATGATATTAGTCATGCCAGAAAATATGAGTATCGAACGTCGAGCAGTAATGAAAGCATTTGGCGCTGACATCATCCTTACATCTAGTGATGGAAGTATGGAAGAGGCAATAGATGTTTCTCGTGAGATGGAAGCTAGCGGGAAAGGGAGAATTTTGGATCAATTTGGAAATCTGGATAATCCGCTTGCTCATTACGAAGGAACGGGCCCTGAGATATGGAGGGATACAGATGGTAAAGTAACTCACTTTGTTAGTGCAATGGGCACTACGGGAACAATAATGGGTACCTCACGTTTTTTGAAAGAAAAAAATCCTAATATAAAAATTATTGGGGTACAACCCGAAGACGGTGCTCGTATCCCAGGAATTAGGCGCTGGCCTAAAGAATATATGCCAAAAATATTTGAGCCTATCAGAGTGGATCAGATCATCGATGTATCACAAGACCTAGCTGAAAAAACTACCATAGAATTGGGAGCTAAGGAGGGTATATTTGCCGGAATATCTTCAGGCGGTTCAGTTGCTGCAGCGTTGCAAATTTCAAAAGAAGTTGAAAATGCGGTCATTGTTTCAATTATTTGTGATCGCGGCGATCGTTATCTTTCTACAAATGTTTTTTCCTAGATATTGTTTTTTGGAGATTTTCATAGAATGAATATTCTCGTATTTGATATCGAAACAATTCCAGATATTAATTCAGGTAAAACAATTTTCAATCTACGGGGTTTAAATGATAAAGATGTATCCGATGTTATGTTTAACCAGCGTTATCAAAAAAGTAATGGTAAGACAGAATTCCTACAACATTATTTGCATAAAATTGTTGCAATATCAGTGGTATTAAAAACAAATGATAAATTAAGCGTGTGGTCACTAGGCCAAAAAGATTCAACAGAATCAGAATTATTAGTGCGTTTTTTTGAGGGAATTGAGCGATATACACCGACTCTTGTTTCTTGGAATGGGAGTGGTTTTGATTTACCCGTAATACATTATCGTTCGTTAATTCATGGAGTCAGTGCAGAGCGTTATTGGGAAAATGGAGATGGAGATCAATCCTTTCGTTGGAATAATTATTTAAGTCGTTTTCACAGTAGACACACTGATTTAATGGATGTTTTGTCAGGCTATACCGTATCAGCAAAGGCTCCTTTGAATGAAATTGCAAGCATTTTAGGTTTCCCTGGAAAAATGGATATGAGCGGCGATCAGGTGTGGGATTATTATTTAGCTAATGATATAGAAACCATTCGTAATTATTGTGAAACTGATGCACTTAATACTTATTTAGTATATTTAAGATATCAACTTATACGCGGCAAATTAAATGATAATTTATATTTGGACGAATGCGAGAAGGTTAAAGAAATGTTGTTGAATGAAAGTAAAATTCATCTAAAAAAATTCCTTAAAGTATGGCAAAAAGATAATTAAGTAAATATTTTAATCCACGTTAATATTCTCTAGTATATGTAAGTATGAAAATAGGAGTTTCTAAGACCAATATTTTTTTAATTATATTGGTTCTACTCATACAATTTTTTATTTATGGCTGTAAAGAGTCAGATAGAAATACTATTGCGATGGGTTTGAGCGCATCTCCAATAAACTTAGACCCACGTTATGTGACTGATGCTATTTCTTATCGAATTTCGAGACTCATATATATGAGTCTTGTCGACTTTAATGAAAGTTTTCATGTGATACCTGAATTAGCAACTTGGGAAAAGTTATCACCAACTCATTATAGATTTATATTAGGCGAAAAGTTTAGAGAGTTTCACAATGGCTCCCTATTAACTTCGAAGGATGTTAAGGCGACATATCAATCAGTATTGGATTCAGAAATTTCTTCTCCACACAGAGCTTCTATAGCAATGATAGAATCTATTGAAACTGTAGATCAAAATATAATAGATTTTAAATTATTTTATCCAGATCCCTTTTTTCCTGGGCGTTTAGTAATTGGTATTCTTCCTATGGAATTAATAAATAAAAAACATAATTTTGCAAGAGATCCAATCGGGAGTGGCCCAATGAAAATATTACATTGGGCTAATGATGAAAACCTGAAGCTTCAACGCTTGAGTGACGGTAAAATAATTGAAATGATTACATTAAAAGATCCAGTAGTAAGAGTTTTAAAATTATTGAAAGGCGACATAGATTTAATTCAAGGGAATTTACCCCCCGAAGTTATTGATTGGCTTAGTCGAAAGCAATTAGTTAATGTTGAAAAAAAAATAGGAAATACTTTTACATACCTCGGATTCAATCTTGAAGATCCAATTACAAAAAATCTTTTAGTTCGAAAAGCCATCGCACACGCCATTGATAGAGAATCTATAATAAAATATGTTATGAAATCATCAGCTAGAAAAGCTGGTTCCTTGTTACCCCCTGAACATTGGGCAGGGCATTCTGCTTTAACGGGAATTGAATATAATCCCGAAAAATCTAAAATGTTACTCAAGCAGGCTGGCTATGGCGATCCATCTTCTTTAAAGTTAGTATACAAAATTTCGAATGACCCTTTTCGGCTTCGTCTTGCGACTATAATTCAACAGCAGTTGAAATCTGTGGGGATCAAAGTCGAAATTCGTAGTTATGATTGGGGTACATTTTATGGTGATATTAAAAATGGAAGGTTTCAGATGTATAGTTTGTCTTGGGTTGGATTAAAAATGCCAGATATTTTTTATTATATATTTCATAGCAAATCTATTCCCCCATATGGTGCAAATCGGGGACGATTTAATGACAGTGAAATTGATGTTATTCTAGAACTAGCCAAAACCGAAACTTCCTTGAGCAAACAGGCACTCCTCTACAAGGACCTTCAGGAAAATTTAATAAAATCGTTACCATATATTCCTTTGTGGTATGAAGATAACGTTTTGATTTCTAAATTTGCGATAGAAGGTTATAAATTGAGAGCAGATGGTAATTTTGATTCACTAATGAGCATAAAAAATAATTAATATCTTTTATGCATATTGAAATATCAATATCAAATCAAGTATTAACTCTTTATAAAAAGAAGAGCATTATCAAACGTTATTCTGTGTCGACCGCAAAAAAAGGGGTTGGGGAAATTATTAATAGTGAATGCACGCCAAGAGGTGAGCACGTTATCGCTGAAAAAATCGGAGAAGGAGCCGAAGAAAATTCTGTTTTTGTTGGAAGAGTGCAAACTGATGAATCATATGATTTACAATTACGTAAATTACAACCTAATCGTGATTGGATACTCACTCGAATATTATGGTTAAAAGGTATAGAGGATGGCAAAAACAAAGGCTCTGGTTTAGATAGTTATGAGAGGTATATCTATATACATGGCTCTCCAGATGATGTTGAGATGGGTAAACCAGGCTCAAAAGGTTGCGTTAGAATGAAAAATAGTGATGTTATAGAGTTATTTGATTTAGTCGAAGTTGGAACTCGGGTAACCATTAGTGAGAAGTAAATAGAAATTAATAAAAAAAATTGTGTATTTTAATTATTTAATTAAACGTTTACTAAGTGCTGTATTTGTATTATTCAGTATTTTAACTTTTGTATTTTTTCTAATTCATATTATTCCAGGCGATCCAGTAGAGGTAATGCTAGGTGAGTCTGCAAGGATTGCTGATAGGGATGCTTTGAGAGCATCTCTCGGTTTAGATCAACCAATTAATCAGCAATGGCTTACTTATATGAACGATTTTTTTCATTATGACCTTGGTAAATCAATTTATTCTAATGAACATGTAACGCACCTACTATCAAAACATATTTTTGCTACATTTTTATTAAGTCTTGCAAGTCTGGCAGTTGCGCTATTAATTGCTGTACCAATTGGAATATATTCTGCGGTATACAAAGGATCGATTTTAGATAAATCAACAATTTTCTTAGCAACACTTGGTATTTCTATACCAAATTTTGTAATGGGGCCATTATTAATTTTGATTTTTTCTCTTTGGCTGGGATGGTTACCAGTAAGTGGTAACGATGGGTTAAGTTCATTAGTTTTGCCAGCATTAACATTAGGCTCTGCACTTGCAGCAATTCTATCTAGAATGATTCGTTCTTCAATGTTAGAAACAATGCAACAAGATTACATCCGTTCAGCACGTGCACGCGGTTTATCTGAATTTAAAGTGTTAGTTTTTCATGCTTTACGTAATGCAGCTTTACCTGTAGTTACTATTTTGGGCATGCAATTTGGAACACTTTTAGCTGGAGCAGTAATCACTGAGACAATATTTTCATGGCCAGGAATAGGCCAACTGATGATTGAATCAATACAAAAAAGAGATTATCCAATAGTTCAAGGATGCGTAATAATTATTAGCTTTACCTATGTTTTAGTGAATCTTATAACTGACTTCATATGTATTTTACTTGATCCAAGAATAGATGCGAACTGATGACTAAGAAATTAAATATATATTTTTTTGTCGTATTATTTTGGCTTTTTTGTGCGCTATTAGGAATACTTAATCCATTTCATGAAAATCAAATTGTATTAAATAAAATTTTACAGGAGCCATCATGGAATAATTGGTGTGGATACGATCATCTAGGTAGATCAATTTGTGAGAGAATTATTCTTGGCGCTAAAACATCATTTAGTGTTGCAATTATTGTAGTTCTAATTTCTTTCATTGTAGGCACCACTTTAGGTGTAATTGGGGCATGGTTTGGCGGTATTTATGACAAAGTGCTCGTAATATTAATCGATATTTTTATTGCATTTCCTGGGATATTACTGGCAATTGCTTTAGCTGGACTGTTGGGACCAGGGCTCATAAATACGGTTATTGCTCTATCAATTGTTGGCTGGGTTGGATTTTCAAGATTAGCGAGAGTCCAGACATTAAGTATAAAAAATCGTGATCATATTGCTGCAGCACAAGCTCTTGGAACGATGGATTATCGCATTACCCTAAAGCATGTATTGCCATTAATCATGGCGCCATTGATAATTGAAGCCACATTTTCTGTCGCAGGAGTTATTATTGCTGAAGCTGGATTATCTTTTCTTGGTTTAGGCATACAACCACCTGTTGCATCATGGGGGTCAATGATAAAGGATGGTAGTCAATATATGCTTGTTGCACCACACGCGGTCTTGATACCAAGTTTTGCTATTCTTTCGTTGGTGTTGTGCATAAATTTTTTAGGCGATCATATTAGAGATATGTTAGACATTACGGAATCAAAATGAAAAACCTTAAAGTACAGCCGCTAGGACCAATTATGTGTGATCTTAACAGCACTGAGTTGGGTTTTGATGAAATCGAATTATTACAACATCCGCTTATAGGTGGCGTTATTCTCTTTTCTCGTAATTATGAATCACAAGAACAATTATCTGAATTAACACTAAAGATTCACCAATTACGTCGACCATCGCTATTGATAGCCGTTGATCATGAAGGTGGTAGAGTACAGCGTTTCAAAAATGGCTTTAGTCAATTACCGGCTTGTGGTTTGATAGGTAAGTGTGAACCGTTGGCAAAAGCCAAACAATTAGCTGAAAATACTGGCTGGCTTATGGCAATTGAATTATTGTCTGTTGGAGTTGATTTTAGTTTTGCTCCAGTATTAGATATTGGAGGAGAGATAAGTGAAGTTATAGGGGATCGTGCTTTTCACATTGAACCAGATAAAATCTCAAAATTAGCAAATTCTTATATGCTTGGTATGAGAAAAGCTGGCATGTCAGCTGTTGGCAAACATTTCCCAGGGCATGGCTCGGTTATAGAGGATTCGCATATTTCAATTCCACTAGATAATCGTCAATTTGATGATATTCTTTTACAAGATATCATTCCTTTTAAAGCTTTGATTGAAGCTGGAATTCCAGGACTAATGCCGGCACATATTACCTTCCCAGAAATTGACGACAGACCAGCTGGATTTTCCTCTATTTGGTTAAACGAAATACTAAGAAAACAATTAAAATTTAAGGGGACAATTTTCAGTGATGATCTTAGTATGAAGGGGGCAGAGACTGTAGGCGATTACATTGAGAGAACCGCACTTGCGCTTGAAGCTGGTTGTGACATGGTACTGGTATGTAATAACAGAGAAGGCGTTACCTATATATTAGATAACATGGGTAAAATAGGCGATAGCAAATCCAGAGAACATTTAGAAAATATGCGAGGTAAGTTTAGTTTCACATATCTAGAACTTAAAACTAGAAAAATATGGCAAGAAAAATCGAATGAAATTAATAATTTTTTACATAATTAGAATTAGCTAAAATTCTTTGAATAATTTTAAATTAGGAATATATAAATGAATTTTTTGGAAATGATACAGATTGATAATGCATATTTAGGTAGAGAAGCATGGATAATGGAAGTATTTATTATCGTGTTGATTACAGGTTTCATAAATTGGGTTCAAAAAAAATTACACAACAGAATAATTTCAAAGTTAGAGAAAACAAGAACTTTTTGGGATGATGCTTTTTTTGAAGCTACGAAAAAACCAGTTTCATTTTTAATTTGGATATCAGGTATAGCGTTTGCAGCATATATAGTTGGTAAGAATACAGATTCGGTATTATCTATTGCTGTGTCGCCTATGTATCAAACTGGTATTCTTTTTACCGTTTGTTGGTTTTTAATAAGGTTTATAAAACTTGTTGAAAAAAATATGATCACACATAAACGATTATCTGGTGATGATATTGATGAGACTACTGTTGATGCGGTTGCTAAACTATTACGAATATCAGTTATTATTACAGGCGTTTTGGTAGCGTTACAGTCTTTAGGTTACAGTATTTCAGGAGTTTTGGCATTTGGCGGGGTTGGAGGAATAGCAGTAGGTTTTGCTGCCCGCGATCTATTAGCTAATTTTTTTGGAGGCTTAATGATATATATGGATCGTCCTTTTAACGTTGGCGAATGGATACGTTCACCTGATAAGGAAATCGAAGGAACAGTTGAAAAAATTGGATGGAGATTAACGACAATAAGAACATTCGATAAACGTCCATTATATGTCCCAAACTCTTTATTTAATAATATTTCTGTCGAGAATCCATCAAGAATGTTAAATAGAAGAATTAAAGAGACTATTGGTATCCGTTATGATGATCTATCTAAAATGAAAAAAATTATTGATGATGTAAAAAAAATGTTGAAAGAACATCCAGAGATCGATAAGAATAAAACTTTAATTGTAAATTTTAACGAATTTGCTCCTTCTTCTTTAGATTTCTTCGTGTATACATTTACAAAAACAACAGATTGGGTGCATTACCATGAAATAAAACAAGAAATAATGTTAAGTATAATTAATATAATCGAATCTAATGGTGCAGAATGTGCATTTCCAACATCAACTTTACATATTTCTTCTGGTACTGATGCATCAAATGCTCAGTAATTAAAATATTCTATAATAATTTATGCTATGTAAATTTAAAAAAATGCAAGGAATTGGAAATGATTTTGTTTTGATAGATTCGTTTTCTGAACCTTTAGTATTAACTACCGAGCAAATCAAGTATATTGCAAATCGAAATTTTGGAGTTGGTTGCGATCAAGTCTTGTTGCTAGAACCACCAAAGGATGATGAATCTGATGTTTATTATAGAATTTTCAATTCAGATGGCAGCGAAGTAAGTCAATGTGGTAACGGTGCTCGCTGCTCAGCCATATATCTTTATGACAAAGGTTTGGTAAAAAAGCAAAAGATGATAGCAGAGACTAAGAGTGGAAAGCTTGTCTTAAAAATAAATAAAGATAATTCTGTAACAGTAAATATGGGAATTCCAAAATTTGAACCGAAGGATATCCCTATAAATTATGAGAAAAAAATGAAAAATTATTCACTAAGATTAAATAGTGAGAATATTGAGTTTGGAGCTGTTTCTATTGGAAATCCACACGCTATAATTTTTGTAGATGATATTGAATTAACATCGATTGAAAAAATAGCAATAAAAATACAACAAGATAAAATTTTTCCTGAAGGGGTAAACGTTAGTTTTGTACAAATATTGGATCGAAAAAAAATCAAACTTCGTGTATTCGAGCGCGGAGTTGGCGAAACACTTTCCTGTGGTAGTGGCGCATGTGCGTCAGTTGTTGTAGCAAGTCAAAGGGGAGGTCTTGAAGAGAATGTTGAAGCTGAATTACGCGGAGGTGTTTTAAAGCTAAGCTGGGCGGGTGAGGGTAAACCAATTTTTATGAATGGCCCTGTATCTACAGTATATGATGGTGAAATTGAATTATGAGTTTAAAGAAGAAAGAAAACCAAGCTGTTGAGAGCCTCTCTGAAATTTCAGTTGTCAATTACCTAAGAAAAAAACGTGATTTTTTTGAAAAAAATTACGAAATACTATCTGAGTTGAAAATCCCACACGAGAGTGGCACAGCTGTTTCACTTATTGAAAAACAGTTGTTTTTGCTTCGTGAAGAAAATCAAAAAATCAATAAACAAATGTGTGAACTAATAGAAATTGCAAGGCAGAATAATGAACTAGCTCTACGAATGCATCAACTAATACTAACTTTAATGGGCGACAACAATCCTAGTGAAACATTCAGCCTGATGTATGAAAGTCTAAAGAAAAATTTTCATGCTGATAAAGCTGTAATTAGATTATTTATAAATCCTGGTAGCATCTATATTTCTACCATAGATGAATTTATCAGAAATGATTCAGATGAAAAATTTTTATTTAATGATGTATTAAAGAAAAAAGTTCCAATGATTAATGCAATAGATGATGAGCAGCAAGTTTTTCTTTTTGGTAAGCATGGCGATAGTATTAAGTCATCCGTCTCGGTTCCATTGCATGGTGCTAATTGGGAGGGAATATTGGCTATTGGAAGTTTTGATTGTGAGCATTTTCAGCCAAATATGGGAATTGAATTACTTTGTAATTTTGGGGAAATATTGAGCTTAATAATAAAACCTTGGTTTGAAGAAACATAATAATGTCTATTCAGTTATCAGATAATCAGTTACTCGAGTCTTTTATAGACACCTTACATCACTTATCTATTCATACTCGAAGTGCATATGTAAGGGATCTAAAGCATTTACAAAAATTTTGTATAAAAGAACATATAATGAAATGGTCTGATTTAAAAAGTCAACAACTAAGAAATTTTATTGCATATAGACATCGAAATGGTATTTCAGGACGCTCACTACAGCGAAATTTGTCATCTGTAAGAGCTTTCTATCGTTATTTATTAAAGGAAAATAAAATCACTTCTAATCCTGCTGAAGGTATTATAACTCCTAAAATAATTCGAAAATTACCAAAACTGTTAGATGTAGATCAAACCCATCAACTTTTAGATATTAAAAAGGATGACATTTTATCAATACGTGATATAGCGATTATTGAGTTGATCTATTCGTCAGGCTTACGTTTATCGGAAGCAATAGGTTTAGATATTGACGATATAGATTTTTCAGATAAAGTTTTAACAGTGATAGGAAAAGGAAAAAAAACACGCAATATTCCTATAGGAAAATATGCAATTGAAGCAGTTAGTAAATGGCTAAAATATAGAGATAAAATCGTAAATGTTGAAGAAAAAGCCCTTTTTATAAGTAACAGAGGAAAACGAATTAGTTCAAGATCAATACAGGAGCGTATTAAAAAGTGGTCAAAAAAGCAGGGTTTACCTACCCATGTTTATCCTCATATGTTAAGACATTCATTTGCAAGTCATTTATTAGAGTCTAGTGGAGATTTAAGAGCTATTCAGGAATTTTTAGGGCATGCAGATATTAGTACTACTCAGATATACACACACTTAGATTTTCAGCATTTAGCTAAAGTCTATGATAAAACTCACCCAAGAGCACGACGTATTCACCGTAAAAAAACAAATTAATATTAAAATAATTTTCTAAAACGCGAAAAAAGCTTAAATATATAATTAAGTTCATGCGAAATAATTGTATATTGAAAAAAATTATGTACCATAAATGAAAAATACCTAAAAAAGTATTACTCATTATAGGGAAATATGGCAAAAAATAATTTATATCCGAAAGAAATATCGTTACACAAACAATCTAGAATTCTTGAAATAATTTATGATGATGGGGAGTGTTTCAAGTTGACATGTGAATATCTACGTGTTTTTTCACCATCAGCAGAGGTTAGGGGGCATGGTCCAGGACAAGAAGTATTACAGTTTGGAAAAGAAAATGTAAATATTAACAAGATAGAGCAAGTTGGTAATTATGCAATTCGACTGATATTTGATGATGGCCATGAAACAGGTCTGTATTCTTGGGACTATTTGTATGAATTAGGAAGTACTCAAAAAGATAAATGGAATAGTTATATAGCGGCACTAAAAGAATTAGGATAGCAACGTAAAGAATATGATTAGAAAAAAAACCAATTTTGGTTATGAAACTGTATCTCCAGAAGAAAAAACTGAGCGTGTAGAAAAAGTATTCAGTTCAGTTGCCAGCGAATATAATCTTATGAATGATATTATGTCATTCGGTATTCATAGATTATGGAAAAAGTTTGCTGTTAATTCATGTGGAATCAAAAAGAACTCACGAGTATTAGATCTAGCCGGAGGCACGGCAGATATTACGAAGCTTGTCCATAGTAGGCTAAGTCAAGATGGGCATGTAACATTGTGCGATATAAATGAGAATATGTTGAACTATGGGAGAGACTGTTTAATTAATAGCGGTATAATCAATAATGTAGATTTTGTAAGGTCAAATGCTGAAAATTTGCCTTTTAAGGATAACACCTTTGATTTTATGATAATTGCTTTTGGTCTTAGAAATATCACAAATAAAGAAACAGCGTTATATTCAATGTATAAAAAACTTAAATTTGGTTCCAAATTAGTTATTTTGGAGTTTTCAAAAGTTACGGTACCAATAGTGGATAAGTTTTATAAAAAATATTCATTTAGATTTATACCTATGCTTGGAGAATTAATAGCAAAAGATAAGAATAGTTATAAGTATTTAGTTGAATCTATTCAAGTTCATCCAGATCAAGAAGAAATATCTTCGATGATGAAAAAAGCTGGATTTAGAAAAATTAAATATACTAATCTTTCATTTGGAATAGCAGCTGTTCATGTAGGCTACAAGATTTAATTCAATATATAAAAATGGAATTTTTTATAAAAAAATTTGAAAAATATATTAATAAAATTCTAAGTACAGATGAAGAAACATTATATGCACTAAGAAAATTAGAAAATAAAGTTATTGCTTTTAAGTTTATAAATACAAAAATTAAATTTTATCTATTTCCAATGGAGTATGGTTTTAAGATAGATAGTATTTGTAATAAGAAACCCGACGTTTTAATAAATAGCACACCAGTCAATTTTTTAAGGATATTAATACCTTCGAAATATAACACAGCAGCTTCATCAATCGATGTAAAGATAGAAGGCGATATCAAAATTGCTCATGAGCTTCAAAAAATAATGAATAATTTTGAAATAGATATAGAAGATCCTTTATCAAATTTAGTCGGAGATAGATTAGCATTTCAACTTGTAAAATTAACACATAAAATAAGTCAACTTTCTTTAAAATCTTATGAAACAATAATAGCAGATATAAGCGAATACTTGAGATTTGAAGTAGATATGCTGCCAGATGAGTTACTAGTAGAAGAATTTCTGAAAGATGTTGATACTATAAGAAATGACGTTGATAGAGTATCGCAAAGAGTGGCAAAACTTAATTCCCTTATAACAAAAAAATAAACAAAGTAGTTACTCATGCAACAATTTTTTAGATTATTAGCAATACAAAAAGTATTAATTTCACATGGACTCGATGAGATTATTTTTGCAACCCACTTATTTAGGCCTATTCGTTTTCTTTTCTATATTTTTCCATGGAATTGGTTTAATCATACTTCTATACCTCGAGCAAAAAGGATACGAAATATGCTGGAGGATCTTGGTCCAATTTATGTAAAGCTTGGTCAGATACTCTCAACCCGTCGTGATTTAATTCCAGAAGATATTGCAAATGAGTTTGCTGAATTACAAGATAATGTTGCCCCTTTTTCTGGAGAAATAGCACGAAAAATTATCGAAGATGCATATCATTGTAGAATTAACGATGTTTTTTTGGAATTTGATGAAGTGCCATTAGCATCTGCATCTGTTGCACAGGTGCATAGTGCAAAACTAAAAGACGGTAGAGATTTTATTATAAAAGTTATAAGACCTGGAATTGATGTAATAATTAAAAAAGATTTAGATTTACTAAAATTACTTGCACGAAAAGCTGAAAAATATAATAAAAATGCAAAATCTTTAAAATTTACAGGCGTTATAGAAGAGTTTGAAAGAACAATATTTAACGAATTAGATTTACAAAGAGAAGCTTCAAATGCATCTCAATTATATCGCAATTTTGAGAATGAGGATTGCTACTATGTGCCAAAAATTAATTGGGAGCTTACCAAAAGAAACGTGTTGGCTATTGAGCGCATAGATGGAATTCCAATTCGTGATATAGAAGCACTAAATGCAGCTAATATTGATTTAAAGTGTTTAGCCGAATTTGGCGTTAAGATATTTTTTACTCAAGTATTTAGAGACAATTTTTTTCATGCAGATATGCATCCTGGAAATATATTTGTTGCTCCAGGAAATTCGAAAGAATCACCTATAATTAAAGTTATCGATTTTGGCATTATGTGTTCATTAACAGAGTACGACCAATATTACCTAGCTAATAATTTAATGGCTTTTTTAAATCATGACTATCATAGAGTTGCTATTTTACATATTAAGTCTGGTTGGGTTCCCAAAGAAACACGTGTTGATGAATTGGAAGCTGCTATTAGGACAGTTTGTGAACCATTATTAGATAGACCAATACATGAAATATCATTGGGAGAACTTTTACAGAGACTCTTTGAGATTGCTCGTTCTTTTGAGGTTGAAATAATGCCACAATTAATTTTATTGCAAAAAACCATAATAAATATTGAGGGAATTGGTCGACAGCTCTATCCAGAGCTTAACTTATGGGAGACTGCGCGACCTGAAATGGAGCGTTGGATGAAAGAAAGAGTAAGTCTTACTGCCATAATGAAAAGATTGATGCTTAATTTACCGGCAGTAATTGAAAAATTACCAGAGCTACCTAATAAAATTATTGATCTTATCGATAAACTTCATGATGGTAAGATAGAAATGGAAAATAAATCAGAGGAAATACATAAGCTCAGAATAGATATTAATAAACACAATCGCAGAACAATTATGTCAGTGATCGGTTCAGGTTTAATTTTGTCTTCCTCTATTATATACGCACTAAATAATACTACCCATGGTATTTTTCTTACTATACCAAGTATCTCATGGATATTAGGTTTATTTGGATTAATTTTCATATATTTTTCATGGAAAGACTAAGTTAGCATTTTTTGTAATTAAACTATTTTTTCTCGTTCTTTTTTTTATGAGTGACTTAATTCCAACAAGCTTCACATCATGTTTATTAATATCTTTCAAAAAATTTGAGAGTGCTTCTATAGTATTATTATATGGATGACAAATTGCTAGCGCAGTTCCTTGTTTTTTTGCAATATTAACCAATTCAAATATTTTTTTATTTATATGATTTTTATCTTTTTGGTTATCAAGGAATATATCTCTTGATATAAATGGAACACCATTTTGCTTTGCTATTTTACCAGCAACACTGTTAGGACCTGTTAAGCTATCAACATAAATGTAGTCATATTTACTTATAATATCCATTAGCCATTTCATATGGCCAGGATGACGTGTTAATAAACTCCCCATATGATTATTTATTCCAATTATGTTAGGTAAAGAATTAATATTATGCTTTAGTATTTTTGAGAACTCTTTTTTTGTCATGTTTAATGTTAGTGCACCAGGACCCAAAAGATCATTATTCGTTAAAGCTTGCATTGGCTGATGTAATAGAATTTGTTTTTTATTTTTAAATGCTATTTCAGATATTTTATTTGCATAAGGGGAATGCGGTAAAATTGCATAGGTTATAGGTCCAGGAAGCGATAATGCGAGCATATCTTCCTTAGGTTTATAGCCAAGATCATCAATTATGATTGCAATATAAGGTTTTTCTTTTATTTCTGAATATGAATTAAATGAAAACAAGCAGGAGATAAAAAATATGAAAAAATATTTATATTTATCTCGAATATATCCAAAATTCATCTTTTATTTAACCTTTTTTAGGTAAATTGATAATCCCTTCAAAACATTTAATGCTTCATATAGTTGGTAATCATTCTCTATGAGCAAGGCATTATTTATATTTTCTTCTTTTTCTTCATCATCATTAGATTTTTTATTATCTAAATGCCCGCTTAAATCAGATTCTTTTATTAGCCCATTATTTTGAATATCTTTTTTCAAATCGAATTTTATATTTTTTACAATCATATCGGGTTCGATACCCGAGGCTTGTATGGAACGTCCCGATGGCGTGTAATAGCGTGCCGTTGTTAATTTTAATGCTGTTCTGTCGTTCATTGGCAAAATAGTTTGTACTGAGCCTTTACCAAATGTTTTTTCACCCATTATTACAGCTCTTTTGTGGTCTTGTAATGCTCCAGCGACGATTTCAGAGGCAGATGCTGATCCACCATTTACAAGAATAATAATTGGAGTGTCTTTTAACATTTCAGATGGCTTTGCATTAAATTTAAGTTTTGAATCCTTGATTCGGCCCTCTGTATAAACAATCAATCCGTTATTAAGAAATAGGTCTGACACACCGACAGCTGCATTAAGAAGTCCACCAGGATTATTTCTTAAATCCAATATCAAACCTTTTATATTGTTATTATTTTCATTTTTTAGTTTTATTAATCCTTTTTTTAGATCATCGACAGTATGAGTTTGAAAATTAGAAATACGTATATAAGTAAATCCAGGTTCTATTGTTTCAGTTTTTATATTCTCAACAGTAATAATATCTCGCACTATACTTATCTCGAATGGTTTATTTTCACCTTCTCTAACTATAGTTAGAGTAATTTTACTTCCAGGTTTACCTCTCATCATTTTTACTGCTTCCATTAATGATATGCCTTTAACAGATTTATTATCAAGACGAATAATAAGATCTCCGGCTTTTATTCCAGCTCGTTGTGCAGGAGTTCCATCAATTGGAGATATAACTTTTACAAATCCATCTTCATAACCCACTTCAATACCAAGTCCACCAAATTCTCCAGAGGTGCCCTCTTGTAATTCTTTATACGCATCTTCATCTAGATATGTAGAGTGCGGATCAAGTCCTTGAAGCATTCCTCGGATAGCATTTTCAAGAAGTTTTTTGTCATCAACATCTTCTACATAATCATCCTTAATTTTTGAAAAAATTTCAGTGAAAGTTCTTATTTCATCTAAGGGTAGTATTGTGTCACCATCTTCATTAGCTAGGGAGATTCTAGATATAAATAATGTAGGTAAAAAAATTAGTAGCAGTATTTTTTTGTGGGTAACCATTTTTTCCGTCCTATTTGCTTAATTTTATTTTTATATGTTGTTTCTTTTAATAATATATACATTATTAATTTTTGCACCATTGAGATGGATTTAATGTTTTTTTGCCTTTTCTAATCTCAAAATAAAGTGCAGAGTTATTTTGCCCCCCACTATCCCCAACAGAAGCTATTATTTCTCTGGCTTTTACAGAATCACCCGCGACCTTTAATAGTTGTTGGTTATGTCCATATAGGCTTAAATAGTCATTATTGTGGTCAATAATAACTAGCAAGCCATAATTTTTAAACCAGTCTGCAAATACGACTTTTCCATCACTTATTGCATGGACTTTTGAGCCATGATTTGCTCCTATCAAAACTCCTTGCCATTTCAAACCAGTTATTTTTTTTTGCACACCGTATTTTTTTAATAATTTTCCTTTTACTGGCCATACTAATTTACCTTTTTTTTGTATAAATGAAATATTATTTTCATTATAGTTAGTTATATTTTTATTATTTAATTTTATTTTATTTAAAAGCCTAGCAAGATCGCGTTCATTTTCTTTTAAAAGTAATAATTCAATATTCTGATTTTTTATATAATTTTTTATCTCTACTATAGAGTTTAATCTTTTTTTCCTTATTTCATTGAAATTATTTAATTTATACTGGTATTTATTATTTAATATCTCAAGGTTATTATTTTCATCATTTATTTCTTTCTCTAGAATTTTTATTCGTGTTAGATTGTCATTTAAATTTTTTATACGATTGGAACGCGCATAATTATCATAATCATGATAGGCAATAACACGATTTATTTGCGTCAAATCATCTTGATTAAGTAGTAACTTAATATGATTATATTTTCCTATTTGATAAATATTTCTAATTTGAGTTCTTAGCCTCATTTTTTCTTTCTTTATAATATTTTTATTTTCTTCTTCTTCTTCTTTTAATTTTAAAATAGTATTATTTCCTTTTAATATTTCTGAACGTGTGTTTTCCAATTGCATAAAAAGCTCGACTGCTAGCTTTTCATTTTTTCTTATATCTTTTTCAAATTTTTTAGCTTTTATTTTAGCATTACTAATATTTTTATTTACATCATTCATACGATTCTGTATGTTTTTTAGTTTTATTTCATTTTCATGACTAGATTGTTTTGCAATTAGATAATTAGAAAAAGTAAATAGGTATATTAAGATAAAGTATTTTATTTTTTTCTTCATTTGGAAATTTTTAGATTTTTAATTGATTTTATCTAATTTTTTTATATGGATTTATTTTTTTAATATATCTATTAATGATTTTCCTGTCATTTCCATAGGCTGTGGTATATCCATTATATCGAGTAAGGTTGGCGTTACATCTGACAAAGAACCTATTTCTGGGATAAACCTTGCTTCTCTACCAATATAAACCAATGGCACAAGATTACTTGTATGTGCAGTATGAGGCTGAGATTTAATCTTTTCAGTAGTGTATGATTTTATTTGTTCTGCGTTACCGTGGTCAGCTGTTATAAGTATTTCACTTCCAGCTTTTTTTGCTGCCTCAATAATTTTTCCTAAACATTTATCAATAGTTTCAATTGCTAATATCGTCGCATTAAAGTTGCCTGTGTGGCCAACCATATCAGCATTTGCAAAATTACAGATTATTGAATTATATTTATGGCTATTAATTGAATCTATTAAACGCTGTGTTATCTTTTCTGCACTCATTTCTGGTTCAAGATCATATGTTCTTACATGTGGAGATGGTACAAGTATTCTATCTTCCCCTTCAAACACACTTTCTGTTCCACCATTAAAAAAGAACGTTACATGTGCGTACTTTTCAGTTTCAGCTATCCTAAGTTGTTTTAGTCCAAGATCAGCTATATATTTACCAAAAACATTAGGAAGAGATACAGGAAGAAAAGCAACTGGAAACTCATATTCAACTTTATATGATGTTAAACTAATGAAAGACGATAATTTTGGCATCCTTTCTCTATGGAATGCTTTGAATGAAGGTTTTGTGAAGGCACGCGCCAACTGCCTTGCACGATCAGCACGGTAGTTAGCAAAAATAACAATATCTTCATCCTCAATAATAATAGGAGCTTCGCTAGATTTGGTTATTGCAGTTGGCGATATAAATTCATCAGTTTCATTTCTAGCATAGGCCATATCTATAGCGATAAATGGATCACTTGATCTATAGTTAGCTTTTCCTTGACTGATTACATCATAAGCAAATTTTGTTCTATCCCAATTTTTATTCCTATCCATCGCGTAATATCGACCCACAATAGAAGCAAATGAGCCTAATTCCAACTCTTTCATTTTTAATTGTGCTTTATGAATTGATTCTATTGCACATTTTGGTGTTGTATCTCGACCATCAAGAAAAGCATGTAGAAAAAGTTTTTTAACACCGCATTTTTTAGCTAGTTTAATTAGAGCAAAAATATGATCTTCATGACTGTGTACCCCACCTGGAGAAAGTAGCCCAAGCAAATGGATAGCCTTATTGTTTTTTTTCGCATAGTTGAATGCGTTGTTTAATGTATTATTTTGATTGAAAGTACCATCTTTTATGGCTCTTGATATTCGAGTAAATTCTTGGTCAACGACTCTTCCAGCTCCAATATTCATATGACCAACTTCAGAGTTACCCATTTGTGATGCTGGTAGTCCCACATCAAGACCAGAGGCATTTATAAGGGTATGAGGGTATTTTTCCCAAATATTATCCCAGATTGGTTTGTTAGCAGAATAGATTGCATTGTATTCAGTATTATCAGTATGACCCCAACCATCCAGAATTATCAAAATGGTACGCTTATGGCCTAATTTAGTCATAGATGCTTATTCTCATTGAAGAAAATGACGAGAAAGTCGAATTCATTGAATTTTTTTGCAATTTCACGCTGCAAATAAATATATAATAGAGGTTTCCAGTTACGTCGTAAGCTATTAGCCCATTTGGTTATAGAATATTAACATGAAATTAATGAATACAACATGTTAAATAAAATTGTTGATAAAACAAATCAATAGTTTTTTCAACGTGAGATATATCGTATTATCAACTTAATTAAATAAATTTATGAGCAAGCTATTATGGAAAAGTTCCCCGAATTCGTATTAAATCATCCCTACTTATTTTCATTACTTTTTGTGATTTTGACCTTATTAATATGGAATATTTTTGGAGATGTAATCGGGGGTGTTAAAATGCTGACCTCAAGTCAAGTAACGCACCTTGTTAATCGTGAGGATGCAGAAATTGTTGATATTAGAAGTCAAAAGGAATTTGAAAATGGGCATATTATTAATGCAAGAAATATTAGTCCCAAAGAACTATCTAAAGAATTAGATAAATTAAGAAAAAATAATAAGGGTATTATATTTTGCTGTTCAAATGGCAGTGCTTCAGTAAAAGAGGCTCAAAAGTTAGTTAAACAAGGAGAGGAAATGATATTTTGTCTAAAAGGCGGAATTACTTCATGGCAAACCGCATCGTTGCCATTAACAAAAAAAAGCTAGATAGTTTTGATAGCTTATTAAAAAATATAATACTTTAATTAGGATGAAAACATATGCCTGAGAAAGAAAAGAAATCAGAAGAAAATAATGATCCACAATTTTCAATTCAAAAAATATATATAAAAGATATTTCCTTTGAAACAACAAATACCCCCGAAGATTTTAAAACGGAATGGAAACCAGTAGTTGATATGCATATAACAAATGAAGCTACACCCTTGGGTGACGATTTGTTTGATGTCGTATTGTCAGCAACGTTGACAGTAAAAATAGATGATAGAGATATCTATTTAGTTGAAATTGATCAAGCAGGTATTTTTTTGATAAAAAATGTTCCCGAGGATGTTCTTGGGCGTATGCTGGCAACATCATGTGCGAATATATTATTTCCATTTGCTCGTGAGGCGGTTTCGGATATTGTTACAAGAGGTGGTTTCCCTCAATTACTACTTACACCGGTTAATTTTGATGCTTTGTATGATCAACAAAAAAAGCAAGCATCAGAGCAGGCAGCGAAGAATACAACACATTAGAATAAGGAATTGCTCCAATGAGTTCACAGTCATTATTAGTTCAAGGTGCTGGATCTTGGGGAACTGCGTTGGCTATGGTTTTATCTCGTAATTGTTATCAAATTTATTTATGGGATACTAATTTAGATACGATAAAGGCGATTAGATCAAATAGATGCAATGAAAGATACCTGCCTGGGCAAAAAATTCCAGAAAATATAATACCGATCGAATCGATTGAGGAGGCGCCGGACACAATAAATAAAGTTATTTGTGCGGTACCAAGTCACGCAGTTCGAAGTAGTTTGAATTTGTTAAAATCAATGCCCATTAATAGCATATGTATAGCCACAAAGGGTTTTGAGCCTAATACACAAAATCTAAATCATGTGGTAGCAGAAGAGGTTCTTAGTAATTCTTCGATTACCGTGCTCTCTGGACCTTCATTTGCAATAGAAGTGGCAGCAGGCTTGCCAACAGCAGTTACAATATCTTCAAAAGATATTGAAATTGCAAATGATTATGCAAGTCTTTTTCATACAAAAACTTTTAGAGTGTATGTTCATACTGATTATATAGGTGCGCAGATTGGTGGAGCGGTTAAAAATATAATGGCGATTGCAGCCGGTATATCAGATGGACTAGGTTTTGGAAGTAATGCTCGTTCTGCAATAATAACGCGTGGTTTATCTGAAATAATACGATTGGGAATGACAATGGGTGCTAAGAAAGAAACTTTTAAAGGTCTATCTGGTCTTGGTGATTTAGTCTTGACTTGCACTGATGATCAATCACGTAATAGAAGATTAGGTATTTTATTTTCTAAAGGATATACATCTGAGCAAGCATGCAATGAGATTGGTCAGGAAGTTGAGGGGTTAAACACCGCTAGAGAAGTTAATATTTTAGCAAAGAAAAATAATATAGAGATGCCTATTACCGAGCAAGTTGCAAGTGTTTTAGATTCTAGATGCACGCCGAAGGAAGCAGTTGAGAATCTTTTAAATAGAGAGCAAAGGAAAGAGTAGGTTGGTTTATTCGAACTTTTTTTGTCTCCAAGATTCATAAATAATAATACTTGCAGCGTTAGATAGATTAAGGCTTCTACTAGCTTTCATCATTGGAATTTTGAGAATTCTATTTGGTTTAAACTTATCCAATATTTTTTTTGGTAAACCTCTTGTCTCGGGGCCGAACAAGAAACTATCATTTTTTTTGAAAATACAATCTGAATAATATTTTTTCCCTTTAGTTGATATCGCATACAGCGATTTAAAGCCATTTTTATCAATATAATCATCAAAATTTTTATAATGGCAAACAGTAGACCAATCGATATAATCTAATCCAGCGCGGCGTAGTTCCTTTGCCTTTATTTTAAAGCCCAATGGGTATATCAAGTGCAATTTAGCTCCCGTATTAGTGCATAGACGCATAATATTTCCAGTATTTGGTGGAATTTCTGGTTCAAATAGAACAACATTAAACATATGTATAGTTTTCCATTAAGAATATCTAAATTATGGTTAAAAAGTCAGTAAAAATGAAAACAAATGAAAAACTTAATATAGATTTTTGTGGGTTGCAATTTAATTCGCCTTTAGTTTTATTATCCGGTTGTGTTGGTTTTGGTGAAGAATATACACGCATTAGTGGTTTTTCAAATAGAGATGTTGGCGCTATATGTCTAAAAGGAACTACCCTCGAACCTCGATTAGGTAATTCTCCACATAGAATTTCCGAGACTTATTTAGGAATGTTAAATGCTATTGGTTTACAAAACCCAGGATCTCAAGTTGTTGTTGACGAGTATTTACCAAACTTAGATTTTTCAGAAACACGCTTTATAGCAAATTTATCAGGCACAAGTATCGAAGAATACGAAAAAATAACTCGAATATTTGATGATTCACCAATAGATGCAATGGAAATAAATATTTCTTGTCCAAATGTTAAGAAAGGAGGGCTTGAATTCGGCAATGATCCTATTATGTCTGCAAAAGTTGTTGAAGCATGTCGAAAGGCTACAAAAAAACCGCTAATAACAAAATTATCTCCAAATCAAACGGATATCGCAGAAAACGCTCGATGTTGTATTGAGGCTGGGACAGATGGTTTTGCAGTAATAAATACAATAACAGGAATGGCGATTGATATAGAGAAAAGAAAACCAGTGATTGCTAATAATCAAGGAGGATTATCTGGTCCTGCTATTAAACCGATTGCATTACTTAAAGTGCATCAAGTTTATCAAGTTGCTAAGCATCACAAGATACCGATCATCGGACAAGGAGGCATTACAAAATTTCAAGATGTTATAGAGTTTATAATTGCTGGGTCGACTGCCGTTGGTATAGGAACCGCATTATTCTATCAACCATTAGTTTGTTCTAAGTTAAACCAAGAGCTTACTGAGTATTTAGAAAAAAATAATATAAGTAATGTTTTAGATCTTGTTGGAACTTTAGAATTAAATATTTAATTATTAATATTAATTGCGTTTCTTTTTTGCTCATCTTCGCCAGAATGCTGGTGTGAATAATACTAATAATGTAAATATTTCAAGTCTCCCAAGAAGCATTGCAATACAGAGAATCCACTTGGCCGCGGTATTAATATTGAAATAATTATTGCTTACTTCACCTAATCCAGGACCAAGATTATTAATACATGCAGATAGTGCTGAAAAAGCAGTCGTAAAGTCTATGTCAGTTGCCATTAATGCTAAAAGAAGAACTACGAATATTACAACGTAAACAGCTAAGAAACCCCATATTGCCTCAATAATTCGATCAGGTATCGGCTTGTCATCAAGCTTGATTGTGAATATTGCATTTGGATGAATAAGACGTTTTATTTCTCGAACTCCCTGTTTAAAAAGTAATAATATTCTAATAACTTTTATTCCTCCACCGGTAGAGCCAGCACAAGCCCCAATAAAACATGAAAGAATTAGCAATAACGGAGTAAAACCATGCCAGCTTTGAAATTCTGTTGTTGTGAAACCCGTTGTCGTTGCAATTGAAATTGATTGAAATAAACTTTCTCTGATCATTAATTTGTAATCGTGGTAATCGCCAGCAATCAAATTATAGATAGTGCATGTTACACAAATGATCAACAGGATTTTTAAATAAGCACGAAATTCAGCATCATTAAGGTATGGTCTAAAATTTTTATTTCGAAATGAGAGGAAATGTATACTAAAGTTTATCCCTGCTAATATCATGAAAAATATTGCTATGATTTCAATTGCGCTATTATTGAAAAAACCAATGCTTTGGTCGTGCGTTGAAAAACCTCCGATGGAAACAGTAGAAAAACTATGAGCAACTGCATCAAAAACATCCATTCCTGCAAGAAAATATGATGCTGCGCATGCGATTGTCATCGTTAAATATACATACCAAAGTGATTTTGCCGTTTCCGTTATTCTAGGAGTTAATTTCGTATCTTTTACTGGGCCTGGTGTCTCAGCGCGATACAGTTGCATACCACCAATACCCAACATTGGCAGAATTGCAACAGCTAGAACGATAATTCCCATTCCTCCAAGCCATTGTAGTTCGTGTCGGTAAAATAGAATTGATTTAGGCAAATTATCAATTCCAATAATTATTGTAGCTCCAGTTGTCGTTAATCCTGAGATTGACTCAAAAATAGCATCTGTTGGACTTAAATCAGGAAAGCTTGATAGTAGTAATGGTACGCTGCCAGTCAGTCCAAGACCAACCCAGAAAAGTACAACAATAATGAAGCCATCACGCAATCTTAAATCATTCTTATTATTTCTTACTGGCAACCAAAGGAGTAAACCGATGGACAATATTATAAGAAAAGCAAGAACAAAACTCATTAGTGAGCCATCATCATAAGCAAGGGATATCACCAAAGGAGGTATCATCGTAAAGCTAAAGAGAATAAGCAAAATTCCTAAAATTCTGAGAATTACTGCATATTGCATATTTTTCCTCTTTTCTTAATATTTCAATTTATAAAAATGTAATATCAACCTGAAATAATGATTCAACCTTAGCTACATGTTTTTTATTTGATACTATAAGAATTAGATGATCGTTAGCTTCAATAATAATTTTTTTCTTAACCATTAACACATTACCACCACGTACAATCGCTGCAATTGTTGTTCCTTCAGGTAATTCTATATCTTGTATTCTTTTACCAACTACTTTTGATGATGATTCATCACCATGAGCAATTGCTTCTATTGCCTCAGCAGCACCTCTTCTAAGGGAATGCACAACTACTACGTCACCTTTTCTAACATGAGCAAGTAGACTACCAATAGTCGCTTGTTGTGGTGAAATAGCAATATCAATTGTATTACTTTGAACTAGATCAACATAAGCAGCACGATTAATTAAAGCCATTACTTTTCTTGCACCCAGACGTTTTGCAAGCATTGATGAAATAATATTTACTTCATCTGCATTTGTTAGCGCACAAAATACATCAGATGCATCTATATTTTCCTCGCTCAATAATTCCTCATCTGTGGCATCACCATTTAAAACTATTGTATTTTTTAATTTTTCAGATGCATTTGTAGCTTTCTTTTGATCCAATTCTAATAATTTTATGTTGTATTCATTTTCTAATGATTTAGCTAAGCGGAAACCAATATTACCTCCACCAGCAATCATAATATTTTTTAAAGGTTTATCTTGTATACGAATGTGTTGTAATAATTTATTCATTGATTTTTGAGAACTGACAAAAAAGACTTCATCTTCAGCTTTTATAACAGTATCACCATTTGGTATAATTGGTTTGCCACCACTGTATATAATCGCTATTTTATATTCTATATTTTTAAGTTTTTCTTTTAAATTACGTACAGAACAGTCTTTTAATACTCCACTGTAGGATGCACGAATAACAACCATTTGTACTTTTCCATCAGCAAAGTCTAAAACTTGAAGAGCGCCGGGATGTTTTATTAATTTTTTAATTTGTTCTGTAACTAATCTATCAGGGCTTATTAGAACATCTACAGGTAAGGCTTCTTGCGCGAATAAAGGGTGATTTTTTAGATATTCAATTTCTCGTATTCTCGCAATTTTTGTTGGTGTATGAAAAAGTGTATAGGCAACTTGGCAAGCTATCATGTTTACTTCATCACAATTCGTAACAGCTAAAATCATTTCGGCATCCATAGCCCCAGCTTTTTCTAACACCGATGGGTGTGAAGCAATTCCGGTAACTGTTCTCAAGTCAAAACGCTCACTAATTGCTTGTAATGCTGAAGGATTATTGTCAACTACCGTTATATCATTATTTTCTTTGACTAAATTTGATGCTACAGATGTGCCTACCTGGCCGGCACCTAGGATTATTATTTTCATTTCAGATTAATTCCTAGCATTTTAAGTTTTCTATACAGGTGTGTTCTTTCAATTCCAATTTGATTTGCCAATTTGCTTACGTTACCACTTGCTTTTTCCAATTGATACATAAGATATGCTTTTTCGAAATTTTCTCTTGCATCACGTAATGGCAGATCTAAATTAAGGATTTCCATCTCATGTTTATTTTTGCTGATTTCATTACTTCCAAGGTATGATTGAATTTCATCCGTGTTTATCATTTCTTCCGTACCAAGAATTAATAGACGCTGAACAAGGTTTTTTAATTCACTTTCATTGCCCGGCCACTTATAACCTCTTAGCAGGTTTTGTGAGGAAACACTAAACTTCCTATATTTAAATGACTCCAATTCAATAAAATAATTTACGTAATACTCAAGCATCATAGGAATATCTTCATAGTGATCACGTAGTGGCGGAATATTTATAGGTAGCACATTTAATAAATAATATAATTCATCATGAAATTTATTTTCTTTTATTAAGTAATCGAAATCATATCGAGTAGCAACAATAATACGCATATTCATATTCATTAATTTAGAACTCCCTATGCGGCTATATTTTTTTATTTTTAATACATTAAATAAAAGTGATTGTAAGCTCGTATTAAGTTCACCTATATCATTTATATACAGGGTTCCTTGCGAAGCTTTTTCTAGTAGTCCATTGTGTATCTGGTTTTTTGTTTCGAAACCAAATAATTCCTTATCAGCACTTTTTTGATTTAAGGTCGAAACATTTACAATAACAAATGGCCCATTAGATTTCGGACTAAGTGAGTGCAAATATCTAGCATACATTTCTTTATTTGTTCCAGATTCTCCATGTATTAAGACACAAGCATCATGATTTGCAATTCGTGTAATTTTTGATTTTAAATCTTTAATTAATTCACTTTTACCAATAGGTTCAAGTTTTGAAACTGCAATTTGATTTAATTTAAGATTTTCATTCTTAAGTAAAGATGACTCTAGAGCATGTTTAATTATTAGTAGCAATTTAGCAGTTGATAGTGGTTTTTCAATAAAGTCGTAGGCACCACCGCGAGTTGCCTCGACAGCTGTTTCAACATTTCCATGCCCCGACATCATTATTATTGGAACTTCATCTTTAAAGAAATTTTTCCATTCCTTCAGTAGAGTAATTCCATCAACATCTGGCATCCAAATATCGAGTAAAATTAGATTTGGAGTGTGTGTTGCGATGAGCTCTCTAGCTTTTGATGCATTTTCAGCTGCATCAACTGTAAATCCCTCGTCTTCAAGAATTTCCTGAACTAAGCCACGTATTTCAGGCTCATCATCAACAACAAGAATGTGTCGCTTGCTCATTTTCAATATATATCTTTTTCAAATATGAATTACTTTAATGGTAGTTTTATTACCGCACATGCTCCGATTTTATCTTTATTATTTTCAAGCCAAAATGTACCTGAATGCTCATCAATTATCTTCTTTACTATAGCTAACCCGAGGCCAGTACCCTTTTCTTTCGTTGTTATATATGGTTCAAGTAAGTTTTTTTCAACACTTGGATCTATTCCAGGGCCACTATCAATTATTCGTATTTCAATTTCTTCATTATCCTCAATATTCACTGTTTTAGCACTTACTTTTAGCAAATTATTTTTACCTATTTCATTTGCATCCACGGCATTTGCTAATAGATTGTTTATTACGCGTCTAAGCTTTTTTTCATCACCGTGAATTTTTGGAAGATTTTTCTCTATATCAATCTCAATTTTATTGTCCGAATTTATATTGCTAAATAAGTCTATACCCTCTTGTAATAAAACTGATATCTCAATTTTTTCTTCTTTAAACTTTTCTGATTGCGCGTATTCCGAAAAATCATTTACCATATCTTTCATTGTTTCAACTTGATGTATTATTGTATTCGTCATTCTATCAAGCATTTCTGTATTATTTGATTCAGGGTTTTCTAGGTATTTATTTCTTAATCTTTCAGCTGCTAATTGAATTGGTGTAAGTGGATTTTTAATTTCATGCGCCAATCTTCTAGCAACTTCACTCCATGCTGCATCACGTTGTCCTTGAATTAATGCAGTAATTTCATCAAAAACTATTATGTATTTAGTTATTTTATTATCGGTATTTGTTAGTGTTGAGCCATTTAGCATTAAAATTTGATTCCCAGTTTTTTCTGATAAAGTTATTTGTTCTCTCCAATCATTTATTTTATCTTTGATATTATTTGATATACATTCAAAGAAATTAAGCAGGTTTGGAAATTCATTTATCAATTCCTCTATATTTTTTTTATTTAAAACACTTTTTTCTAATTGTAATATTTGAGCGGCACTAATGTTCGATTTTTCTATTTCTCCTATATTATTAAAAACAATAACACCAGATGACAATCGAGAGAGAATAGTTTCGAGATAGATTTGCTGAGACTCTGCAACTCTCTGACTCTTTTTCACATTATCTCGCGCTTGAGATATTTTATTTGTCATTTCGTTAAAAGACGAAACTAAAAAACCAAGTTCATCATTACTTGGAATAGGAAGTTTTGTATTGTAATCACCTTTTGCAATGGCGCGAGTGCCTTCTGCTAAATTCTTTATCGGAGCCGATAAAGTTCTTGCAGAATAGAATGCTGCCCAGACGGCACAAAAAACACTAAAAAGTAAAACCAAAGTTAGTATTATTATAAAACTAAATTTAAGCTGCTCTCTTAGATAAGATAACTCTTTATATTCAATGAATGATGTTTGTACATTTGCAGCGAGTTGATTCATCCTTTCTGAAATTGGAAATAATGCTTGTATAATTTTTTCATTATCATTGATCCCAAGCGTTGGAATATTAGAAATAGATCTTATAAGCAAACCTTTATTTTTTATCAAATCAAGCCCTATATAACTTTTATTTTGTATTAGTTGCAGTAGTATTGTTTCTTCAGGAATATCTGGAACGAGACTTTTTGTATCACTTGAGCTTGAAACAACAATAACTCCTTTTCTAGTTAGAAGAGTCAATTCATTTGCACTTATTCGCTCTCTGATTTGATCTATATAAAATGGCAATTCATCTCTGTCAATATCACTAATTTCTTCAGCAATTTTTTCAGTAGTATTTAAAAGTTCACGCATCCTAACATCTAGTGCTAGGCGGCTTAGTTCTAGCGAATCATCAAGTGCATTTTCAACTTTTAAATCAAACCAACTATCAATACCACGATGTAAGAAATCAAGTGAGAAGTAGTAAACTATTAGCACCGGTGTTACAGATAGCAGCGAAAATAGAAGAACAATTCTTACCGTCATTCTGGAACCAATGACGCGATTCCTTAGTTGTCGTATTAGGCGCTTTAGATTTAGAATAATTAGCGTACTAAGACAAATTAGCCCTAATGCATTGAGTAAAAGTAAAGATAAATAAAAACGATCAAATAATTCTGAATTTTGCAGAGTTTTGCTCATCATCAAAAGCGAGGTCAACATAAAAATGAATAAGCATATGCCTATAAATGTTATCAACCTTTTACCTTTTTTAATTTTCATATTCCCATTCATACCAATTACTTGAAATATTCCAATCTGAAGAAAAATATGCACG
>MDSY01133118.1_pt1 | contig 30801 bp, 30 predicted proteins | sample 811131 | NCBI WGS metagenome assembly MDSY01 (sample SAMN05326643, study PRJNA326480) | marine metagenome | isolation source: seawater | place: Atlantic Ocean: South West | collected 2010 | reverse complement strand
CGAAATAATAGAAGCGATGCAACTAAGGTAACTTTTTTAGCAAAAATTAAAACAACAATCCAGTTATTCACTATTAGTATTTATCTTTTAGCTCTCGCTATAAATAATATGCTTCTCATTATTTTTGCTGATATATTTTTATTTATTTCTCTTTTTATTACTTTATATACAGGCTTAATATACACAATGAATTCATTTTCCAGTAATGGTAAAAAGTAGAAAAAACTTCTAAATTTTAATCAATTTATCTTTTCACTTTAGGTAATAGATGTATACAATACAAACTGTTTAATCTGGCTGGATGGCAGAGTGGTTATGCAGCGGCCTGCAAAGCCGTTAACGCCGGTTCGATTCCGGCTTCAGCCTCCAAATTATAAAGACATTTAGATTTAAAAAAGTATAATGTCTAAAATTTTGGTACCTATTAACTTGCCCGAGTGGTGGAATTGGTAGACACAAGGGACTTAAAATCCCTCGATAGAAATATCGTGCCGGTTCAAGTCCGGCCTCGGGTACCATTTACATATGAGCAAAAACAATACTATCAAAGTATTGATAGTAGCTACTTATGTTTTCAAAAAACTATATAATTAGAACTATGGCTAATAATTTAGATACAAATAATACCTATTATTCTGACAATGAAATAAATTTAAAAGAGATCCTTGATGTCTTCTGGGAGGGTAAATGGATCATAGTGTCTGTAACTACTCTATTTTCAATAATAGCTCTTATTTATAGTCTTTCTTTACCAAACATATACCAATCCAAAGCACTCTTAAGTCCAGTTGGAGAGCAAAGCGGTGTAGGTTCAGCTATGCAAAGCTATGGAGGCTTAGCTAGTCTTGCAGGTATTGAATTGCCTTCTCAGGCCTCTGGTAACAACTCAGTTAAAGCTTTAGATAAACTAGGATCCCTAAGTTTTTTTTCAGACAATATCTTGCCTAATATTTTTCTTCCAGATCTTATGGCGACAAAGTCTTGGGATCCCAGGACCAATACGATTGCCTATAACGAAAAAGACTTTAATCAGGAAACACAAACTTGGATCAGAGATTTTGAATACCCTCAAACTCAAATCCCAAGCGCTCAAGAAAGTTTTAAGGTTTTTATGGCTGAACAACTCAAATTTTCTCAAAATAAAGATACAGGTTTTGTTACCATTGCTGTTAAACATAAGTCTCCATATGTGGCTCAAGCATGGACAGAGCTGATCGTTAGAGAGCTTAACTATTTTTTTAGAGTGAAAGATAAAGCAGAAGCACAGACGGCTATGAACTTCCTAAATAATCAGATAGCAACAACAAGTTTTGCTGAAATCAAGCAGGTTATTGCTCAGTTGCTTCAGCAAAAAACACAAAAATTAACTCTAATAGAGGTTAGTGATTTTTATGTATTCGACTACATAGATCCTCCAGCGGTTATGGAGCAAAAGGTAGAACCTCAAAGATCAATATTTGTAGTTTTAGGTACATTTCTAGGAAGTATATTGGGAATATTTATTGTTTTAATTAGGCAATATTACTTCATAGGCAAAAAGCTCTAACAATTTATTAATTTAATTTTACAAAACTATTTATCCACCATTTTAAAGACAATATATGTTCAATTTATCAGAAGCAAAACTAGCCGTTATTGGTCTTGGGTATGTTGGTTTACCACTAGCTGTTGAGTTTTCTAAAAAATTTCCAATAGTAGGCTTTGATATAAATCAACTGCGTATTCAAGAATTACAACAGGGTCATGATCGAACGCTAGAAGTAAAAGATCATTTACTTTTATCGGTTGCGAAAAATTTAAGATTTTCATCTAGTATTAAGGAAGCCAAAGATTGTAATATTTATATAATTACCGTACCAACCCCCATTGATAAAGCCAATCAACCAGACCTAACACCACTCATTGAGGCATCAAAAATTATTGGCACTGTATTAAACAAAAACGATATTATTATTTATGAATCAACAGTATATCCAGGCGTAACTGAAGATATCTGTGTGCCAGAACTAGAGAAATCATCAGGCATGAAGTTTAATAAAGACTTTTTCTGTGGCTATAGTCCAGAAAGGATAAACCCAGGAGATAAGGAGCACACTGTTACATCAATTGTAAAAGTAACCTCAGGATCGACACCTGAAGTGGCTAAATATATTGATGATTTGTATAATCAAATAGTTACTGCTGGAACACATCGAGCGTCAAGTATTAAAGTAGCAGAAGCATCCAAGGTAATTGAAAATACACAGAGAGATGTAAATATCGCACTAATTAATGAGCTGGCACTTATTTTTAATGAAATGGGCATAGATACTAACGAAGTAATTGATGCTGCAGCTACAAAGTGGAATTTTAATAAATTATCACCGGGCTTGGTAGGCGGACACTGTATTGGCGTAGATCCATATTATTTAACATTTAAAGCACAAGAGCTTGGCTATCAGCCAAATATAATATTAGCTTCTCGTCAAATTAATAATGGAATGAGTAAATATATTGCCAATCAAACAGTTAAGGAAATGATTAAAGCAGGTAAACTAATTAAAGAGAGTAATGTTTTAATTCTTGGTGTTACTTTCAAAGAAGATTGTCCTGATATGCGAAACACTAAAGTAATTGACATTATTGAGGAGTTAAAAGAATTTGGTGCTAATGTTGATGTATATGATCCATGGGTTGATCCAAATGAAGCAAGAGCATGGTTCAAGCATGGAATTATTAGCGACCCACTAGAAAGCGATAAGAGTTATGATGCCATTGTGGTTGCGGTTGGACATAAGCAGTTCAAATTATACAAATCAGAAGATTATCAAAAATTATCAAATGGAGATGAGGTTGTTATTGATATAAAAAATATTGTCGATAATCCAACCTGGAGACTTTAAATTTAATTATATTATAAGGAAGGCATATGTTAAAAAATTCAACCATATTAATTACAGGAGGAACAGGTTCATTTGGACATGCATTTATTCCGATGACCCTAGAAAAATATAATCCTAAAAAAATAATCGTACTCTCTCGTGATGAAATGAAACAATGGGAAATGGCAAAACTATTTAAAGATGATCCAAGAGTACGTTTTTTTATCGGCGATGTGCGAGATAAAGATCGTCTTTACCGAGCATTAGATGATGTTGATTATGTCGTTCATGCTGCTGCAACAAAAATAGTACCAACGGCTGAGTACAATCCTTTTGAATGTGTAAAGACTAATATTAATGGCGCTATGAATGTAATTGATGCATGTATAGACAAGGGTGTTAAAGGATGTGTTGCCCTATCCACAGATAAGGCAAGCAGCCCAATAAATTTATATGGTGCTACAAAGTTAGCATCTGATAAGCTTTTTGTGGCTGCTAACTCTTACTCAGGAGAACACAAAGCAATATTTTCAGTTGTTAGATATGGAAATGTCATGGGTTCAAGAGGATCAGTCATCCCTTTCTTTTATAGTTTAAAACATTCTGGAGAGTTGCCAATTACTGATCATAGAATGACACGTTTTATGATTTCTTTAGAAGAAGGTGTTGAGCTTGTTTGGCATGCTTTTGAAGATATGGTGGGTGGAGAAATATATGTAAAAAAAATACCATCTATGAATATTATGGACCTTGCAAGTACCGTTGCCCCAGATGCTAAATTAAAAGAGGTTGGTATTAGACCGGGTGAAAAGCTACATGAGCAAATGATTGGTATAGAAGATTCTCCTTCAACTTATGAATATGATGACTGTTATAAAATTTTACCTATGATTCATAATTGGAATAATGATGTAGACCGCATTAAAGACGGCATTAAGGTAGATTCAGAATTTGTTTATGATAGCTCAAATAATACCGATTGGATGACAAAATCAGATTTACAGACTTGGTTAAAAGAAAATGAGAGTAAATTAGGAAAAATATGAATTTTATACCTTATGGTCGTCAAGATATATCCGAAGAAGATATAGATGCCGTTGTAGAGATTCTTCGCTCTGATTTTCTAACACAAGGCCCAGCTGTTGAGAAATTTGAAACCTGTTTGGCAAAATATTCTGATGCTAAATATGCCGTTGCAGTTAATAGTGCGACTAGTGCATTGCACATAGCATGTTTAGCCCTAGGTGTCAGCAATAAGGATATTGTTTGGACATCACCTATTACCTTCGTGGCCAGTGCAAATTGTGCTCTTTACTGTGGTGCAAGTATTGATTTTGTAGATATCGACTTTGAAACAAATAATATATGCATCAATTCCCTTAAAGACAAGCTTGAGAAGTCAAAAAAATTGAATTGCTTACCAAGTGTATTAATACCTGTTCATATGGGCGGAACCAGTTGTGATATGGAATCTATTTTTAAATTATCTAAAGAATATGGGTTTAAAATTATTGAAGATGCTTCTCATGCTATAGGGGGGACATATAAAAACAGCAAAGTCGGTGCATCTGCATATAGTGACATAACTGTATTTAGTTTTCATCCAGTTAAAATTATTACTACAGGTGAAGGTGGGGCAGCTCTTACAAATAATAAAAAAATATTTGAAAAACTCTCTTTATTTCGAACCCATGGTATTACTCGCGATACAGATAAGATGACTCATTCATCTGAAGGCGGCTGGTATTATCAACAAATCGCATTAGGTTTTAATTATAGGATTACAGACTTACAAGCTGCTTTAGGCATATCTCAAATGTCTCGAATTGATTCTTTTGTTTTAAAACGAAATGAATTAGCAGAACGCTATCACAAGCATTTATCAAATTTACCCTTAGTACTTCCGAAGACTCTTAAGGACACATATTCCTCTTATCATCTATATATTATTAAGCTATCTGAAAATTCTCCTATTGAACGTAAAGAATTATATGATGGCTTGAAAGGCAACAATATAGGGGTAAATGTTCATTATATTCCTGTTCATTTACAACCTTATTACAAGAATATAGGTTTTTCGGAAGGAGATTTTCCTGAAGCTGAGCGTTTTTATAAAAATGCTATTTCAATCCCGTTGCATCCTAAATTAACCATAGATGAACAAGACTATGTTATCGACAGAATTTCTGAGTATCTCAAATGACAGTTTGTGTTATCCCCGCTAGAGGTGGAAGCAAAAGAATACCGAGAAAGAATATTAAGGACTTTAACGGCAAGCCAATGATTCAGTGGTCAATTGAGGCAGCAAGTACCTCAAATATTTTTGATAACATCATTGTATCAACGGATGATGATGAAATTGCTGAAATTGCTAAAGGTTTAGGTGCTGATGTGCCATTTATTAGACCTAAAGAGTTATCAGACGACTATACTAATACAACAGATGTAATTGCTCATGCAACTCAATGGGCAATGAATGAAGGTTTAGATGTTTCTATTGTATGTTGTCTTTATGCTACATCCCCGTTTGTTTTGCCAGCTGATCTCCAAGAGGCAAACAGAATAATCACTTCAGAGAATTGGCAGTACGTTTTTTCAGCAAGTGAGTTTTCTTCGCCTATTTTTCGTTCGTTTGAACAATTAGAAAGTGGAGGTGTAAAAATGTTCTATCCACAACATTTTGAGACAAGATCTCAAGACTTACCTCAAGCACTATTTGATGCAGGTATGTTCTACATGGCAAGATCAGAAGCTTGGCTCAAAGGGATGAGAATTTTTGATGATCATTCATTTCCTCTTAAAATTCCGACTTGGAGAGTTCAAGATATTGATACTCCTGAAGACTGGGAGCGAGCAGAATTGATGGCGAAAGCTACTCAAAAGGCATAGAAAGGTTTGAACAATAACACTTATGTATTTCGAGTAGATTCATCTTTAGAAATAGGAAGTGGTCATTTAATGCGTTGCCTAACTCTTGCAAAAGGGTTGCGTAAAAAAAAAGCTATTTGTACTTTTATATGTAGGGCTTTGGATGGAAATTTAAATCACTTAGTTCTCTCAGAAGAATTTTTTTTGGAGGAATTACCTCCACCTAATACAAATTTTACACACTCAACCAAAAAAGAACATGCTCATAGTAACTGGCTTAAAGTAGATTGGAGAGTCGATGCAACTGAAACTGCAGCTATTTTGATCGATTTAAAACCAGATTGGCTAGTAGTTGATCATTATGCATTATCGGAGAAATGGGAAAAAACAATTATTAATAATGATATAAAAATAATGGTGATTGATGATCTGGCTGATCGAAAGCATTGTTGTAATTTATTACTTGATCAGAATCTCGGTTCAAATATGTTTTTATACGACAATCTAGTACCAGAAATGTGTAGAAATTTTTTTGGGCCAGAATACGCACTCTTGAGACCAGAATTTCGTGAAAATAGATTACTTAGTATTGAAAGAAGGCAAAAAGGCGAGCTAAAAAATATTCTTATCAATTTTGGAGGTGGCGATCCCGACAACTATATCGCAAGAATTTTAAAGTCTTTACTAGGTGTTAAATTGCCACAAAATGCAGTAATATCAGTTATCTTTGGCGGCATGGGTGAAATAAATGACGAGCATAAGCTTTTAATACTACAATTTAAAAATGAAGTTAAGGTTTATAAAATGGTTAATAATATGGCAGAATTTTTAGTCGATACAGATTTAGTTATTGGTGCAGCTGGCAGTAGTTCATGGGAAAGATGTTGTTTAGGAGTTCCTTCTATTGTTTTTCCTTTAGCTTTAAATCAAATCAGAATAGCGGAACAACTATCCAATAGCGGCGCAGTAATTGCACTTGAAAAACATGATCTAGATAATCACAAATTTTCTACTTTATTAAATGACTTAATTCAAGGTGACAAGCTTAAAAAGATATCAAACAAAGCTTCCAATATTTGTGATGGAAGTGGATTAGAGAGAATTGTAAATGAGCTCAGAAGTTAAAAAGATAACAATTATTATTAGCTCTGAAAATCATCCAGTTAATTCTATGATTTCAGACTGGATTTCTCGACAGCCTAAAAATTATGTTATTAATATTGTTAGAACTGTAGAAGAGGTATCTGAGGGAGATCTCCTTTTTATGGTTTCATGTACAGATTTAATACCAATAAATGTGCTTCAAAAATACTCACATGCATTAGTAATACATGCAAGTGATTTACCAATTGGGCGGGGTTGGTCGCCACATATATGGGACATATTAAATGGTAAGGAAAATATTGTTGTTAGTTTACTGGAGGCTGCCGAAAAAGTTGATAGTGGTGATATTTGGAAAAAGTATTCATATAAAATTCCTAGTTATTTTTTGTATGATGATATTATAGGTATATTAAATAAAGCTCATTTAGACTTAATGGACTTCGCTATTGAAAATTTTGATAATATAGATGCTAAACCACAATCAAAAGAAATTGTGCCTACGTATTATCCAAAACGTTCACCAAAAGATAGTGAAATATCTCCTTTAAAATCAATCAATGAGCAATTCAATCTTTTAAGAGTGTGTGACAAAAATAGGTTCCCAAGTTATTTTTACCTCCATGGAAAAAGATTTAAAATTTTATTAGAGAGAGAAGATGACTAAGAATATAACAATTGATGGTAGAGTTATTGGTCCAGAGCATCCACCGTATATTATTGCAGAAATGTCTGCAAATCATAATGGAAATATTGAAAATGCATTTGAAATAATTTCTAAAGCAAAGCAAATGGGAGCAGATGCAGTTAAAATTCAGACTTACACTGCCGATACTTTAACACTTAATTTAACATCGTCAGATTTCATGATTGAGGGTGGCTTATGGCATGGGAAATCTTTATATGAACTATATAAAATGGCCTATACGCCATGGGATTGGCATGCATCTTTGTTTGAATTTGCTCGTGGTGAAGAGATTACATTGTTTAGTTCACCATTTGATACAACGGCTGTTGATTTACTAGAGGATTTGGGTGCTCCAGCATATAAAATTGCTTCTTTTGAAGCTGTTGATTTAGCCTTAATAAGATATGTTGCCTCGACAGGGAAGCCTATGATTATTTCTACTGGTATGGCTAATGAGGAAGAGATTCAAGAAGCTATTGAAACCGCATACTCAGCAGGCTGCAGTGATTTAGCTGTATTGCATTGTGTTAGTGGTTATCCTGCTCCCGCTGCAAATTATAATTTAAAAACACTTACAGATATGATTGATCGGTTTGGTCTTGTGTCAGGTCTTTCAGATCATACATTAGATAATACGACTGCTATATGCAGTGTAGCAATGGGAAGTTGTATTATTGAAAAACATTTTACTTTAGATCGTAATGGTGGAGGTCCAGATGATAGCTTTTCAATGGAGCCAAGTGATTTAAAAAATCTAGTAGACTCTGCTCTTATAGCACATGAATGCCTAGGAAATGTTAACTATGGATTAAAATCAAGTGAAGTTGGTAACATAAAGTTTAGACGTTCACTCTACTTTGTAGAAAATCTCAAGGCAGGCGATTTAATTACTAAAAATTCTGTTAAAAGTATTAGGCCTGGGTATGGTATTGCACCAAAACACATAGACTCCATTATTGGATCAGTTGTAAAGAAAAATGTTGAATATGGTCAGGCTGTTACGAATGATATTATCAGACCCAAGATAAAATGAAGCATCGTGCTTTAATTGTTGGTTGTGGGAATATAGCTGGAGGTTTAGACAGTAATCAAATTAATTCAGATAGACCGCCATTAACGCATGCAAAAGCATATAAGAAAAATAAATACTTTGATCTTGTCGCATGCATAGACTCTAATCAAGATCAGCTATCAAAGTTTCAAAGAGAATGGTCAATAAACCAAGGTTTCCTATCTATAGAAGAAGCTATAAAAAATAAAATTGAAGTAGATGTAGTTAGTATATGCTCATCTACAAATTATCGTGAAGATCACTTAGATATGGCTCTATCATTAAATCCAAAGTTTGTTTTTTGTGAGAAACCATTACATTTTGATTTATTGGCAGCAAAAAAACTAGTTATGAAATATAAGCATAACAATGTTCATCTGCAAGTAAATTACAGTAGAAGATTTGATTCTAGTGTTGTGAATTTTAAAAAGTCTATTGAGTCTAAAGAATACGGTAAACTTCGTGCAATTACAGGGTGGTATAATAAGGGACTTTTAAATAATGGTTCACATTGTCTCGACTTGCTTAATTTTTTATGTGGAAGTCTTAATTTAAAAGATGTTGGAACTGGGATTCGTGATTATGATGATCAAGATTTATCTTATCCTCTTTTCTTGTCTACTAGTTTGGATGTGCCTATTGTTCTTTCTTGCGGAAATGCAAATGACTTTTCTTTACTTGAGTTAGAGTTCTTATTTTCTAATGGTAGAATAAAAATGTTTAACGGTGGAAGAAACTGGTCAATTGAAAATGTTGTAAAGGACCCAGTGTTTAAAGGCTATAAAATGTTAGGCGATATCGAATTTAGTGAAGGCGAATACTTACAATCCTTTTCAAACGCAGTTTCAAATATTCATAATTGCTTGGCAAAAAATGAGAAATTAAGATCTAGTGGAGAAGATGCTTTAGAAGTATTAAAGCTATACACAGAAATTCTTAATAGAACTTAAAATAATATAAAAATTTAAAAAATAGGAATACATATATGTCAAATTTAGAAAGTAATACTCTTGCTTTGCATGGAGGTCAGAAAACAATTAATAAAGAGTTTAATCCATATAATAGTTTGGGTGAAGAGGAGCGTCTTGCTGTGGATGGGGTTATGCGTTCAGGTGTTTTATCTCAGTTTCTTGGGACTTGGCATAAAGACTTTTATGGAGGGTCGAAAGTTCAAGAGTTTGAAAAAATGGCAGCTGAATATTTTGGAGTGAAGCATGCAATTACTGTTAATTCTTGGACGTCTGGGCTAATCGCTGCTGTTGGTGCATTGGATATAGAGCCAGGTGACGAAATCATTGTAAGCCCCTGGACTATGAGCGCTAGTGCAACAGCTATTTTACATTGGAATGCTATTCCTGTTTTTGCTGATATTGAAGAAGATACATTCAATATAGATCCAGCTTCTGTTGAAGATAATATAACGTCACGTACAAAAGCCATTATGGCTGTTGATATTTTTGGCCATTCAGCAGATATGGATGCACTTCGTAAGATAGCTGATAAACATAATTTAAAGATTATTTCAGATACTGCTCAAGCACCAGGAGCTCTTTATAAAGGAGAGTATGCAGGTACTTTAGCGGATATTGGCGGTTATAGTTTAAATTACCACAAACACATTCATACTGGTGAAGGCGGGGTTATTGTTACCAATGATGATAAGTTAGCTGAACGTATGCAGCTAATTAGAAATCATGCTGAGGTTGTTGTTGAAGGCAAGGGTGTTGAAAAGTTAAATAACTTGGTTGGTTATAACTTTCGACTTGGAGAAATTGAAAGCGCAATCGGCATTGAGCAATTAAAAAAACTTAAAGGTTATGCTCAGTCAAGAGAGAGAATGGCTAATCGTTTGTCAGAGGGATTGTCTTGTTTAAATGGGTTGAAAACACCAGTTGTTATGGATGACTGCACCCATGTTTATTATATCTATCCACTTGTTCTTGATGTTGAAAAGTTGGGCTGTAGTAAGTTTAAAATTGCTGATGCTTTACGTGCTGAGGGTGTTGAAGTGGCTACAGCCTATCAAAATATTCACCTTATACCAATGTACCAAAAGAAAATTGCTTATGGTTCAAAAGGTTTTCCTTGGACAGCAGACTTTGCTCGTAAAAATATAAGCTATGCAAAAGGAATTTGTCCAGTTGCAGAAAGGCTTTTCGACGAAACCTATTTAGGTTTTGGAATGTGTGTTTATGATTTAAATGATGAAGATATTGATCTTATTATTAAGGCCTTTCATAAAGTATGGAATAATATTAACCACTTGAAATAGCATGATGATGAATTTTCTTTTAGAGAAAGGTTGTGTTCGCAAGGTTACTGGCGGAACATTATCATGCAATCAAGGAATGATGCGAATTTTTGAAAAGGTTGGCATGGTTTCGGATGGAGTAAGAAAAGATCATGAGGTAATTGATGGCAAGCCCTATGACATAGTTTATTTTGCAAAGTTCATCTCGTGAGCAAATCTATTACTGGTGAAATTTCTATAGTTGCACATGATGCTGGCGCTGCTGCACAAATATTTGCATGGCTTGAAAGTGGTTTTCTGAATATTGATATGTGTAGATTTTGTCTTGAGGGGCCTGCAGCAAAATTATTTAAGGTACAGCAACCTAATATTAAATTTTTCTCCTTAGAGGATGTTTTAATAGAAGCTAAAACATTATTGACTGGCACGGGTTGGTCAAGTTCCTTGGAGCACAAAGCAAGATTAATAGCTAAAAAAGATGGTATTAGGTCTATAGCTGTTATAGACCATTGGGTAAACTACAAAGCAAGATTTATTCGTGATAATTTAGAAGTTTTACCTGACATAATTTGGGTAACAGATAAATATGCATTCTTAGAAGCAGAGCACTGTTTCCCTGATATTAAAATTGTTGAGCAAAGAAATGATTACATTAAAGCTCAAGTTGATGAGATTCTAAGCTACAAGATGGACAAACAAAAAGGGATAACTAATATTCTTTATTTATTAGAGCCTATTAGAGATTCATGGGCAGGTGTTGAGGTGGCGGGTGAATTTCAAGCCTTAGATTTTTTTATGAAATCGATACCTAGTTTAAAATTTGGTAAGAGTTTTTACATTACTTTAAAGCCTCATCCTTCAGATATAGATAACAAATATGATCAATGGGTAAGTTCTTTAAATTTATTAAATATTCGTATTGAAAAAAAACAAAGTTTAGCTAGCATGCTGGCCTGGTCAGATGTAGTTGTTGGATGTGAAACCTACGCAATGATTTTAGCTCTTGCAGTCAATAAAAGAGTTATTTCTTCATTACCTAAAAATGCACATAATTGTCGCCTACCTTATGGTAGAATCGAACGCTTGAATCAAATATTAAGATAATATGAAGTACTGTAAAAAATGTCTCCAGACAGATACAAGGCCAAATACTATTTTTACAGATGATGGAATTTGTCCGGCTTGTAATTATTTTGATCAACTAGGTAATGTAGATTGGCAAGAGAGAACAGATATCTTACTAGATATAGCAAAAGACTTTCCAAAGAGTAATCGGCACGATTTTGACTGTATAATAGGAGTGAGTGGGGGTAAGGATAGTGTTCGCCAAGCAGTTTTTGTTCGAGATAAGTTAGGCTTAAACCCATTGCTAGCATGTCTCTCTTATCCACCTCAACAAGTTACTCAACGCGGTGTTGATAATATATCAACTCTTATTGATTTAGGTTTTGATTGTGTTGTTTCTTATCCTGCTCCAGAGACTTGGAAGAATTTGATGCGTCATAGCTTTAATAATTTTACCAATTGGGCAAAATCTACTGAACTTGCTTTGTTTAGCTCTGTTCCTCAGCTTGCAATTCAGTATGATATACCTCTTTTGCTTTGGGGTGAAAATCCTGGATTACAATTAGGCGACTTGAAAACTTTGGGCAAAACTGGTTATGACGGTAATAATCTTAGGAATATGAACACCCTTGACGGAGGTGCTTTAGATTGGATCACAGACATTCACGAAGACGTAGGCGATTTAATACCTTATAGGTATCCAGAAATAGATAGGTTTGATGAGGCTCGTATTCAAATCGTCTACTTAGGTTGGTTTTTAGGTGATTGGTCCTTGGTTAATAATGCTGCTTATTCTTGTTTAGATGGAATAGAAATAAGAGAAGATACTGTTGGTAATACTGGTGATCTTTATGGAGTGACAGCACTTGATGAAGACTGGGTTACTCTTAATCAGATGATTAAATATTACAAGTATGGCTTTGGAAGAGCTACAGATTATGTGAACGAAGGAATCAGAAATGGAGATATGACTCGAGAAGAGGGGATCAAACTTGTAGATAGCTATGATGGTAGTTGTAGCGATGAGTATATAGAAAGTTTTTGTAATTATATTGAAATAACTGTTGAGCAGTTTTGGCAACAAGTTAGTGAAAACCTCAATTTAGACTTATTTACTATTTCTTCAGACGGCAAAATAAAGAAGAAATTTAGAGTTGGGGTAGGCTTATGAGCAAACCATTAATAGGCCTTATTGATTACGGTGCCGGTAATTGTGCCTCAGTTAAGCGTTTAATTTCAAAACTTGGTTATAGGTGTCGTTTGATAAACAAGCATGAAGATTTTGAGTTTGTAAATATATTATTTATTCCAGGCGTTGGTGCTTTCCCATCAGCTATGGATGCACTGATAAGAATGAATTTTGTTAAACCTATTCTAGACTTTGCTAACAGTGGCAAGCCTGTTGTTGGAGTCTGCCTAGGCATGCAGTTACTAGCTGACAGCTCAGAAGAACTGGGCTTCACAAAAGGCTTAGGGCTTATTCCTGGTAAAGTTAAAGCCTTATCTGGTATGGATTGGCATATTGGCTGGAATACACTAGAGTGCGTAGGCGAATGTTCAATCATTTCTAAAAGTGATAAAAAAAGTTTTTATTATAATCACTCTTATGAGTTTCAAGCTCCAAGAGAATATATTGTAGGTGTTGCTAGATCTGATAAACCAATTGTTTCTGTGGTAAGAAGAGATAATATTTTTGGGATGCAATTTCATCCTGAAATTAGTCAAATCTCAGGGTTCAAATTGATGCGCAGTGTGTTGGAGGAATTTACATATGCTTAAAAAAAGATTATTGGGTGCTGTTACCATAAAAAATAGCATGGTTGTTCAATCTTTTGGTTACAATCGATACCTTCCGATTGGTAAACCAAAGGTAGTCGTTGAAAATCTTGATCGTTGGGGTGTTGACGAAATTTTTATTCAGGTTATTGATAGAAGTTCAAACAATTTAGGTCCAGATATGGAGATGATTGAAGAAATTGCTAGCAGTGGTATTTTAACCCCCATTATGTATGCTGGAGGTATTCAAAATGAAGCTCAAGCAGCACAAGTGATTCGTGCTGGAGCAGAGCGTATTTGTGTAGATGGGCTTTTACACATAAATTCAGGCGAAGTAGAAAGAATTGCTAAACGGCTTGGAGGTCAGGCTATGGTGGCTTGTTTACCTGTAGGTCTTGACAATAATGGCATGGCTTATTGGTACAATTACCAAACAAAAGAACAATGTTTAATAAATGATCGTTTACTATCTTTAATTAAAGATGGCTTAATTTCAGAAATCCTCCTGGTAGACTGGCAAAACGAGGGTTTCGACAACTCATTTGATTTTAGAATATTAGAACTATTTGAAAAGTACAATGTCCCCCTTGTTCTATTTGGTGGCCTAAGTTCAGCACAAATTTTAAAAAAAGCATTTGATCACCCAATGGTTGTAGCAGCAGCAGTTGGAAATAGATTAAATTATTCGGAACATAGCATACAAAAATTAAAAAATCAGTTGTCTTCATCACCCATAAGAACTGCTTATTATCATGATAGGAGTATATTTAAATATTATGATTAAAACATGTAAAAGATGTTTATATAATACCAACCACCCGTTAGGGTTAGTTATTGATGATGATGGCATTTGTTCTGGATGTCGCATTCATGAAGAAAAGGATACTCTTGACTGGATGAATAGATGGCAGCTACTTGAAAGATTGGTTAAAGATTATCAAGTCAAGGATAAAAGCAATTATGATTGTATTATCCCTGTTTCTGGAGGTATGGATTCTTACTTCATCGTCCATATGGTTAAAGAAAAACTTGGACTTAATCCTCTACTGGTAACGTATAATAAGTATTGGAATACTCCACTTGGGATTAAAAATCTAGCAAACTTACGAGTTAGATTTAATTGCGATATGTTAATGCAAAATGTAAATCCACATGCAGTTAAAAGGATTGTAAAAACTACACTTAGGTCTTTTGGTAGTATTTATTGGCATTGCATCGCAGGACAAACAGTTTTCCCTGTGCAGGTAGCTGTTCGAAAAAAAATACCACTTATTATCTGGGGCGCTCATCAAGGAATGGAGCAAGTTGGAATGTTTTCACATGAGCATGAGGTGGAAATGACTAGACGTTATCGTAAAGATCATGACCTAATGGGTTTCGAGGCTGATGATTTGCTGTCAGATTTTGATATCTTGAGTGAAAGAGATATTTGGCAATATAGATATCCCGAGGATGAAGAGTTGAACTCTGTTGGCGTTAGAGGAATTTATTTGAACAACTATGTTCGTTGGGATCCAAAAGAACAACATGAGTTGATGATAGAAAAATATGCATATGAAACAACGAAGTTTAATAGAACGTTTGATTGTTATGACTACGTTGATTGTTATAATTATATGAATCTTCATGATGTTCTTAAGTACTATAAAACAGGAATTTCTAAAGTTAGCGATCATGCTTCAAGGGAGATTAGGCATGGAAGATTATCTAAAAAAGTGGCATTAGGCTTAGTTGCTCATCATCAAAAATTTGATCCTAAGTATATTAATATCTTCTGCGAATGGCTTGGAATTAACGAACGTAGCCTTCAATACGTAATGGATAGGCATAGAAATAAAGATATTTGGGAGTATGATAATAATCGTAATTGGGTTTTAAAAAATAAAGCAAATATAGCCCCGGAAAGAAAATTTCCAACCAATTCTTCATTTAAAGAAAATTCCTCATTTGCCAGAGATATTGGTGAAGGATATATTACAATTGGTAAAGGTTACCCTTGATTCTTTTGTCCAATTCTTTTTAGGTAAAATATGATTGAAGCTAAAGTTGCAAAATTACTAGGTCCACATAAGCTTGTTTTTGAAAATGAGACCATAGATGAAACTTCGTTGATTTCAGATCAAATTTTATGTAAAACTCTGGTAAGTGCTATATCACCAGGCACGGAGATTGCTGCTTATGATGGAGCCCCCCCACTTCGTCCAATGAAGGTTTACCCTCGTTTGGTTGGTTATTGTAATGTTGCTGAAATTATTGCTACGGGTTCTGGTGTAAGTGAATATAAAGTTGGGCAAAGGATTCTAACCTTTTCTTCTCACCGCTCTCATTTTATAACCAAAGCTAAAGAAGTCTTAGCTATTATTCCCGATAATATTTCTAGTCAATTGGCCTCAACTGCATATATTTATCATTTAGGTTATAACGCTGTTCTCAATGCAGATATAAAATATGGAAGCCCTGTGGTGGTTATTGGTCTAGGTGTTATTGGTCTGTGTGCCGTAAACTTATCTAAAATGGCAGGTGGCAAAGTTTATGCAATAACAAATCACAATGTTCCTAAAAAAACAGCTTTACAAATGGGAGCAGATAAAGTTTTTTCTAGAACTGATATTGCATCTTTAAAGTCCACATTGGGTAATAGGTTGGCTGATGCGGTCATAACAACTAGTAATAGTTGGAATGACTGGGAGATAGCATTAGATGTTACTGGCATGAATGGAAAAATTTGTGTTTTAGGCTTTCCGGGTAGGGGCTCGAAAGACATACCATTCAACCCTCTTGACAGTCGTTTTTTTTACCAAAAACAATTACAGATTAAGGCTGTTGGCGCTTCAGCTGAGGATAACGATAGTAGAGGTTTTTTAAAATTTAATGAAAAAGATAATCTTAAATTTATTCTAGAAGAAATTGGCAAAAAAAATATTGATCCAAGTTTAATCATTTCAGATGAAAGGCCATGGAGCGATCTTAATAATGTTTATAAAATATTACTAGATCGCAAGGGATCTCCTCTAACATTTATATTAAATTGGAACAAATAGTCTAATGACAAAGATAAGATCAGCGGTAATTGGATGCGGCAGAATGGGAGCATTTACTAGCGATTCAGTTAAAAATTCTTCTCCAAAATGTTGGTTACCATTGAGTCATGTTGAAGCTTTAACGAGTAGCCCAGATACAGACCTAATTTCTGTTTGTGACATAAACACAGAGCTTTTAAGTAAAGTAAAATCTCAACATAGTATTGAAAATATTTTTAAAGACTACAGTAAAATGTTAGATGTCATGAAGCCAGAATTACTATGTATCGCAACTCGTGCGATTGAGCGGACTGATATAATTAAAGATTCAATTAATGCGGGTGTAAAGGCTATTCATTTAGAGAAGCCAATCTGCAATTCTATGGAACAGTTAAATGAATTATCTACATTAGTTAAAGATAATAATATTGCATTAACTTATGGAACTATAAGAAGATATTTTGATATTTATGCTAAGGCTAAAGAAATGGTTGATAGTGGTGATCTTGGCGATTTAGAAGAAATAGAGGTAAGTTTTGGTCCAGCACAACTTTTTTGGGGGCATCCTCATTCGGTGGATATTATTCTCTTCTTTGCTGGTTTGCGGAATATTAATTCAGTACAAGCAACCTTAAGTAATGTGGTTTTTGGTGAAAAAGATGATTTAATATCTTCAGACCCACAAGTTGACACAGCTAAAATACTTTTCGATGATGGTTGTGTGGGTAAAATTACTAAAAGATCAGGCATGGATGTGACCTTATATTGCACCGGAGGCCAAGTTATTGTTGAGGGCGATGGCAGAAAACTTATAGTTCGGAAACTTAGTGATGGATCAGGCTACTTTGAATACCCTGATAAAATTTTTGTAAAAGAAGATGATAGAAAAGAGGGAACAATGGCTGCAATAGATCACTTAGTAAATCAACTACGCCCTGACTCAGTCACTGCCAAGTTTGCTCCAACTTTTGATAGAAAGCATATATTTATAGGCCAGCTTGTTTTGTTTGGTTTTATTCAATCACATCTAGACGGAAGCGTGCCTGTATCTTTGAATGATATTAGACCCACTATACATGTGCTTGGTAAAAGCGGCATCTTTTATGCATAGATACACATTATCATTAACACGACACCCAAAGATTTATAGAAAATAAGCTAATGTTAAAAAATGTAAATATAAAATTTCTAATTATTAATGTTAATTATTTTAGAGATTTTAGACGTGAAAATTTAATAGTATTTACTAATTTTTATCAAAGATTAAATGGATTTTTTGTTAACAAAGAACAAAATCGAAAATCATCTAGAAATCTAATTCATTTTTTTCAAAAGATAATCTCACTAATCTCAGTTATTTTAAGACAGGTTGTGCGCTTGCCGAGTTATTTTATCCAAACAAGAGTTCTTAGTCACTTAAAACTTCAGCACATTGAATCATGTGAAGCTTTTTGCATAGCATCCACCAGGCTAGAATTAGATGGGAATGAAGGCGTTAGCTTACAGTTAGATCGAATTACAGAAGCTATAGGAGGTGGAGATGTTCTAAATCTATTTTCAGGACATGGGCAACAAAGAAAAACAATTATTTTATATGACCCTCAATTGGAAAGTGGTTTCTGGAGAAGGGGAAAGACATCTCATGATGAAAAAATATTCATATTCGATGGTGCTTATATAATTTTTTTATCAATTACTCTCTTATTCAGTGGTTTATTCTTTCGTGGCGCTGAAGAGGTTAGATTTTTAAGGCGCTATTTGAAACAAATCAAAGTTAATAAGGATGAGCAAGCTCCTCATCTTTATGTCAGGGTTATTGAAGCATTAACTTTTATAACACTCAATAATTTAAATAGTAAGTTTCCAAGACATTCAACAGCATTTCTTACTTCCAACTCATTTTTTGCTGAATTATTGAGAATATATATATTGCAAAATAAAGGTAGTGGAAAAATTGTTGAGTTATTGCACGGAATCATAGCTGACCCTACAGAGGTCTGGTTCAAACGCTTATTGGACTCTCAAAATAAAACGGAAGAAAAACAACTCCTTTTAATTCCTCAAGTACCAAATCTTCCAGAGCTAGAAACCTTAAAGATTAAATATTTTGTAGAGAGTAACGTTTCTATAAATACATATTTAAACGCTTCCCTTTATGAAAATAAAAAACTTTATGGGTCATTTAAAGCATACGCACTAAATCATTTAAAGCAACTAAACTTATGTCCCGATGATCAAGGTTTAATTTTAACTATTTATGGCGGAACTAGTATTGAAGGAAATTTCTTTCACTCTTCGTTGTTTGAGGTCGAGGTGAAGGTTTTAAATAAGGCGATAGAATATTTTTTAAATAAAAAAATAGCCATAAAAATAATATATGTACCTCATCCATCAAATAAAATACTATCGCCAATGGTGGCTAATATATTCAAAAAACTTGGTGTGCAGGTACTAGACAATTCTATATTTACATATTTTGTAACAGACTATTGCATATCAAATATATCAAGTTGTCTTTTTGAGCTAAATTGGTTTGGTGCACAATGCTTTACTCCTCTTATTGAAGCTGATGGCATATACTCTAAGAATTATTTGAATACAATTCATTATCCCAAAGCTAACGGTATGAAAGCATTGGAGGATTCGCTCTATGGCTTTTTTGAAGAAGGCTTAAGAGGCGATAATAAAAGTTATATTGAAAAGTTTTACTTGAGATTAAAAATGGTAAAAGGTAGTAATTTCAATTAAGTTTTATTTTTATTATTATTGTTTAATTATAAATAAAAGGTTATATTCTGGAAATATAATACCAAGTTTAAATTAAAAATTAAAATGTTTGAAAGCTCATCACCATATACAAAAGATTTAGTATCAGAGGCTAGGTTAGCCATGAAAAAGGATAATTATTTTCTCATTTCAGATGCTTATTCAAAGGAGTTCTGCGAGCGGATAAAAATGGATATAGACCAGGCTTCATCAGGGCTAGGAATTGAAATAAATTATGCAGGAACAGAAACTAGAATTTGGTCTGCTCAAAAAAGATTTAATAGTGTGAAACGTTTTTTTAACGAAAGTAACAAATTTGTATCATCAGTATTTAATGAAGATATGATTGCAGGAAGTGTTTTAGCCATAAAAAATACCCCCCTACCTGAGGAAGATCAAAAAAATATCATAGGACGCTGGCATGCAGATAGTTTTAATAGACAAGAAAAAGTTTTCCTATTTTTATCAGATACAACTGAAGAATCAGGTCCTTTAGAGTTTATTCCAAATACTCATAAAACTCTTTTTAGGTTACGAAAGGCTCTAGAGCCCGGATTTTTTTTCAATCATTTAAATATATTTTCAAAAAAAGATAACTTTCGTCAATATAAGTCTATACCAGACAGCAAAATTAAATCTTTGTTAAATAAAGGATATAAAGCAAAACCGGTATTAGTAAAAGCAGGGACCTTATTGTTGATAGACACAGCTAAACTAATTCATAGAGCTAGACCATGTAAAGAAGGGGAGCGCTATGCTTTAACTTCTTATTATCGAACGGGCGAAGGTTATCACGATTATGATGTGAGTTAATTGGCTTTAGTGCAGAACAGGCAAAGCAGATTTAGATGGATAATCTAAATTATATTTATATAAAATTCTTTAATCTTGGGGTGTTTTCTCGAGTACTCTTGATTATAGCAAAGCCGCTTGCTCTTTGGCTAAGCATACAATTGGATGCAGATGCTGGCTTGGCAATAGCACAAATTTACCTTATCGGGTTACTGTTTCTTTCCTTATCTGGAACGAACGCACATAGACCATTTTATCAAAAATATTTTGGTGCTGAAGAGCAACTCTTTAGTATAGATGTATCTAGATCTTATATTGACTATATTCAAAAAATAACTTTGCAGTTAATATTTGTAATTATCACATCTTCGTTGATTGCCACTATAGTTTTCTGGGGCTCACTCGGTATTGTTATGCTTGGTCTTTTATATGGAATAGCTGAAAAACTTAATGATGAATTTCAACGTTATGCTCAGTTCAGTAACAACTCTAAAAGTTTATTTTACTTAGCTCTAAGCAAGCTAATACCTGTTTTATTAGCAGCAACGTTATCATATGCAGCTATTCTTGATATTAGGTTTGTCTTTCCTGTTTTGCTTTTAGTTGGCTCAATATTAATTGGTTGGCCAACATATTATTCAGCAATGCGTTATTTTATCAAAACAGTACGGAAGTCCTTTTTTGCAGTAATTAAAATATCTTTTAATTATATTCGTCAAGATATTCTTCAAATTACTTGTGTTTTTATGGGAATGAGCTTGCTTAGTTTTGATAAATGGTTACTGCAATTTTTCTCTGCAACCGATTTACCCACCTATATGCTTTACGCTCAAATAGCCTCAATTTTTATTGTTACCCAAACAATCCTTTTAATTGCACCAGTCAGAGCAAGGCTTGTAAGTGAGAACCCACAAGAAATAAGAGCTATTAAAATTGGTTCTCCAATAATTTCTTTGATGTCATTATTGTTAGGTATTACCATATATTATCAAAATGATCCTGCAGATGGGGTTGAAAATATTGGCTACTTTGCGTTTTTCTTTGCCGCAATTGTTACATTTACCGTTGCATATACTGAGCGTCTATATTGGGTAACAACAGCCGGGGTAAGATTAGCTTTAGATGCAGCAATTGTAGCTGCATTTATATTCTCAGTTTTAGTTCTGAAAATGTTTTGGCCTTCGTCTTATTTAATAATTTCAAGCTTAGGGATATTATTTTGTTTAATGTGTATTAGAGTTTTGGTAATGATGTATTTGTTAAGTAAAATGAGTGCGCATAACAACTAACTACTAGTTAGAATAGTGTTATAAAATAGAGTATGTACGTTCAAAGTTATGATTTGTGTAATGCCGGTGAAGCTAAAGACACCAAACAAACCCTCACCAGGGGTGGCAAAATATTTTTAGCATATCTTTTTATAGAGTATATGTTCCCTCTTTTTATGAATTTAATGTTTGACACACAGCCAATTTTTAGACTACCTATTGATTTACCAGACATTTTATTCAAAGTATTGTTATTAATTTTGGTTTCAATTATTGCAGTATTAGTTGCTCGATTTACACCAACAATAGTACCAACAACTAAAGGCCCAATAAAACCCCTACCAAAGTGGTTTATTTTAATGTTTTCATTAATCGCTATATTAGTTGGATATAGTATTTTTAGCTCCGGTTTAACTCAATGGCGCTATACGACTTCAATATCAAACAGCCCCACGGTTTTTTATGCGTCAATAGTACAGTTGATAATGCCAGTTATGACCTTTTGGATTTTAATTACCGACCATAACTTAATACTATCACGCTCCAGGTCTGATATGCTTTTGAAAGGTGTTCTGTTGCTAGCAATAATTTTTTCAATGAACGGCTTGGGAAGTGTATTTATCACTTGTATATTTGCGCTAGTTCTTTTTGCACCACTCACTATTTTAAGACTTTTTTTCAATAATTCAGTAAAAACAAAAAAGAAAAGTTTCTTTAAGAATATAGGCTTAATGATATTACTACCATTAGTTATTTTGCCTATTTTTGTAGGAGGATTATTTTCAAAATCAGGAACTATTTATACATTCGAAGAAAGCGCATTAGCCCATTTAGGGTTTAATTATCTTGTTAATCGTCATTCTGTTCATTTATCTCAAGTTGCGGCATCAATTGAAGATGGGCCAAATATTGAAGACCTAAGCATACCCTTTGGAACATCCATATATAGGATAAAAGTGTTAACAGGAATTGATCCGGAGGCTAAGAAGCCAAAGATTAGTACCTTTTCAAGACTTGCCCTTCTTCAGTTTGCTGATTTTCAAAAAATTAATCCAAGAGGTGGTAGTTCCCCAGGTTTATTAGCCTCCTTAACTATGGTGTTGCCTTTGCCATTAGCTACTCTTGCTACTTTCTTAGCAACATTTATTCTTGTAAAAATATTGGACTTTATTTTATTCAGACAACCACCATTTTCAATGATCGGAGCGATTGTTTTTGCCTATATTCCATTTAAGCTTCTTACAGACTCACCAATTGACTTGCTCATTCCAGGGCCCATTACTATCATTTTAGTATCGATACTTTTGCTATCTTTTAGAAGAGAAAGGTTTGCCTGATGGAGTGTGTTACAAATAAGAAGCTAACTTATAGAAAATTTAAATGAGAGTTTGGTTAGTACAAAGGGCTGAATCTACTCCCCATGATGATGGTGGCGAGCGTAGACTTTTGCGAATAGGCATTTTAGCAGATATTTTGCAATCCGAAGGCCATGAAGTAGTTTGGTGGACATCAGCATTCGATCATGTTGGAAAGAAAAAAAGATATCAACAATCTAAGCGGGTGAAAGTTAAAGAAAATTTCTATATCCATTATTTAAAATGTTTTGGCTATAAAAAAAATATTTCATTATCTAGATTGATTGACAATCAAATTGTCACTAGACAATTTAAAAAAGATGTAAAGCTAGATAATAAAAAGCCAGATGTAATTTTAACTTCGGTTCCATCCGTTGAGCTTTCTCAAACGGTTGTGCATTACGCTAATAGAAATAAAATTCCTGTTGTTCTTGATATTCGTGATTTATGGCCTGATGTATTCGCGGAACTATTGCCAAAGTCCTTTAGTTGGATTATAGATATTTTAACAATGCCAATGCGTAATAACTTAATTGATATATGCAGTAATGCAACTGCTATTTCAGGCATTACCGATGGCTTTGTTGATTGGGGTATTGAGCATTCTGGACGAGAGCGAGGTGAGAAAGATGTTTATTTCCCTATGTCCTATATTAAGGGTGATATAGCAGAAGAAAGAAAAGTGGATGCTTATTCTTTTTGGAAAAAACTTGGTATTGTTAAGAATGATAAAATTTTGAATGTATTATTTTTAGGAACTTTTACCAATAGTTTTAAATTTGAGACAATCTTTTTAGCCGCAAAGATTTTACAAGATCAAGGCGCTCCTGTTCGGTTTGTTATATGTGGAATAGGCGCAAAAGAGCCAGAAATTAGAAAGTCATGTGAAAGTTTAAGTAACTGTATTTTTGCTGGTTGGGTTAATGCAGCACAAATAAAAACTATATTAGAGTTATCTGATGTTGGACTTGCACCTTATATACATACCAAAAATTTTGTAGAAAATATTCCAAATAAGCCAGCTGAATATTTATCAGAAAATTTATTAATAGCGACCTCACTTGAATATGGCAAGCTTTATGATTTTATATACAATAATAAATGTGGATTCTCGTATGGCAATGACCCACTTAAACTTGTGACTTTCTTAGAAAATTTAGCTAAAGATGACCAAGAGCTTAACAAATATATAAATAATTCAGAAAAAGCATTTTCTGCTGAGCTAGATGGAGAAAAGACTTATTTATCTATGATTAAATTCTTAGAAAATCTCACACAAGTAAGCTAAATTTCTAAATAAGCTAGTATTTAAATACATCATCTAATACACAATATGTTATATTGTAAAAAATTTTAAGGCTTCGCTTTAGAATTGAATAGTCTTAATAATATAATTATTAAAATAAAACTCTGGGGTACATGTATGAAGGCACAAAACAAAGAAATTGATTATAGTCCAGGATTGGTAAGTCGTTTGGCAAAAATAATAATACCCATTTTGAAAGCTATCCTGCCAACTAAATCATTTCATTGGCTGTATAACAAGCTTTATCAAATTAATATGAACAGAATATGGTTAATATATTCAATTAGTAGTCTTTTTAGCGGTCTATTTGCTAATAAAGAAGTTAAACAAAAAAATTCACTAATTAGAAAAATATTGCCATACACCTTGGGTGGTTGGAAAGCTTTAGACAATGCCTTTAATGTTATTTCGCGTATTGAAAATCAAAAAATCCCAGGAGTTATAGTAGAGTGTGGTGTAGCTCAGGGTGGAACTGCAGCAATGATGGCGCTTTCTAGCAGGACTTTGGGTGATCAAAATCGTGATTTTTGGTTCTTTGATTCATATGAGGGTTTGCCAGAACCAACTGCTGAAGACTATCAAGATGGAGAGGCTGGTGATTATGTTGGAGTATTGGTTGAAGGATCCTGCCTGGGAACGATCGAACAAGTTAGTGAATTATTTTTTGATAAACTTAATTTGCCAAAAGATAAAATAACCCTAGTAAAAGGTTGGTTTCAAGATACCGTTCCATTACATAAAGATAAGATTGGTAAAATAGCAGTTCTTCGATTAGATGGCGATTGGTACGAGTCAACTAAAATTCCATTAGAAAATTTTTATCCACACATATCACCAGGTGGCTGCATTATTATTGACGACTATGCTACATGCTTTGGTTCAAAAAAGGCAACAGATGAGTTTATCGAAGAGAACTTAATTGACACACACCTTCGTCCAGATGGTCGCGGTGGCGCCTGGTTTGTAAAACCCTTATAAATATTGTAATTATCTTTTCAATCATCTTAACTGATGGGAATGAGCGAATTTAAGTCATGGAAACCAAAAAAATAATTGGGGATACCAGCTATAGAGTATCAGCTTTAGGGTTTGGTTGTGCAGCCATTGGTGGATATGATTATGGATCTGTTGATGACAAAAATTCATTAGATGCCATAAATGAAGCTTGGAACTCTGGAATTAACTTTTTTGACATATCAGACATTTACGGTTTTGGTAATGCCGAAAGCATCCTTGCTGCTGGTCTTGGTGCGAATTGCAAAGATGCCATAATTGCTACAAAGTTTGGCTTGCGACAGGATAACTTAGGTAAGGTTGTTCGTGATTCTAGTCCTAAATGGCTTGAAAAGGCTCTCCATGCTAGCTTAGAGCGACTAAACATAGAGCAAATTCCAATTTATTTAATACATTGGTATGATGAAAAAACTCAACTAGATGAATTAGTAAATGCCCTTAACAACTACAAAGCCCAGGGCAAGATAGGTAGATTTGGAGCATGTAATTTTTCGCAAAAACAATATTATGAGTTTTGTTCTCTAGGTGGAGACAATAGTTTGCAATTGCCCTTTAGTCTTGTTGACACATCTTTTTCTGCGTCACTTCAAGAAGCCTCTAAAGATAAGAGTTCATTCACAATGGCTTATGATGTTTTAGGCCGAGGAATACTGACCGGCAAATATATAAACTCATCGAACTTTTCAGGAACAGATACAAGATCGGGTCATAAGTATTTTGAGGGTGAGAGTTTAAAGAAAAATCTAAAACTTGTTGAAAAACTTGAAGATATAGCAAGTAATCATGGCGTTTCCTCTGCGCAAGTTGCAATTAGATGGGTTCTAAATATGGGATTTATCGATGTTGCTTTAGTGGGTTGCAAAACCCCTGAGCAAGTTTTGACTAATATAGACATATTTAATTTTGATATAAATGAAATTGATATGAAAGATTTGTCTGATTTGGCAAATCACTAACTTTAATGATAATAAATAACACGACTACTATATTTAACTTATGTATAAGATTGTAAAGAGAATTTTTGACATTTTTATTTCATCCATTTTGCTTTTAGTTTCATCGATATTGTTGATCATTGTAGCTGTAATTATAAAGCTATCTTCTCCAGGACCTGTTTTTTATCGCGCCCCAAGGGCTGGCTTAAATGGAAGGTCATTTTTGATTTTTAAGTTTAGAACTATGTATCTTGGAGCCGACAAAGGAAGTGGAACCACGGCTTTAAATGATCCTCGGACTACCAAGTACGGAGCATTTTTGAGAAATTATAAAATAGATGAGTTACCGCAACTGATTAATGTGTTTAATGGAGACATGAGCCTAGTTGGTCCTCGTCCAGAATTATTAGATTATGTTGCAAGATATGAAGGCGAGGAAAAAATAATAACAACAGTTAAGCCTGGTATAACCGACTTCAGTTCACTGCATTTTTTTATGCAAGATCAATGGGTCGGAGAAGGTGATGCGGGTAATGCGTTTGACAATCTAGTATTACCTACTAAAATAGCTTTGCGAATAAAGTATGTTAAAGAGCAGTCTTTTTATACAGATATAAAGATACTAATGCTAACTGCAAATGTTCTTATAAAAAAGATTTTAGGTCTTTATAAAGGCAAGCATATTGACGTAGATATAAATAGTTAGTTATTAAATATTATTTAAGGTAATTTTTAAAAAATGAAAAAAAAAGGTATTGCAGTATCAGGTGGCCTTAGAACCAACAATGAACAAATTGAAGCCTCTTTAAATAAAGAGTGTTTTGACGCAAATCCTGCGTCTTGGGAGGTTAAAATGGAAAACTTCCCCAAATATGTTAAGAGACAAAATCTTACTCGTTTTTTGGCAATGTACGAAATTTTTAAACTTGTAATTGATGTTAAAGGCTCAATTGTCGAGTGTGGGGTTAATCATGGTTACGGCACAATGGCCTGGAGTAAGTTTTCTGCAATTATTGAGCCTGTAAACTTAACTCGAAGGATATATGGCTTTGACACATTTGAGGGTTTTCCATCTGTATCTAATGTCGATATGTCAGCCAATAGCGACCATGTAAAGGTTGGAGATTTAGCTGTAAATTCCATGGAAGAAATTCTTAAGCTTGCTGAAATCCAGGATAAATCAAGGTTTCTTGGTCACATTCCAAAAATCGAGTTAATCAAAGGCGATGCTATCAAAACTATCCCAAAGTTTATTTCAGATAATCCACATGTTTTGGTAAGCCTTTTATACCTTGATTTTGACCTTTACGAGCCCACAAAAGTAGCTCTAGAAGAATTAGTGCCGCGGATGCCAAAAGGTGCAGTGATTGCTTTTGATGAGCTAGATAATCCATTATGGCCTGGCGAGACTCAAGCTATGCTTGAGTTCTGTAAAGATAATAAATTGCGTATTCAGCGCCTACCTTTCGATCCTTATATCGGCTATGCAGTTATAGAATAGGTAATAGTTATTATGTCTAATATTGTTGACCTTAAGGCCTTATCACTTCAGATTAGGAAGCATGCCGTTAAAATGACTAATGTTGGCCATAGCTCACATATTGCTTCAATTCTATCAATGGTAGATTTAGTGGCGGTGCTTTATGGTTCAGTTATGTCTTATAAAGCTGATGAACCAAAATGGCCAAACAGGGATCGTTTTATCCTAAGCAAAGGGCATGCTGGAGCTGGCATCTATGCTGCATTGGCAGAGTCAGGGTTTATGCCAGTAGACAAATTAAGATCTCATTATCAAGATGGCTCAGATTTATCAGGACATGTTTCTCATAAAGGCATTCCTGGCGTGGAGTTTTCTACAGGATCATTGGGACACGGACTTCCGGTTGCAGCTGGAATGGCTCTTGCTGCTAAAATTAACAATAATAAGCATAATATTTATGTACTAATGGGCGATGGTGAGTGCGATGAAGGTTCGATTTGGGAGGCAGCCCTTTTTGCTCCCCATCATAAGTTAGATAATTTAGTGGTAATCATTGACCGAAATAAATTACAAAGCATTTATTCAACTGAAGATACCTTAAGTTTAGAACCCTTTGCAGATAAATGGCAATCATTTGGCTGGAATGTGGTTAATGTTGACGGACACGACCATCAAAAATTACTGGATGCTTTTAATTCTAAAGCTATAGGAAAACCATTATGTGTTATTGCTGACACTATTAAAGGAAAAGGCGTCTCGTTTATGGAAAATAATATATTGTGGCATTATCGAAGTCCTCAGGGTGAAGAATTCGATGATGCTATGGCTGAACTTGAGAAGAATGATGCGTGATGCCTTTATAGATGCACTAACCAACGTTGCAGAGAAAGATAAGGATGTTGTATTGCTAACTGGTGATTTGGGGTATGGTGTTTTTGAGGATTTTGAATCTAGATTTCCCGGTCAATATTTCAATGTGGGCATTGCTGAACAAAATATGACTGGATTAGCTGTAGGGTTATCTTTAGAGGGAAAGAGGGTAGTTACTTATTCAATTGGAAATTTTCCAACATTAAGGTGTTTAGAGCAGATTCGAAATGATGCTTGTTATCATAATGCTAATATCACTATCGTTGCCTCGGGTGGAGGTTTTAGTTATGGCTCACTTGGAATGTCGCACCATACAACTGAGGATTTATCAATTTTAAGATCTTTGCCAAATATGTCAGTTGTTGCCCCTTGCACTGCAAAAGAAGCCGGCGAAGCAATCACTTCAATGATCTATAATGAAGGCGTAGGATATCTAAGATTGGATAAAACAAGTGCAGAAGATAGTTCTATAAAAAGCTCTTTTGCGATTGGTAAGTCTAGAAGATATTATGAAGGAAAGGATATAACATTAATTGCAACAGGTGGAATTTTACGAGATGCAAATATTGCCTCAGTGGAATTAAAAAAACTAGGCGTTAATGCCAGAGTAGTTGGAATGCATTCTATAAAGCCAATCGATACAAATGAAATTATTGATGCTGCTCTTAATACAGGCGGAATCGTAACTATTGAAGAGCACAATAAGGATGGAGGTCTTGGATCGGCTGTATGTGAAGTGTGTATGGATAATTCCGTGATACCTAAAAAGTTTCTAAGAATTGGTCTGGATAATATTTATTCCTCAATAGTTGGAAGCCCGCAATACCTTAGAGCACAGTATGGGATGGATAGCAAAGCCATTGTAAAAAAAATATTAGATGTATTAAATTAATTTAGCTAGTTTTTTAATTTTTGAGTTTTTTTAACCCTTACTGCACAATATATTTTTTAGATCATAATGTGTGTGGGAATTACGTTATTTAGAGGACCATCTATCCCAAACCAATTGGTGTTGGAAATCTCAAGCTCAGTTTACTCATGTCTTACGTCTGTCTCCCAAGAGCCAACCAAGCAGATGACTACATGATCTCATTTGAAAATCGATAGGATACGTTACTCATCAGAACAGCTTTTATGTGTCTTAAATTTGATTTGGGTAATGCTTAAAAATTAAAAATATCTATATGTGTGATAAGTTGTATTAAGATAGTAATCCTTATGATTGAATTTAATAATCTAAACAAAGAAACCCCCTATTTAGTTTTTAAAGATGCGTATAATAAATCTCAAAAATCTAAGCAAAAAAATATAGAGGCCATCTGTATTGCATCTTACTCATCTGAAAGCAAAGAGGTAAATGCAAGGTTTGTGAATCTTAAATTTATTAACGATAAAGAGTTTATCTTTTTCTCCAATTATGAGTCACCGAAATCAAAAAATTTTCTTTCTCATGGTCAAATCACTGGTTTAATATATTGGAATAGCATTAATGTTCAAATTAGGATGAAAGCTCATATAAAGCAAACTAATGAAGAGTTTAACAAAACCTACTTTGCTCAAAGGGATAAGAAAAAAAATGCTTTGGCAATTTCCTCAGATCAATCTAAAGTTATTTCTTCTTATGAGGCTGTGCAAGAAAATTATGATCGGTCTCTTAAAGAAGATAACCTAACCGAATGTCCTGAGTATTGGGGTGGTTATTCATTTACTCCCTACTACTTTGAATTCTGGGAAGGGCGTGAATCAAGATTAAATAAAAGAGATGTTTATGAGATGAAATCTAACAAATGGGTGCACAGCATTCTGCAGCCTTAAAAATTTGCGTAATTTAGTAAATAGTATAAAATCGCACAACATATGGAACAAATACTACATTCTTTTTACAACAATTGTTAACTCTTGATGCCCATATTCCTTTTTCAAACTTATTTTAAATAGGTATTACTTATCGCTACTTCAAAAAAACAACTAACTCCTATTAATGAAAAAATTAGAGCTAGCGAAGTGATGCTAATTGGATCTAATGGAGAGAAACAGGGACTGGTTGCTTTTTCTGTAGCCTTAGAATCAGCTAGAGTTGCATCTCTTGACCTTGTTCAAGTTTCACCATCTGATGCAAGTCCCATAGTATGCAAGCTCCTAGATTACGGGAAGCACATCTTTGATAAGAAGAAAAGTCTTTCTTCCTCCAAGGTTAAAGTTAAAAGGAATACTACAAAAGAAATTAAATTTAGACCATCAACAGACATCGGAGACTATAATATTAAATTAAAAAAGGTTAAAAGCTTTATTCTTGACGGAGATAAGACTAAAATAAGCGTCCGTTTCAGAGGT
>MDSY01012979.1_pt1 | contig 30820 bp, 19 predicted proteins | sample 811131 | NCBI WGS metagenome assembly MDSY01 (sample SAMN05326643, study PRJNA326480) | marine metagenome | isolation source: seawater | place: Atlantic Ocean: South West | collected 2010 | reverse complement strand
TTATGGAATATGTTACCTTAAAAATAGACGATCTGGTTTCTCGTTTATGGCAAGTTCGGAAACAGTTAATGCTGCTACTATCTCGAGTGATGCAAGATATGGTATATTATCAAAAACTGGTTGGGACGCTAAAAAGATGTTTACAGATAAGGTTGTACCAATATCTGTTAATTATCCGTTTTTCTTTAAACCAATTCAAGATGGTATGGATAGACCAAAGAGCGAGCTTGCGTATAGGGTTCCGGCTCAAAAGTTTACTCGTAAAAAACTTCAAACGAATGAACAGGTTGAAGAAATTGTAGGATTAGATACGACAATTGATTGGAAAAACACTGGTGACAATAGTTATGATGGAGAAAAACTTAATTTACTAGTACACGATGAAAGTGGTAAATGGGAAAGACCTGATAATATTTTAAATAATTGGAGAGTAACAAAAACGTGTTTACGATTAGGTAGTAGAATCATTGGTAAATGTATGATGGGTAGTACATCAAATGCGTTAGATAAAGGTGGTGATAATTTTAAAAAATTATATAAAGATTCTGATGTAACAAAAAGAAATAAAAACGGGCAAACTAAATCCGGTTTATATAGTTTGTTTATACCAATGGAATGGAATTACGAAGGGTTTATGGATAAATATGGTATGCCAGTTTTTGATACACCATCAGATCCAGTACATGATTTTTATGGTGAACTAATTGATACAGGTGTTGTTGATCATTGGGATAATGAAGTTGAGGGATTAAAAAATGATCCTGATGCTTTAAATGAGTTTTATAGACAATTCCCAAGATCTGAAGAACATGCTTTTAGAGATGAAACAAAAAATAGTATATTTAATTTAGCTAAAATATACGAGCAGATAGATTTTAACGAAGAAGTTAATAGCCAAGCTCAAGCTACTAGTGGTAATTTTGGTTGGGTTAATGGTGTTAAAGATACAAAAGTAGTATTTTATCCAGATCCAAAAGGAAGGTTTAGTGTTAGTTGGGTGCCTAAAATAGATATACAAAATAACATTATAATTAAAAATGGTGTTAAGTTTCCAGGTAATGAACACATGGGTGCTTTTGGTTGTGACAGTTATGATATATCAGGAACTGTTGATGGTCAAGGATCAAAAGGTTCATTGCATGGTTTAAGTAAATTTAGTATGGAGGATGCTCCAGCTAATATGTTTTTCTTAGAGTATATAGCTAGACCGCAAACAGCTGAAATATTCTTTGAAGATGTTTTAATGGCACTGCATTTTTATGGTATGCCGTTATTAGCAGAAAATAATAAACCTCGATTATTATATTATCTTAGAAGAAGAGGTTATAGAGGGTTTAGTATGAATAGACCTGATAAAGTTTGGAATAAGTTATCTGTGGCTGAAAAAGAAATAGGTGGTATACCAAACTCAAGCGAAGATATTAAGCAAGCTCACGCAGCTGCAATTGAAATGTATATACAAGATTATGTTGGTATGAAGCAAGATGGATCACATGGAACTATGTATTTCAATAAAACACTTAATGATTGGTCAAGGTTTGATATAAATAAAAGGACAAAGTTTGATGCAACAATAAGTTCAGGCTTAGCAATTATGGCATGTAATAGACATTTATATAGACCAAATGTTAAAATAGAAAAAGAAAAAGTAAATATAAATTTTACCAAATATAGAAATACTGGTACAAGATCACGAATAATAAAATAAATATGGCCGAAACAGTTACAAAAGGTAGTTTTCCTAGTCAAATAGTTAGCGACGCAGAAAAAATGAGTCCAGAGTATGGACTAAAAGTCGCAATGGCTATAGAAAATGAATGGTTTGGTAGAGATTCTGGTATGAATAGGTTTAATACTAATCAAACTGAGTTTCACAAATTACGTTTATACGCTAGAGGAGAACAATCAATACAAAAATACAAAGATGAATTATCTATTAATGGTGATTTATCCTATCTTAATTTAGATTGGAAACCAGTTCCGATTATACCAAAATTTGTTGATATTGTTGTAAATGGTATATCAGAAAGAACATTTGATGTTAAAGCGTATTCTACGGATCCATACGGTGTTAGTAAAAGAACAGAATATATGGAGAACGTATTAGCTGACATGAGAACGAAAGAGTTAAACGCTTTCGCAGAAGAGGCTTTTGGAATTAGTGTAGCTGATAATCCACCAGAAAAATTACCTGACAGTGAAGAAGAATTAGCACTACATATGCAGCTTAGTTATAAGCAAGCTGTTGAATTAGCTGAAGAACAAGCAATTAATACATTATTGGAAGGTAATAGATATGAGTTGACAAGAAAAAGACTTAACTATGATTTAACTGTATTAGGTATCGCCTGTGTTAAAAATGGATATAACACATCAGAGGGAGTAACAGTAGATTATGTTGATCCAGCTAATATAGTTTATTCACATGCTGAATCACCTTATTTTGATGATATATATTATGTTGGTGAGGTAAAAAATATAACCATAAATGAACTTAAAAAACAATTTCCAGATATTACTAACGAGGAATTAAAAGAAATTACACAACAAGCAATACACAGAACTCACGTTTCTAATCGTAGTGTTTACGAGGGAAATGATCTTGATAATAATGTTATACAGGTTTTATATTTTAATTACAAAACATACGGTAATGAGGTTTATAAGGTGAAAACTTCAGCCACAGGAGCAAGCAAAATATTAGTTAAAGATGATAGTTTTGATCCACCAGACGTGCGTGATGTTAATTTTGAAAAAGTTAATAGATCTTTAGAAGTATTATATGAAGGTGTTTTAGTAGTTGGTACAAAAAAATTATTAAAATGGGAGTTAGCAAAAAATATGATGCGACCTAAAAGTGATTACACTAAGGTTAAAATGAATTATCATATTGTTGCACCAAGAATGTATAAAGGAAGAATTGAATCTTTAGTTAGTAGAATCACTGGTTTTGCTGATATGATTCAGTTAACGCATTTAAAACTTCAGCAGGTTATGTCAAGAATGGTTCCTGATGGGGTTTATTTAGATGCTGATGGTTTAGCGGAAGTTGATTTAGGTAATGGCACAAACTATAATCCACAAGAAGCATTAAACATGTTCTTCCAAACTGGTAGTATTATAGGTAGATCATTAACTGCGGATGGAGATGGGAATCCAGGTAAAGTACCTATTCAAGAAATTGCAAGTGGAGCGGGTGGTCAAAAGATGGCTGGTTTAATTCAAACATATAATTATTATTTACAAATGATAAGAGATGTGACTGGATTAAATGAGGCTAGAGATGCTAGTACACCAGATAAAAACGCATTAGTTGGTATACAAAAAATAGCAGCTGCAAACTCAAACGTAGCTACAAGACATATATTGCAATCTGGGTTATTTTTAACTGCTGAATTAGCAGAATGTTTATCGCTTAGAATATCAGATATATTAGAATACTCCAATACCAAAGATGCTTTCGTACAACAAATTGGTGTACATAATGTAGCAACATTAAAAGAATTAGAGGAATTACATTTATGTGACTTTGGTATATTTATTGAATTAGCACCTGATGAAGAAGAAAAACAATTACTAGAAAATAATATACAAGTTGCTATTGCTCAAAAAAATATTGAGTTAGAAGATGCAATTGATCTCAGGGAAATTAAAAATATTAAACTAGCTAATCAACTTCTTAAAATAAGACGTAAGAAAAAACTAGAAAAAGATCAACAAATGCAACAGCAGAATATTCAAGCGCAAGCGCAAGCAAACGCTGAAGCGCAACAAGTTGCTGCTCAAGCTGAAATACAAAAGAATCAAGTTATCACACAACAAAAAGCACAATTAGAACAAGTTGAAGCTCAAACTGAATTACAAAAGTTACAACTTGAAGCGCAGTTGAAAAAAGATTTAATGAATCATGAGTTCATGATTAACATGAGATTAAAGCAAATGGAAATAGATGCTTTAAAAACAAAAGAAACTAATAAAGAAGATCGTAAAGATGAGCGTACTAGAATACAAGCATCTCAACAATCTGAATTAATAGATCAAAGAAAAATAGGATCACCACCTAAAAATTTTGAATCAGGAAATAATGATACAATAAGTGGTGATTTTGATCTAGGTGCTTTTGAACCTAGATAATATGTTTAATTTTATAATATTATATTATGGCTAAAACTAAAAAAGAAGTAGTTGAAAAGGCTACTGAGGAAAAAGTAGAAACAAAAATGGCTACTGAAGATGGTAAATTAAAAGTTAAAAAGAAAAAACCATCTATGAAAAAAATGAATGTTGACAATGAACCTGTAAAGGTTGATATGTCTAAACCACCTGTTAAAGAAGAAGAAAAACAGGATAAAGAGCAACCTAAAGAAGAAGCGGAACAAGAAGTTCCAGTTGTTGAAGAAGTAGTTGAAGAAGAAAAGGTTGAAGAGAAAAAAGAAGAAGAAACTGAAAAGCCAGTTTTAGAGGAAATTAAAGAAGAGGAAGATAAAAAAACAACTGATGATGTTGTGGAAGAAAAAGTTGAAGAACTTAAAGAAGAGGTAGAGGATGCAATAGAAGAAGCTCAACAAACAGCTGAACCACTACCAGAAAATATTCAAAAAGTTGTAGACTTTATAAATGAAACTGGAGGTGATCTTGAAGATTATGTAAAATTAAATCAAGATTACAATAAATTAGACGACATGTCTTTATTGAGAGAATACTACAAACAAACTAAATCTCATTTGACTGATGATGAAGTTAGTTTTTTGATAGAGGATTCTTTTCATTATGATGAAGATGTAGATGAAGAAAGAGATGTCAAGAGAAAGAAATTAGCATTTAAAGAGCAAGTTGCCAATGCTAAAAACCACATGGACGGGTTAAAGTCCAAATACTATGCGGAAATTAAAAGTGGGGCTAAGTTAGCGCCTGAACAACAAAAAGCTATTGATTTCTTTAATAGATATAACAAGGAGAATAAAGAGTCTCAAGCAGCAGCAAAGCAACAAAGATCTGAGTTTGATAAACAAACTAGTAACTTATTTAACGATAAGTTTAAAGGATTTGAATATAACGTTGGAGATAAAAAATTTAGATTTAACGTTAAAGATGTAAATAAAGTAAAAGAAACACAAGGCGATATTAACAACTTTGTCGGAAAATTTCTTAATAAGAAAAATATGATGGAAGACGCTGGTGGTTATCATAAGGGTTTATTTACCGCTATGAACGCTGATGCAGTTGCTAATCACTTTTACGAACAAGGAAAAGCAGATGGTGTTAAAGAAAGTATTGCACGATCTAAAAACATCGATATGACACCTAGGCAAAATTTAGGTGAAATTGAAACTGGTGGAATTAAAGTAAAAGCAGTTAGTGGCGATGATGCTAATAAACTCCGATTTAAAATTAGAAAATAAAGTTTAACATATAAATTTAACAAATTATGGCAGCAGTTAATCCAACCGCTGGATCAGGATTAAATTCTGTACCAGCGCCAAATAAGCAAACGTTGTCTACTAACTATATTGATTTTACAGCTAGTGGAACAGCGGGTTGGGCTCAACAGTATGTACCTGATTTATATGATCAAGAATCTGAGGTATTTGGAAAAAGAACTATCTCTGGTATGCTTGCTCAGGTAGGTGCTGAAGAAGCAATGACTTCTGATCAAGTTATTTGGTCAGAACAAGGAAGGCTACACCTGAAATTAACAGGTACTGTAGCTCAAGCGGCTAGTAATAATCTTACTATTACTGGTCATGATACTTTACGTGTAGGTGATACTATCGTTATTCATAACGACAGTTCAGCTGGTAAAGTAGTAAAATGTAGAGTAAACTCAGTTGACGCAAATGGAAATACAATTAATGTATTACCTTACACTCAAGCTACTTTAGCAACTGATTCAAAATTCGCAAACGGAAACAATATTACTGTATTCGTTTATGGTTCTGAATTCGCTAAAGGAACAAGTGGTAGAAGCGAAGTTATCGCTCCAGAATTCAAATCATTCACTAACAAACCAGTTATCATAAAGGAAAAATATGAAATTTCTGGTTCTGATGCATCTCAATTAGGATGGGTCGAGGTTACTGGTGAACAAGGTCAGACTGGATACTTATGGTATCTAAAAGCTGAAGGTGACACTAGAGCTAGATTCACTGATTATCTTGAGATGATGTGTGTTGAAGGTGAAAAAAGAGCATCTACTTCAAATATCGCGGCTACTATGGGTGGTACTGAAGGTTTATTTGCAGCTATTAACGATAGAGGTCACTACTCTGGTGGTATCTTAGGTACATCAGCAAGTGATGATTTAGGTTCATTTGATAATATACTTAAAAAATTCGATGCTCAAGGAGCAATTGAAGAAAATATGATATATTGTAACAGAACTGTATCATTAGCTATCGATGATATGCTAGCAGCTCAAAATTCTTATGGTACAGATGGTACTTCTTGGGGATTATTTAACAACGACGAAAATATGGCATTAAACTTAGGTTTTGCTGGTTTCAGAAGAGGTTCTTATGACTTCTACAAATCTGACTGGAAATATCTAAATGACGCTGTAACTAGAGGCGCAATCGGAGACAACGACATTAGAGGGGTTATTATCCCAGCTGGTGTTTCTTCTGTTTACGATGAAGGTTTAGGTAAAAACTTAAAGAGACCTTTCTTACATGTAAGATATAGAGCTTCTCAAACTGATGATAGAAAAATGAAAACTTGGATCACTGGTTCGGTTGGTGGAAACATCACTTCTGATCTTGATGCAATGGAGGTACATTACCTATCAGAAAGATGTTTAGTTGTACAAGGAGCTAATAACTTCATGTTACTTAACTAATACAACTTATATAAAGGGTTAGGTGCTTCGGCACCTAGCACTTTATTTTTTTAACTTATTTAATTATATTATATTATGGCAAAGAAAAAGAAAGAGGAAGTTTCTTTAGAAGAAACTCCAACAATAAAAAAGCAAGAAACTAAAAAAGATTCTTGGGAAGTAAAAGATAGAACATATTTATTAAAGTATGGTTTATCACCATTAACGTATACAATAAAGAGTAGAGGGGTATATTATTGGGATGAAGAAAAAGGATATGAGAGAGAGTTAAAGTATACAGAAAATCAAAAAACACCTTTTGTTGATGAATTTAAAGGTGATGCTAGATTAGCTCATATTACTTTTGAAGATGGTGTTTTAAGTGTTTCAAAAAATCAACAAACATTACAAAAATTCCTTCATTATTCTCCAGACAATGGTAAAGTATATGAAGAGTTTGATTCAGTTCAAGTAGCTACTGATGATTTAGTAGATATTGAATTAGAAATACAAGCATTAAATGCAGCAAGAGATATAGAAATAGATCACGCTGAAGCAGTATTAAGAGTTGAATCAGGAAGTAAAGTTTCTGAAATGACATCTAAAGAAATTAAGAGAGATGTATTAGTTTTTGCTAAGAAAAATCCTCAATTATTTTTAGACTTAGTACAGGATGAAAATGTTGAATTAAGAAATGTAGGTATTAAAGCTGTTGAAGCTAGAATATTAACATTATCTTCTGATAACAGAACTTTTAATTGGGCTAGTAATAACAGGAAAGTTATGACAGTTCCGTTTGAAGAACATCCATACTCTGCGTTAGCAGCATTTTTCAAAACTGATGAAGGTTTAGAAATATACAACAGTATATTAAAAAGATTAAATTAATTAATCACTTTATAGAGTAGTCATCTCTATGGGTGACTACACTATATAAAAAAGAAATTATGGCAGTAAATGTAGATACAGTTTATCAAAGGGTATTAGCAATAGCAAATAAAGAACAAAGAGGTTATATTACACCTCAAGAGTTTAACTTATTAGCAAATCAAGCTCAAATGGATATATTTGAGCAATATTTTTATGATATAAATCAGTTTGAAAGAGTACCTAGTAATGATACAGAATATGCAAACATGTCTCATATATTGCAAGAAAAAATAGCACCATTTGAAGTTTGGAAAGCAAGTCCAGCAAGTACAAGCGGTAATGAAGCAACACTACCTACCGCAACATATAGATTAGGTACAGTTTTTTATGCTGTTGGTGGAGCATATGATGTAGAAGTGGAAGAGATTACTAAAAAAGAATTAGTACAAATTGAAAGATCACCATTAGCTACACCAGAAGCAGAAAGACCAGTATACGTTAGAAAAACTAACGCAATTATAAAATTATTTCCTACAACAATTACAATAGGAAATGTTACTGTAAATTATATTAAATCACCAACGGATGTAAAATGGGATTATAAAATAATAAATGATCAAGCATTATATAACTCAACTAATAGTACAGACTTTGAATTACACGAATCTGAAGAAACAGATTTAGTAATAAAAATATTAGAATTATCTGGATTGGTAATAAAAGATCCTGGGTTGTATCAAATAGCAGCTCAAGAAGAAATACAAAAAGTTCAACAAGAAAAATTATAATAAATGGGTTTACTAGGATCAACAACAAATGAGACATATTACGAAGGATCAGATGGTGTATTTAACACCAGTGATGATTTAGATATTTATGGTAATTATCAATATATAAATATTAAAGATATTATTAGTAACTTTATTGTTTCGTATGTTGGTAAAGATAAAATCATTTCAAATATAAAAAGAACTGATATTCAGTTTCATGCTAAAAGAGCATTACAAGAATTAAGTTATGATACACTTAGGTCTACTAAATCACAAGAAGTTGATGTTGGATCCAGTTTAACAATACCATTACCGCAAGATTATGTTAACTATGTTAAAATATCTTGGGTTGATAGAAATGGATTAGAAAATTTAATACACCCATCAAGAGTTACTAGTAATCCACTATCAATAACACAATCTGAAACAGAAGATGCTAATAGTAATTACCCATATACATTTGATAGTGATGGTAATTTACAAACATCTGAAAATTCAGCAACATGGACAAAATACAAAGCAAATACAAGTGAAGATGCTGATGATGATAATGACAGTGAACCAGATACATCATTAAATGAAGGAAGAAGGTATGGTTTAGATCCTGAGTTTTCTCAATCTAAAGGAATATTTTTTATTGATCAACTTAAAGGTAGAATACATTTTAGTTCTAATATAAGTGGTAAAACTATTACTATAAAATATATAAGTGATAGTTTAGCAACAGATAATGAAATGATAGTTCACAAGTTTGCTGAAGAAGCTATGTACAAATACATTGCGCATGCTATTTTAGCAACAAGATCAAATACACCAGAATATATTGTAGCAAGATTTAAAAAAGAAAGATTTGCTGAAATTAGAAAAGCTAAATTAAGATTAAGTAATATAAAATCAGAAGAGCTAGCTCAAATAATGAGAGGTAAATCGAAACAGATTAAACATTAATAAGATATGCCAGAATTACAACATCATTTTCGTTTAGGTAAAATGAATAAAGACCTAGACGAAAGACTAGTTCCTAATGGCGAATATAGAGACGCCCAAAACATTGAAATCGTAACCTCAGAGGGTTCTGATGTTGGATCCGTGCAAAATGTTATAGGTAACCAATTAAAAGATGGTAAAACTTATAACGTTAGTACAGAAGCATTAACATTGTGGGGAACTGGAAATAGCTCAGAGGCAAAAGCTATAAAAGAATTAACAAATCCAGAGTGTATTGGTTCTGTAGTAGACACACAGAACGACAAAATATACTGGTTTATAGCAACTTCAGATCAAAGTGTAAGTGCTATTGCAGAATTTAACTACGCAACAAATGAAATAAAACCAGTTTTAGTTGATACTAAAAAAATATTAAAGTTTAGCTCTAGTTATTTAGTAACAGGAGCTAATGTTGTTGAGGGGTTATTATTATGGACAGACAATCAAACAGAACCTAAGAAGATAAAAATATCTTCATTCAAAAAATATCACACGTCTAATAATAAAGGTTTTGATAAACACACACAATTTAATGGATCAGATTTTACAGAAGATGATATAACTACAATTAAATTATCTCCTTTAAAAGCACCAACACTAACGATGTCAGCTTCAAAAAGAAGTGGAGCTGGAACTGGTATAGAAACAAAAGTATATACTAATTTTAATTTTACTGAAAATGCTGATAGTGATGCTGGAACACCAAATACAGTTAGACCAGCTGGTCAAGAAGTTAGTTTATATTTTACACCAACACCTAGTTACTTAGTTGGTGATATTATAACATTAACAACAGACTACACTGATAGTGATAGTATTGAAACCACATACACTATAAAAATTTTAGTAAAAGCATTAGTTAATAATGGCCAACAAATAACAGGTATAATACAAAGTATACCAACTGATATACCTAGCGATATAGGTATTGTTACATGGGAAGCCTCGTTGGACGAAGAAGATCCGTTATTTGAAAATAAATTTGTAAGATTTGGGTATCGTTGGAAGTATAAAGACGGTGAATATTCTACGTATTCTCCATTTTCTAAAGTTGCTTTTTTACCAGGTACTTTTGAATATAAATCTAACAATGGACACAACTCAGGTATGTCAAATAACCTTAGGCAATTAACAGTTAATGTAACAGAAGCAAAACCAGCTGACGTAGATGAGATTGATATATTATATAAAGAATCAAATAATAATCTAGTATATGTTGCTGATACGTTAAAAGAAAAAGGTGATGGAACTTTTCCATCTTTAAATTACGAAGTAAAATCTGAGATTATTGGTAGTGTTATTGAGTCGAATCAAATACTAAGACCTTGGGATAATGTACCAAGAATAGCTAAATCGCAAGAAGTAACAGCAAATAGATTAATATATGGTAATTATCTACAAAATTACAATATAATACAACAGAACTTACCAGATATACAAACAACTATAACACAAGTTGACACTACAACCGTTGGTTCACCAGAAGCATCTTTAAAATCTTCACGTACATATCAAGTTGGAGGTGTTTATATAGATAAGTATGGTAGAGAAACACCTGTTTTTTCTAATAAAAAAGCCGCAAAGCAGATTAATAAATCTTATGCTAATACTGTTAATAAATTAACGTGTAAAATGTTAAATGACGCTCCTAGTTGGGCAACGCATTTTAAGTATTTTGTTAAAGAAACATCAAATGAATATTATAATGTTGCACTGGATAGGTTTTATATGGCTGAAGATGGTAATATTTGGTTAAGTTTCCCATCATCAGAAAGAAATAAAATATCTGAAGAATCATATTTAATACTTAAAAAACAACACGATAAAAATACGTTTGTTGCTGCTGAAGCAAAGTATAAGGTTTTAGATATATCTAATGAAGCGCCAGAGTTTATAAAGAAACAACTAAAAAGCATTTCAACTGGTGTTTGTTTATCTAAAACAGCTGGTAATACTCAAAACGCACCAGCTGTTGGTAGGGTAACATTTCAGTTTCGAGGGCCAAAAGACGTTGATAATCCAACTTTTGCTAGAGGATTTACGTCAGATAGTCAATTAACAATTACAACAACTGCTGGAACAACACAAAGATATGCAATAGCTAGTGGTGGTTTAACAGGTAAAACAAATGGTAGCGCTGATCCTAAGGATGTTTATGAAGTTACATTAACAAAACCACTTAAAGATAGTGAATCTAACGTGTTATCTGGTCTAACAACCGCAGACGCAGAATTTACAGTGACATTGTATGAAGAGCAGAGCGTTGAAAAACCAGAATACTTTGGTAGATTTTTTGTTAAAGTAAATAGAGATACAGTTTTTGACACAAATATAATTGACTCTTTCCCATCTGTTGAGGCTGATTATGGTATTATTCGAGATAGAATTATAGATGCGGATTCTAGTAATGACTTTGGTACAAACGGTGTATTTATTAGTGTTGTTATATTTTCACTTACAACAATACCAGTGTCGCCAACTTGGTTTGAAAAAAGTGAAGATGTTGAAACTTTATCATGGAAAGATACTAAAGCAAAAGATAATAATAGGGATCACGAAACTGAAGTAAGACAAGATTGGAGAAAATTAGGATCTGGTTACCCTGCTCTAGGAGCAAAGGAAATGACCCTATATTTTACTGGTGTTGATACTGGCTTAGACAAAAGCATGAGTCATAATGGCGCTAATACATTAAATCCGTTTCTAGAAGCATTGCAAACAACTGGTACGTTTTTTCAGTTTGAAAATGAAGATGGTTATGAAGGATCAATATACGAGATAGAATCAACAACTGTAGATTATCAATATAGAAGTGGTAGAAAAAGACATAGGAAGAAAATAGGTGGTAAACGTAGAGAGTATAAAGTTAAGTTCAAAAATGTTAAAACAGGCGATGGGTATGATGACGGGTTTTTAGAAAGCGGTGGTAGTGGCAAGACAAAAGCCATTAAAGCCATGAGAATAATGAAAAAGATTCTTAACTTAGATACCGAAACATTAACATCAGAAAATCCTGCAATATTTGAGACAGAACCTAAAGAAGCTATAGATTTAGAATTATTTTACGAAGCAAGTAATTCAATACCTATAATTAAACAAGGTATGAAAGTTACTGGAACACACATACAAGCTAACACAACAATTAGCAGTATAACAAATGCAAATACATTTGTTTTATCACAAGCAACAAGTGGTGGTACAATAGCTGATGGATCAACGTTAACTATTACATCAACTGATGATGTGTATTCATTTACAGTAACAACAAATGGTGCTTTAACAAATGGTAGTACATCTGTGGTTATAGCAGATGGTCAAGTACATGGTCAACTACAAACATTAGATTGGTTTAATTGTTATTCATTTGGTAATGGTGTAGAGTCAAATAGAATTAATGATGATTTTAACGCTATGTTAATAGACAAAGGGCCTAAAGTTTCATCTGTATTAGCAGAACAATATAAGGAAGATCAAAAACAAAATGGTTTAATTTGGTCTGGTATATTTAACTCAACAAGTGGTATTAATAGGTTAAATCAATTTATTCAAGCAGAACCGATAACAAAAGATGTTAATCCACATTATGGTAGTATACAAAAATTAAGAGCAAGAGATACAGACCTTATAACATTCTGTGAAGATAAAGTGATTAGAATATTAGCTAATAAAGATGCTTTGTATAATGCTGATGGTAATCCGCAATTAACAGCAACAAATAGGGTGTTAGGTCAAGCAGTACCTTACGTTGGTGAGTATGGTATATCTAAAAATCCAGAATCATTTGCTTCACATGCTTATAGGATATATTTTACTGATAAAGCCAGAGGAGCTGTTTTAAGGTTGTCTAGAGATGGTTTAACCAATATTGCTCAGAATGGTATGACTGATTGGTTTAAAGACAATTTAGCAACATCCACGACACTTCTAGGGAGTTATAACGAATATAAAGGAAGTTATAACTTAACATTAAAAGGAACTAATGATTATACAGTATCATTTGATGAAAGGGTAAATGGTTGGACAAGTTTCAAATCATTTATACCTGAATCAGCACAATCATTAAATAATACATACTATTCATTTAAAAATGCTGATTTATATTCACATGATAATACGGTAAGAAATACTTTTTATGGTGCGGCTGCTGAGCAGTCATCAATAACTGTTTTAATTAATGATATGCCTTCTTCTATGAAGTCATTTAAAACACTAAATTATGAAGGTAGTAAATCAAGAAAATATACATATTCTGGAACAATTGGTGGTACTAGTTATAGTGGTTTAACTTGGGATCAAATTAATCCATTAAATCCTACTGAAGGAGAATGGACTGGGTTAACAGAAGCCGTAGGTAAAGGTTGGTATGCAGATTCAATAACTACAGATAAACAAAGTGGTAAAGTAAAAGAATTTAAAGATAAAGAAGGCAAATGGTTTAATTATATTACAGGGGATACAACAACACTAACTAACTTAGATTCTAAAGAATTCTCAGTTCAAGGTATTGGTACTTATGCTAGTTTAGGTGGAGACGCAACGCCTTCAGAAAAGAATGTTACAATAACTATAAACAACACAACAAGTGGTCATAATACTGATGTTTCTGCTACATTAGTATTATCAAAAGTTCCTGGTGCTAGTATATCAGAAAGCGCTACATTAACAATAAAACCAAATACAGGGTTTACAATTACAGCTAGTGATTTTGCTTTTGTTAGTGAAACAAGTTCAACGGTTGCTGATGCTATGGGTACAGCCACGTTTGCACAATCTGGAGCTAATGTTGTAATGACCGTGCCATTAAGTTTTACAATGCCTAGTAACGACCAGACTATTAGAGTTAATATTACGGGCGCTGCGGCTGGTGTAAGTTATTCTGTCGCTGGTAAATATAATACAGTTGAAACAAACACAACGTCAAGCCCAGCTAACTTAGAAGATGTTGCATATAGTGGAACTGGTACATATAATACTACAGCAGCTACAGTATTTACTAAAACATTTACAGCTAGAGAAGACAAATCAACCGCATATACAAACATGAGTGATGCTCCGTTTGATTTTCTTACCAACACATCTGATAGTGATCCTGGCGTAGGAAACATTAAGTTTAATAATGGCAGCGCTGCTAGTGTAACAGAAATATATATTGATGATAAGGTAAAAGGTGGTGGTCCAAACGCACATGACGATGGTGATAGACAATCACAATATGCTTTATTACAAAATCAAGATACAATAACAAAAGGCTTTGTGAGGGTTGCTGACAATGGTAGTACCACAAACTTTACTGAATTTAAAGTATCAGCTGTAGCGCATAACTCAGGGTACTGGAAATTAACAGTTAATACACCAACAGCTGGATCAGGTGGTCATGTTGGTATTGCTGCTAATGAAAAAGATGTTACTTTTTATACAGTAGATGGGTATAAATTTAATGTAAAACCAACTTGTGAAATTATAAAACAAGATGACGATGATGTTAGTAGTTATTCTATAGTAGAATCAAACTGGGACGGTGATCAAAATCAAATTACATTCACTGTAAAATATGTGTATAGCACAAATAACCCTACAGAAGATAGGTTATTATTTACAGCACACGCGGAACAAATATTTGTAGATCCAGATACTCAAGTTACGGCATTTAACGCGTCATCTAAACCAATAAGTAGAAGAGGTGAAGATAGAACAATGACAATAGTTGGTATGGAAGGTGTAACATTTAAATTTACAAAGCAAGTTACAATAGGTGGCGGTAGTCCTGGTACTTTACAATATTGGAATGCAGCTACAACAGGATCAGGTGCAAACGAAGCGGTTATCGGTTGGCAAACTGGAGACGCGACTATAACTATGGATAAAGATCAATTTTCACAAGCTAACGAAGGTTTATATGCAATAACAGAATCGTATGGATCATCAGCTTCTACTAAAACATTTGATTACAAACTTAACGCAACAACCGAACATCCAGTTTTAGGTGGTAATTTAGACCCTGACAACGATGGTGATCATGATTTCTCAATTGGTCAAAATGCAGACGTAACATTTACAGTTCAAGCAACAGAAACTATTGGAGATGTTACAGAAACAAGTCCACATGGAACATCAACACTAACATACTTTGCTAATAGTGAACCTAGTGATGGTGCGGATTTTGGTTTAATTAGTTTTACAGCTACAATATCAACACCACATGATCATGATATTACACAAGTTGTTACGCCAAATGCATCATATTTTACAAATATAGAGTCATCTACGAGTTGTAATGCGGTTAGTAATTCTACAACATGTGAATTAAAAGAAGTTAATTACGGTTTAGTAGCAGGTATGACTGTTGAGGGTACTGGAGTAGCAGCTGGAGTTACAATAGCTAGCGTAACAGATGCTGATACAATTGTTCTTTCGTCAGCTCAAACTATTAGCAATAATACTGAATTAACATTTAAAGCACCTAACGGTTGGGAGATTGATGCTAATAACGTTGTAGGCACAGTAGTTAACTCAAGTGATGGGGCGAGTGCCAATACATACACATTAACGGCTGATATTGAGATACTACGATATGGTACTTCAAATTTAACATCTGCAATAAATTTAGATAATCTATTATCAGTTGCCTCTAGTGGTGGTAGCGGTGGAAAAGGAGCTGGAAGTGCAATAATACAAGTTACAGACTATGGTAGTCTTAATTTACAAGATATTACAATTGGAACACATCAAGTTACAACTAGTACAGCACATAATGCTACATTTACAGGAACAGCAACATTAGGCGGTTTATGGAGTGGTAATTTACCAAATCAAGTTATACCATCGTTTGTTAGAAGTGATTCAGAAGCAGAAACACCTGCTGGTACACAAATAGAAAGTATAACATTTAATAATGATTTAGCATTCACAAGTGGTTTTGCTAGTGATGGAACAGCAACTGGCACGTACACAACTGGAACAGTTAGTTATACCATAACAATAGATAATGATAGTAGCGGTAATGCTACAGCGGCAAACTTAGTAACTGGATACCTTGGTTATGTAAACGTTTCGTTTGGTAATGGTGGTTCTAACCCTTAAAAAATAAAAATATGGATTCAATAACAATGACTTTTACAAAAGATATTAACACATCATTACAAATTAATGATATTATATATCACCAAAAAGACGATGGTACCTTACAAGAAGTTGGTAAATGTACAGCTATATCTGGTAAAACACTAACGTGTGAAATATCAGACGCACAAATAAGACCAACTAGTAGTCAAATGATATTGTTTAGCAAAGATAATAAAGCTAATTTATCATCAATAGACGGTTATTACGCTGAGGTAAAAATGAAAAACGACGACACAGTTGCTAGTGAATTATACGCTGTTGGTAGTGAGATATTTGAAAGTAGCAAATAATGTGTAATAATACTATGTATAAAACTAAAATTTAAAAATTATGGCAGCAGCAGCAGCAATAGGAGCGGGAGTTCAAGCATTAACAGGTATAGTAGGTGGTATAGTTGGTAGTAGAGGAAGAAAAAGAGAACAAAGAGCAGCGAAGGCAGAGTTAGCTATGAACAAAGCAGCTTATACTAATCTTGATACATCAAACCCGTATGCAAACGTTCAAAACGTATATGAAGATCTTACTGTAAATACGCAAGCAGCGGATTTTGCAGCGCAACAACAACAACAAGCTTTAGCTAATACTATGGGTAGTATGAGTGGCGCGGCTGGTGGTAGTGGTATTGCTGCGTTAGCACAAGCAATGGCAGGTCAACAATCTGCTAATATGCAACAAGCATCAGCATCAATAGCTCAACAAGAGCAAGCTAATCAACAACTAGCAATGCAAGGAGCTGATCAAGCACAACAAATGAGATTACAAGGAGAGGTAATGTCTAGACAAATGGAAGCAGATAAAATAGGTACATTAACAAGTATGTCTCAGTCTAGAGTAGCAGATGCAAACGCGGCAAGAGAGCAAGCAAAAGCTACAATGATAGGTGGTATATCATCTGCGGCTGGAACAGTTGCAGCAATGGGAGCTCCAGGTGGGGCATTAGCACCAGGACCTTAAAGAAATTAACAATTTAAATATAAAAATTATGGCAACAACAAATAACGGAATAGGACCATTATGGCAACCAAAAGGTGGATTTGATTTAGCTACCGGAAAAGCAGATGATGGGAGCACATATGAAAGCTTCGCAGCTAGTAAAGGGTATTCATTTAATTTAATAAACCCATCTAATGGCGTTAGTCTTAACACGGTAACACCATCATTAAGTTCAATGGGTTTAAATAGAGGAACTAATCTATTAGATCAAATAGGTAACACGCAAGCTAATATTAATGCGACTACACAAAACTTTAATAAAGTAATAGCAGATAGGCAAGCGACTAAAGATGCTTCTGATCAAGATACATCAAACGCAACAGAACAAGCACCAGGAACTAAAAGAATGTTTGTTTCTGCTAAGAAAGCACAAAGATTAACTGATAGAGGTAAAGCTACAAAAGTTGAAAGTGAACACAATACTGATGGTACTCAATTGATTGAAAAGAAGAAAAAGAAGTTTATGGATACTAGATTCGGTCAAGTTTTAGGTAGTACACCACTTGGTATGGCAACACGAGCTGTTGTTGATACCGTTAAAGAAGGTAAAGCTAGAAGAGCTAAAAAGAATAATAAATAAAATAAATCATGGCAATAAGTTATAGAACAATACAAGATCCAGGTAAAAGACTGAGAGCACCAGATAAATCTATGGAAGCAGCAGGTAGAGGTTTCGCTCAAGGTTATGCTACAATGTCAGCTATAATGGCACAAATAAACGCTCAAAGAGAACAAGCCAAAAGAGAGCAAGAAGCTAAAGATGCCTGGAGAGATCAGCAAATGGCTGATGTTACTGATACTACTTTTGTAGAAAAAGTACATGGTTCTATACACGAGGGTGCGTATAGTTGGTTAAAACAAAAACAACAAAGATATGCTGAGCTTACTGACATGTTATTGCAAGAGGGTATGAATTCAAGAAATGAACAATGGGCTGATATACAGAATGAAAGAAAAAGAATTGAAGGTGCTTATCATAACTTTAGTAAAAATTTAGATGCTTTTAAAACAGCTAGACAAAATACAGCGGAAATGAGAGGACCAGATATTGAAGGTGGAGAATATAATGAAGTTGCTAAAACACCTAACAGCGAAAATGCTTTAAGTTTTTTATATGATAGGGAGTTTGGTGAAGGTTATGGGGATATAGAGATAGCTGATGATGGTAGTTTTACTTTTCCAAATACAGAATGGAAAGGAGATTTAATAGGTAGTGGTAATTTACCAACTTTAGTAGAGATGCCATATAAACAACAACAAGCATTACAAAAAAGAGAATTAATATATGGTCAAGAAATAAAAAATAAATCTTTTAAAATTGATGATGAATCTAATAATGCAAGAATTAGAAATGAAATACATCAAGAGTTTAGAGGTATGGGTGTTGGAGAACTACAAGCTTATATTTTAAATGATATGGACGGTGAAGGTGGAACACCAGCTTTTATAGGTCAATTAGCACCAGGAGAAAATCCAGAATTTACATGGAAAGATCACCAAGGTAATGAACAAAAGATGTTTTATAATGATTTATTACAAAATAAAGATGCTATGGTTTCATTTGCTACAGCTAATGAATACCAAGGCACATTAGATTATATGAAAGGTATGATACCTAGTGAAGGAACTTTAAACATTAGTAAGCAACAAAAAGAGATAGCTAGTATAAGAGAACGTAGTATAGTTAAAAAACCTGGTCCAGTTGAAGTTAAAGATCCTCTTGGTAACATTATTACGCCAGCGTGGGGTGAGGAAGTAGAAGATCCAGAAGGATCAATTAATAAATTTATTAATAATTTATCAAATCAATATAAACAAAGTTTATCACGTCCACCTTATCAACAAATAAAAAGTAAAGATGAGGCATTTCAGATGCAACTTAATTCATGGCAAGAGAAGGAGGATGTTAGTGAGGAACAAGCAAGAAAAGCTTTTGATGATATGTATGGAGACGCACCAATGTTTACAGTTGATGGGAGAGGTTCTTTAATACCATTCATGGGTGATATAAATAATGATGAAGATGTCACTAAATTCCTTATTGACAAAGGCATAATATCTAAGGCAGATCTGTATTTAAATTAACAAATAAATGGAAGACTTAAATATCTTAATCGGACGTATGGAAGAAGCTGGTATGTCGGTGGAAGAAATTCGCGCTAGACTAAAACAGCTACAAGTTACTAATCCTGAGTTATTTCAAGAATCTCAAGTTCAAACGCCACAATTCCAGGCACAACCCCAAACATTTTCTAATACAACAACTCAACAAAAAATCCAAGACAATCTTCAAAAAACTTTAAAGAGTTTAGAAGGTTATGACCCTAATGACCCGGAGGGTATTAAGGATATGGCAAAAAAGTATGGTGTTACTGATTATAATACACCTAGGGGGCGCGCGGAGTTAATTGACATTCAGTTTCGTGAGGCGGAGAAAAAAAGAAAGGATAAACTCTACGAAAGCCCCGAAAAGATGATTGAGCACTATCAAAAACAAGTGAGATCAAATCCATTTAATAAACTTGTTGGTGGTATTGCTAGTTTATTTGGCTATGATAGTTATTTAGATGATATAACGTCAGGTCATCATATAAGCGGTGATGTACAAAACCTTATGTACGAAACTTTTGGCACCGAAAACCTTGAGTCTATGTTAGATGAGATTGGATTAGGTAATGGTTTTGACGTGGGAGATATTGATCAAGAAAAATTAGCAAGGTTTGTCGTAGCAGCGCAAGCAATGGAGATGACACCAGAATCACAAGAGTATTTAGATTGGAATGATGCGGTTGATAAGAATTATAAAGAAAATTTAAAAAAGGGTTATGGTTCTGTTAAAGCAAACTTATTAGCTTTAATGACAGCTACTGCTGATGAACCTCTTGGAATGACATCAGCGGCTGTAAAGTCCATGGCACAAATGTTTAATTTATCATCTTTTAAAGCAGGCGCGGGAGCAGTTGGTACTGTTGCAGCAGGTACATGGGCTGCTACAGGTGGCGCTGGCTTACCTAGTCTTATAGTCACTGGTCCAGCAGCGTATTTTACCGCATCTGGTGTAGCAATGGAAAATGCGATGACTTTTACCAATTTAGTAAAAGAACAATTACAGGAAAGGGGTCTAGAGATGACTTCTGATAATATAATGAACGTATTAAACAACGAGGAAGATCAACGTGTAATCACAAATAAATCAATAGGTAGGGGTATGACGGTAGGTAGTGTTGAGGGTCTGTTCACACTTGTTGGCGCGAAGGGCGCTGGTCAAGTATTTTCAAAGGTATCATCAAAAGTAGGAACTGGTTTAACTGGTAGACTTACATCAGGCGCGGCCGCTGGTACGGTTGGTGCTGCAGCTGAAGTTTCTGGTGGAATGCTTGGGGAAGTTGGTGGTATGACGGTCGAAGGTAAAGCATTAGACTTAAAAGAAATATGGGTTGAGGGTTTTGCAGGTCTTGGTACAGCACCCGTAACAACAACAGCTGGTGTGGTTAGCACAATGCTTAAGCCACCTAAATATACTATTGGTAAAAAAGAATATAGTAGAGATAAGATAAAAGAAATGCTCAATGATTGGAGTGATCAAGATGTAGCTATGGCTTTAAAAAACAACCTACTTAAAATTGAAAATGACCCTACTTTAGAAAACGAGGCGCGTAAACGTGCAAATAAATTTTATATTGACAGTCAAATAAATAAAGATATTACTAATAAAGCTGATAGAGCTAGAATAGTTGAGTTAGAAATGGAAATAAAAAAATTAGAAGGTAGTAAAACTAACTTTGACAAACAAAAATTATCTGACTTAAAAGCTGAGCAAAAGGAGCTTGTGGATAAGTATGTCAAAGCAGATATTGCAAGAACAGAAGTGTTTGCTGCTAAGTTAGGTGTAGATGTAGTTGCTCGCTCCGAAACGGATTTTATTAAATTTATTGATCAGTTTAATAAAGATAATGAAACAAATTATTCAGCAGAAGGACTTGGTAGTATAATCACGGATAAAAATGGTAAAGATACAATAGTTATCAATAAAGATGCAGCTAGTGGATCACAAAGGTTTACAACAGGTCAACATGAAATTTTACACGCTATATTAAAAAAATCTTTAAAAAAGAATGATGCCATTACTATTAAATTAGGTCAAGAATTAAAAAATTATTTAGACAAAATATCAACAAAAGACCTATATCTTAAAGATGGGAAAGGAAATTTTATACGTGATAAAAACGGTCAGAAAATAGCTAATAGTGATTTTATAAGGAGATTTAATCAATATTCACAACGGGTAAAAAGTGATAAGATGAGTGAAGCTGCTTTGTTTGAAGAGGTTTTTACATTAGCATCTGAAGCGATGACCAACGGTGATTTAACATTTGAGCAAAACACATTTGATAAAATTATTGATTTATTTAAACAATTTTATAAGCAAGTATTTGGTGGAGAACTAGTAATAGATAATGCTAAAGACATGTTTAATTTTATTAAAGAATATAACAAAGACTTTAAAGCTGGTAGAGTTAAAGAACAATACAAAGGAAAATTAACATTTGGAAAAAACCTTAAAGAACGTGCTAAAAATATTGTATTAGATGCGAAAAAAACCCCACAACAAAAACAATCTTTAGCTCCTGGTGTAGATCCATTTGAGCAATACAGATTAAATCCAACAGAAAGAAAAGAAACGGTTAATAGATTATATGAAGAAGGTGGGTTAAATAATCTTGGGGAAATTATAAAACCATTTTTACCTATAGCAAAAGATCTTGTAAAATCAAGACAAAGATTTGATAATGTGGGTAGACAGGAAAGAGAAGATCTAATTGATGAATACACGTCTGCTACAATAGAAAAGTTAATACAGCACATACAAGCTTTCGATCCTAGTAAAAATAAAGATTTTGATGCTTATGTAAATTCATATGTTGAGTTTAAAAGAGGTACAGCAGCTAAACAACTACAAACAAAAGAAACTAAATTAACAGAATCACAAGAAAGAAAAGCTAAGAAAAAAGTAGATGATACGGTTCAAGAAGTAGACACACCACCTATAAGTAGTAAAATTACATTAGAAACAGAAACTCAAAAGAAATTTGATACTAACGTTGAAAATCTTGTAGTACAAGCTACTAAATTAATATCGTTAGGTAAATCACCAAAACAAATCCAAAAATTTCTACAAGGTAAGTTTAGAAACCAAAATATAGCTAAAGATATTAAGAATACTATTAAAGATAAAAAAGTATATAAGAAGTTTTTAGAAGATAATTTTGAAACGTTTTTTAATGATGTTAACGTAGAAACTTTAAATAAAAGATTTAGAGGTGATAAAAATAATCCAGATTTATTTTCTAAATCTACTGATAAAAGATACCAGAGAAGTGACACATCACAACCTTACCAGTTTGTGAAACAACCTTGGTCACAAGTTAAGGATCAATACTTAGATTATTTTCTCAACGATACACCGCAGAATATAAACAATAGGAAAGATAAAATAGTAGAAGAAATATCAAACTATATGTCATTTGAAGCTGCTCAAGAAATAACTCAATCTTTGAATTTCACTGTTAATAAAGATATTATTGAATTGTCTGAATTAAAAGTAGACGAGATTATTGATAAAACTAAAGCGGCTACAAACGTGCGACAAAGATTTAGTTTAACACCTGATCAATTAACCATCTTTAATAAACCTGAAAACAGAAAACCAGTAAAAGAGATTTTAGGTCAATACTCTGTTGGTAAAAATGGTATTTCCACACGTAGATGGTATGAGAACAATAAATTAAATGTACTAGGAAAGATAAAAAATAAAAAAGTAAGAGATATAATAGAAAAGTTTGTTAATGAAGCGGAGTTTATTTTAGAAAAATCTAAATTTAGCAGGTTTACAGTTTACATGAAAACAAAATTTATCGGTGAAAACGAGGGTGTTATGGATGTAATTGGCAAGTCATTTGCTGCTAAAAATGAAACAGATCAAAAACAAATAGCCCGTAAGACACTTGAGTTATTTAAAACATTTTCACCTGCGTTTTTGAAAAAACTTGGTTTTGGTGCTCAAGGTGGAAGGGTTAGCATTAGCTCTTTTATAAGGTTTGGATTAACCACACGTGGAATGAATGTTGAGGGATCACCATGGGTAAAGGATAATAAATATGCTAAAGAGTTAGTGGAGGGAGCTCAAAAACATTTAAACAAAGAGAATGTAAAATTAGATAACATTGAATCACATAAGAAACTACAGACAGACGCTGACTGGAATTTTTTAAAACATGCTATATATAAAGGTTCTAAATTAGAAAAAGAAACACGAGGTGTACTAGAAAGTAATTCGAAAAATAAAATAAACGAAATACCTTGGGATGCTATAAAAAAACACAATAAAAATGCGTATAAAGCAATGGTTATTTATAATTTAAAACTTGCCGAACTGTTAAAAAACGCACACAATATTAAAAACAAAGAAGATAAAGCACAGGCAAAAGCTGATATAACTAGAATGCAACAAGCAACAACAGGTGCAATAGATTCTATATTTAAAGGTTCTGTTATAGTAGATTTTATAGAAATTATTGAGGGTAAAAAACAATTTACAGGTAAAGAGTCAAGATTGTATATAGAACATCTTCAAGAAAACGCTAAAAGTTTAGTTGAATTTGATAAAATTAATGATCAATATATGCGTGGTAAAATAAACCAAAACACATATATCACTAAAGCTTTAAAAATAGCTAAACAAATGACAATTAGTATTAATGATAGTAAGAACACGGTTTATATGGATAATGTAAGTAAGGTTATAGATACTAAAATGAAAAATGGTCAGGATGTTGAAAACGCTGGTATGATGAAGCTAGGCGCTATTCCACCTAATAAAAGGAAAAATTTTATAAATGTCACAACAAGAAAAAACCTCAACGATACCCTAGCGGAAACAATGGAAATTAACGCTCTCGCTATCAATAAACAATCGTTTTCTTTAGATATAGAAAAGTTTAAAAATTACGATAAAGCTTTAGAAATGGCTAGAAGAAAAAACCCACCTAAAAAAGGTGCTAGCTTTATAGATTTTGATGATACATTAGCAACAACAAAAAGTAGAATTAAATATACAATACCTAGAAGATTGCCAGATGGAAGGTTTAATTGGAAAGTTGTAGGCTTTGGGGCTATGTCAGATACAGGTTCTTTAACACCCGCGGAATTTGCAAAACAACATGATAGTTTAACAGAGGCTGGTGCTATATTTGATTATTCAGAATTCAATGAAGTAAAGGGTGGTAAAAAAGGACCGTTCTTTAATAAAGCAAAAGCTTTAAAAGATAAGTTTGGAAATAGTGATATTTATATAATTACAGCAAGACCAGCTGAGTCCGCGTTAGCAATACAAAGATTTCTAAAGGGTGTTGGATTAGATATTAAACTAGAAAATATTAGAGGGTTAGAAGATGGTAGACCAGAAGCAAAAGCTGAAGTAATAGTTGAAATGGCAGCTTTAGGTTATAATGATTTCTTATTCGCTGATGATGCTATTCAAAACGTTAAAGCAGTACAAGAGGTTTTAGATGTTCTAGATGTTAAAGGAAAAACATATCAAGTTGAACAGAAGTTCTCTTTAGATATGGATAAAAAGTTTAACGAAATACTACAGGAAAATAAAGGTATAGATGCTAACGCTAGGTTTTCTGAGGCTATGGCTAAAGTAAGAGGTGCTAAATCAGATAAGTTCTGGTCAAGGTTATTTGTACCACCTGGAGCTGAGGATTTTATGGGTATGGTATACATGATGATAGGTAAAGGTAAAAAAGGAGAAAGACAAAAAGCTTTTTTCAAAAAAGCATTAGCTGATCCTTTTGCTAGAGCTGTAACAAAAATGAATAACGCAAAACAAGCTATTGAAAATGATTATATAGCATTAAATAAAGAATATAAATCAATCAAGAAGAAGTTATTAAAAGCAACTGATTACAACAACTTTACATTTGATCAAGCAATAAGAGTTTATTTAATGGATAAAAATGGCATTGAAATACCAGGTATATCAAAAAGAGATACCAAAGCTTTAATAGATATAGTTAAGAAAGATCCTAAAATGGTAGAGTATGCTGATGGCGTTTCTAAAATAACTGGTTTAGAAGAAGGATATACCACACCAAAGGATTTATCGTGGTTAGCAAATACTATAGAAAGTGATTTAAGAAATATAAATATAGAAGTTAATAGGAAAAAATATTTAAACCAATGGATAGAAAATAAAAATATTATATTCTCAAAAGATAATTTAAATAAAATAGAAGCATTATATGGCACTAGTTTTGTTGAAGCTTTAAAAGATATGCTAACTAGAATGGAAACTGGTTATAATAGAAAGCTTAGTAAAAATGGATTAGTTAATGGTTTTCAAGATTGGGTTAATAACTCAGTTGGGGCTGTTATGTTTTTCAATAGAAGATCAGCTTTATTACAAACTATTTCTTTTGCAAACTTTATAAATTGGTCCGATAATAACCCACTTAAATTTGGTGCGAGAGTTTTAGATTTTCCACAATTTGCTAAGGATTTTGCTATGATATTTAACTCAGATATGTTAAAGCAAAGAAGAAAAGGATTACAAACTGATGTTAGTGCTGCTGATATAGTAAATCAAGCAGCTAATTCTAAAAACAAAGCCACAGCCCTGATTTCCTACATGTTGAAAAAAGGATTTATATTTACACAGATAGCTGATAGTTTTGCAATATCACTAGGTGGAGCACCCTTCTATAGGAATAGATTTAATACATATAAAAAACAGGGAATGAGTGATCAAGTTGCCCATGAAAAAGCTTTTGAAGATTTCCAAGAAACATCAGAGGTTGCTCAGCAATCTGCTAGACCTGATCTCATATCAATGCAACAAGCTAGTACGTTAGGTAGAACAATATTAGCATGGCAAAACACACCAATGCAATATACTAGAATCATGAAAAAAGCATTTTTAGATTTAGTAAATAGAAGAGGTGATGCTAAAACACATATATCAAAAATAATATACTACGGTGCAATACAAAACTTTATATTTACCGCGATGCAGAGCGCGTTATTCGCTTTAGCTTTTAGTGACGAAGAAGAAGAAAAAGAAAAACAAAAGTATTATAGGGTAGCTAATAGTATGGCTGACACAATATTAAGAGGTACTGGTTTTTATGGTGCTGTAGCTTCTACAATTAAAAATGTAGGATTAGAGTTTATAAAGCAAGATAAAAAAGGTTGGAAAGCAGATCACACATATACATTAATACAAGGTCTTGGTATATCACCACCAGTTAGTACTAAAGCTAGAAAAGCATATGATGCAACACAAACTTGGAAATATCAGAAAAAACAAATAATGGAAGGTGGTTTTGGTTTAGATAACCCAGGGTATGAAGCTGTAGCTAACTTAACAACCGCAGCCACAAACATACCAGTGGATAGGGTTATTAGAGATGTTAATAATGCAAAAGCGGTATTAGATAATAACAACGCGGCTTGGCAAAGAATCGCAATAGCATTTGGTTGGAATACGTGGAATGTTGGTGTTGGTGTGGATGATATTAAAAAAGAAAAAGAAAAGAAGAAAAAGAAAAATACGACCGGTATTTTAATTTTTGACTAAAAACAAGTGATAATATACTATGGCAGCAAATAAAAATCAAACAACTAAAGAGATATTAAGGATAGTAGAATATCAAATAGAACAAATATTTACTGAGGTTGAGAAAATCAAACAAGATAATAGATCTGCCCACGATGAAGTAAAAGATGATCTTCGTTTTATCAAAAATAATCTCTTTGATCCAAAAGAAGGTATATGGACGGAGGTAAAAGACAATTCAAATTTTAGAAAAGAAACTGTAAAGTGGAGAAATGCGCTTGGTTTCGGTATATTTAGTTTAATCGGAAAACACATTTGGGACTTTATAAAAGGAATAAATCAATGAAACAATTACTAACGCTAATTTTTATGTTCATTAGTTTAAATACTAATGCACAATTTTTTAAGAAAATATTTAAATACTCGACAGTATATACATCGGGGAATATTTCCATGCCTTTAATAGAGGATAGAAAAGAATTTTACGTAACTCAAGATGGAGAGGTACGAGATGTAACAAAAGAACCTAAGTTTGATTATCGTTATTCTGTTGGTTGGAGAAAACTAGCTAGATTCGATTATGAAAATAAACAAAATGAATTTTATGATGGATCAGAAAAACAAGTTACTTTATCAGCTGGTGTAGGTAATGTAGATAACTGGGAATGGTTATTTAATTACGATTGGGCTAGAAGAATGGGTCATGAGTTTAATAACCAAAGATATTTTTTAAGATATTTAGGACCTTGGTATATAGTTAAAGGGGAAGTAAGAGAAGAAGGTGCTATTAATTTTAATTATTCTGCGGCTGACGTGAGGGTTAGAGCTAAGCTAGGAGAAAAACTAAATCTATCAATGGGTGTGATTTATAGAACTTCTGATAAAGTTTTTGGTCTTAATCCTATAGAAGAGTATTTAGCTCCAGATAGTGTTAACTGGTGGGATCTAGCGCGTGACTATGAATATACTGATTATGGGTATTGGATATATGGAGATGAAGAAAGAGAGTTTGACTGGTATTGGGAAGATGCTGACGGGAATAGAGTTGCTGAAACAGATGGTGAGTTTAGAAGGCATATATATAAAAATCTAGTAAATGATTATAATAGAGAAATATTTTCTGAAATAGGTAGAATGGGTTATTTATCAGCTGTTATAGGATATGACTTTTACCACTACACTGATAACTTCTGGTTTCATAATTATTTAAGTGTAATGCCTTTTCATGGTCAAGTATCAGGTGATAAAGATTTTGGTTATGAACAATACTATCAACAAGATGGTAGAAAAAACTGGACAGATTATCAAGCTGGTTTAGTAATAGGATTAAAAATAAAAAGATGGTTTGGTTTATTTGCTGAAGGTGAATATTCTAAACTATGGGATAAGAAAATTTACAATGCGAAAGTAGGATTTAACGTAAACTTTAGATAATGGCGAAAGATTTAACAAAAATAGGTGAGGATACAGAAGTAGGTCTTGATATAGATGGTGATGGTAAACCTGATTTTAAGATTAATTTACGAGCAATTGGTATGGTTATAGCCGCAATTGTAGCTGGAACTATGTTCTATTATCAAATAATGGAAGAAATACAATTAGCTAAAGAACTCCCTAAAGTTGGTACAGGTACTTATATTATTGATCAGGCTGATCCACAAGCTTTAAATACATACCCACCTACAAGGGTAGAATTCAACATGAAGGATCAAATAAGTAGAATGACACTAGATCAATTAATAAAAAAAGTTGAAGAGATGGAAGAAGATATTGATGATATTAAAATTGAATTAGCAAAAAAGAGAGACCGATGAAAATAAAAAAAGGAATTGTATTTAAAACATGCGCTGCTATCCTAGGTTTTATATTTATGATGGTAATAAATGCAAAATCACAAGACTTTTTACATGTTGATGATTATGGCAAGAAAACAAAACAAGGTATTGTATTAGTAGAATTTTGGGCTAGCTTTAATTCTGTAAATGAAGTTAACTTAAAAAAAATATATGATTGTAAAAAGTATAGAGTTGATATGTCTCAAGATCCTAGCCTTATGACAAAACATAATGTTATGGCTGTACCAACAGTAGTAATATATCACAATGGAAAAGAAATAAAAAGATTTTTACCAGGTTTAATGTTAAAATTAGACGTGGATACAAAAGAAATACAAGCTGTTATTGATGAGCTTGTAGGAGATAAATTTTAAAATTATGTGTGAATTATGTGGAGGCAATTGTGGCCTTTGTTAAATAAATAAATTATGTGGAAATTAACTAAAGATTATTTTATTGATATGTGGACTTACATTTGGAGTAAGACTACTGTTGATGATATTATTATAGCTAAGGCGGAAGAAATTAAAACTAAAGCTAAAGAGATTAAGAAAGTTATTAAAAAATAATGGATAAAATAAGCAAACACGTTAGCTACAGAGAAGGTGTGTATAGCACAACTGCTCTGAGGTTGGGTTTAAACAATGATCCCTCTGATGCTCATTTACAAAATATGAAGCTCTTATCAGAAAAGATATTTGAACCTCTTAGAATTCATGTGGGAGGTCCTATAAAGATAAATTCATTTTATCGTGGACCAGAACTTAACGCTGCGATTGGTGGGTCATCCAAATCACAGCATTGTCACGGACAAGCAGTGGATATTGACGATACATATGGTCATATGTCTAATGCTGATATGTACAAGTTTATAAAAGAAAATTTAGATTTTGATCAAATGATATGGGAATTTGGTGATGACACCAACCCTAATTGGGTGCATGTAAGTTATGTAGACCCTGGATCAAATAGGAATAGATGTTTAAAAGCATCAAGAAAAGATGGTAAAACCTCTTATGAGGTTATATAATGTTTTTTGAATACCCGTATTTTACTGGAATTTTTATATTTATAATATTAATGTATTTTTATATTATTTTAAAAATGTTTCACGATCAAAATAAATAACATATGGAGACTATTATCCCAATACTAGGAATTATAATAACATTAGGGTTATTATACTGGACAATAAAAGACGACTGAAAATGACACAACAACAAAGAGACTATGGAAAAGTAATATCAGTGGCTGTATTAGCTGCAATACTTTTATTTGCTGTATTATCTGGGTGTACACCATATGTGTACAAAAGTAATCAAATCAAAGTTACTCACGTGTTAGCTGTAACAGAAACTGGCGATACTGTAAAGATAGCTATGAGAGATATAAAACCGACACAGGTATACAATGTGGTTGGTTATGATTTTGTAAGAGGTTATAATAATCCTTATTATGATCCCTGGAGACAGTACCACATGTATGATAACCATTATAGATACTATGGGCAATCTCATATAAATAACGTGTATAGCACAAAACCTAATTGGAAACCACCTGCTGTTATTACTGGTAACAATTCAAACACAACGACTGGTGGTGGTATTAATCCTATAGCTAGAAACCCAGTGACAATTGGTGGAGGTAAAAAGAAAAATAACTAATGCCCAACGGAAGAAAAAGAAAAAGAAAAAAAGTAAAAAAACATTTACGTAAGAAAATGTTAAAGAAAAATAGACATAAGAAAAAGAAAAAATAATATGTGGTCACTATTTAAAGACAAAAACGATATTAATGAAAAAAACCTAGT
>MDSY01014805.1_pt1 | contig 30847 bp, 24 predicted proteins | sample 811131 | NCBI WGS metagenome assembly MDSY01 (sample SAMN05326643, study PRJNA326480) | marine metagenome | isolation source: seawater | place: Atlantic Ocean: South West | collected 2010 | reverse complement strand
TGAGACTGTTTTGGCGACTGGAACATTCACTATTACAGATGACTATTGGCCAGATGATGCTGACTTCAAAACAATACCACTTGATGCCACGTGCACTACGAGGGCTAGTGAAGTCATCATCGATAGCGGAGATTCTACATCAAAGATGATGACCTCTAGTCTGATAATAACCGAACCTGTCAGTGGAAAGACTGTCGTGGAGACAGACTGTAGCTCTGGAGAAAAAGGTGTTGAACTTGAGGCAGGAACTTATGATTATGAATTCCGTGCATCATCTACAGACAACCTAGCAACTAACGATAGCGTCATTATCGAAACAGAGTTTATCATTCAAGCATTCCAGCCGCTTCTCCTCTACGGAGATAGTGCTGGAAACGGATTAGCAGGTAGCACAGTCAATCTCTCTAGTTTACTGAACGTAGAGTTAGAGGGTAGTGGATCTGCGATAGAGAACCCAACTTATCACTCCAATCCAAAGTCATTGGATGCAAAGTTGACCTATGCCATGTTTATCCCATGTTTGACATGTGGAGCAATCGTGTTTGTATTACTAAGGAATATGGCAAGAGGATATGAGTTCGAGATGAACAAATGTTACGGATGTGACCTTTGTGATGATGCGTGTCCAGTTCGCTTATTCAATGCAGGAGACAAATTAAACATCATCTACAATACTTGGAATAATGAAGATGACGGAGTACCAATGTATTCGTGTTTAACGTGTACTGCTTGTACAAATGCTTGTCCACAGTTAGTGGACTATGATTCATATGTTGATATCCGTAGAACACTGATAGTTGGTGGACCTGCTGCAGAAATACCTCACACAGTGCTGCAGGCAGTATTAGCGGCAGAAGCTGAAGAAGATAGTGACGTTGATTTCATACCAGTCGAAGAATACCCGATCGACTCCAATGTTGGATACTATCCTGGATGTGTCGACTACTTAGACCAGGAAATGGTATTTAGCCACCTCAATGAAGGTGACATGAACCTTGGTGACTCAACAACTGCTGCATTCACACTATTCGAAGAAATGGGAACTGAGGTCTCTTACTTAGGTCGTGATTTCCTCAAATGTTGTGGCCATGACCAGAAATGGCAAGGCCTGGATGAAGTGTTTGACAAGCTAAAGTCTTACAATCAAAAGAAGATTGAAGCGTCGGGAATTGACACTCTAGTTTCGTCTTGTGCAGAATGTTTCAGAACCTTTGCACGTGACTACGAACTTGAAGGAATAAAGGTCATGCACACAACCGAGTATCTAATCGAGAACGGCTTCGACATGGAGATGAAGGTTGAAGATGAATTGACAGTTACTTATCATGACCCGTGCCGCCTTGGAAGGCAAATGGGAATTTATGAAGAACCTCGTGAACTGGTTGCAAGTGTCGAAGGTGTCAAACTCGTCGAGATGGAACACCATGGTGAAGATGCAATGTGTTGTGGAGTATCAAGTATGATGTCATGCAATGAAAATGCTCGTTCACTAAGAGTTTCAAGAATGGAAGAGATTCGAAACACGGGTGCAGATATGATGATCACATCGTGTCCTAAGTGTGTATCTCACTTTGAGTGCTTGAAGTTTGAAGGCGATGAACGCCATGACATTGAGATTCTGGATGTAGTGTCGTTCCTTGCACGCCAAGTTGAGGCTAAGAAAGTAAGCGTCGATGTCACAAGTACATCACAGACTCCAGTTGAAGCCTGATACGCTAAGAAACGGGTCAAGATTGATTAATGGCCCCCTACTAACATAGCACATGGATTACGACAGTTCTACACTTATTGAACTCAAGACCATGTGTAAAGAAAGAGGTCTTAGGGTTAGCGGCAGCAAAGCTGAAGTCGTTATCCGTTTAATGGAAGATGATGAATCCAAATTACCTAGTCCTGTGTCAGTCAGTTCACAAAGCCAAAACCCTGTTTCACAAATTCATCATACGCAACCTGTAACTAATATCTACATAAACAATAACTCAGACATGACTTTACAAATCACAGGAATCGGTATTATCCTTTATGGAATGTTCAGAATAGGAATGGCATTATTATTCAGCGATTGGATGCCGGCTGAATCATTCATTGCAATGATGATAGGGTTAGGTTTCATTTTGGGCGGAGTGTCTACCCTTCAAGGTTACAAACAAGGTCTCTACCTCACACTTGTAGTATTGGCAATCTCTGGAACACTGTCAATTTTGAATAATAATGAATTCTCACCTATATCCATTGGAATGGGTGGAGAATGGCCTGTTTGGTTCTCACTATTTTGCTCAGGAAGTTGTATGTTGATTGTAGCAGCACCTCTGCTTGGAGCAGCAGATCCACAGTTCAGAGATGGAGCACCAAATTACATGAATAATATATTGAATTTGGCTGAAACAGCATCACCGATTCCATTTTCCAATATAGGAACAAGCAAAACACCTGCTACGGATACAAAGGTAGTAATCAATTGCTCACAATGCAATGCTCCAATGAAAGTTCCAGTCGGATACAAAGGTAAATTGAGATGTCCAACCTGTAAAGAGAGTTTCAAAATCGAGTGATTTGAAACCTTTTAAGATTGAAATATCAATCATTTGGAGGGATTTCCTCATCCATTCCCCTTATCTCGTAATTAGAAGGGAATAATGCAACGATTACTCCTGCGATTAAGAATCCCAAGCCTAAACCAAACTTCTTCTCTACGAATAGGAATTCAAGAGCGAAAACGACCAAGAGTAATCCGCCAATGTTGGAAACCCATACGAGGGTTTTGAATGTTGAAAGAGAAACACCAGTAGTGTTTTCTCCTCTCGCTGGTCCAAATTCGCCTCCAAAGCGTTGTACTCCTTCATGGTCTGGTTGTTTGCTCATTAAATCACCTGTCTATCATTGTAATAGCATCGGTAGGACATGCTAGTACACAAAGTCTGCAACCAGTACAAGCATCACGGATGATTTTCGCTTTACGGTTACTTGGAACTTGAATTAAAGGAGATGCCATATCTTTGAAATATAATTCAATGGCATCATCATCACAAACTATTGTGCATTGGTCACAACCGATACAAAGACTCTCTTTGACCCATGCTACAGTTCCCTCTCCGCCCTTAATGAGAGAACGTTGCTCCCCTTTCTGCCTCGCGAGAGAGATAGCAATACGCTCAGCTTCTGCTGCGCGACGCTTTGCAAGGTCTTTCGAAGAGGTCATTCAGACTCCTCCAGAGGGTGCTTACCTTCAAACTTCGCGACTGATAGATTAACCAATAAATCCCCAAGGCAGTAGAATGCTCCAACTAATAATGGAGGATTCCAGGCGGTTAAACCGGTCCATGGAACTTCGTTCGCCCAGGTCCAGTTGGCAAGATAAGTGCCCCATAACTCCATCAGTAATGCAGCCCAAACCATTGTTGCATAAAGTGCAGGCTGTGGTCCATATTTAGTGAATAGCAGAACAAGGGCTAGAAGGAATAATCCCGATGTGTCACCACCACTCCAAACTCCATATACGACTAGGGGAATGAACGGAATTAGAGAAAACATTGCCTTACGAATTGGTAAATATGCTGAGATTCTCCTCCCACCATCAAACAAGAACCAATGACCAACCGGTACAAACAGCGGCATTATGCCACGTTGGTATTCATAGATTAACCAAACCTCACTGAAGAATAATTCCATCGGAGTAGCGAATGCTAATACTGTTAACATCTCAATTCTTTCACGTTTTTGAGCTTGTGCAAATAGCACTGTGAAAAGCCCAATGCACCAGATGTTTACTGGCCATTCTCCATATTCGGCACTCACATAGAGTCCGACTCCAATTGTAAGAGCGTACAAAGCGACTCTTTTCATGAAAACGACTCCATTAGGGTTGTAACTCAATTGACACGCCTTCCGAACGCATCACTTCGATTACCAGTTCTATTACTTCATCAGGTAAATCTTCAGGTGCATGAACCCCTGAAGGAAGCATGTCAGGTCGATCCGCCCAAGCAATTGCACAACAGGCAGTCACAAGTCCGGTTGTACGAGCCATGCTAGAATCTCCATCTAGTCCACTATCTTCGATAATCCACTTCTTCTGGTATTCACCAGAAGTAATGTGAACTTCCATCCAAGTGAACTCTTCGCGAGTAGGATCGATTTTCCATGCATCAACCAATTCATCTGCATGCAATTTTGTTTGTTGATACTTCTGAATGTGACCTGGCCACCTAACTGTATACTCTCCCATTTTTTTAGCAGGGATATTGAGTAAGGAACGTAAACCATCGGTCAGGAATGCTTCCATCTCCCTACCACTGGCATCAATAGAATGTAACTCAGACATGGCTGGAACTTCATCTAACTCTCCATCATCAATGATTCTGGCAGGTCTAGTATACTCAGCAATCACATCATGAGGAGAAAAGGGAGCCATGTATGACCATTCATTATCTGGTAGGCTGGGATTGCCTCCTACTTTGATACTAACGCTATCTAGATGACCGAACTCTCGATATGCACGAGCCACCAACATATTAGAGAGTCCGGGAGCGATTCCTACATCCCACAAAATTGTACTACTTACGTCACTCAAATTGTCAGGGGTCACCTCACTAAAAGATAGGTCTACGATTCTTTGACCAGTATTCTTCAGCGATTCTGTAGCCTTGTAACCTAGGTGACCTGGAAGCATATTAACAATTAAATCTGCAGCACTGTGGTCTTGATCTAGGGCACTTCCCAAATGGAAAGTGGCCTCTGTATCTCGCTTTTGAATATCAAATAAATGTACATCGAAATTAGAGTCAACTAACCTTCTGGTTACAAAAAGTCCAACTAAACCTCCACCAAGGCAGTGAATTCTCAATTAATCTCCTCCAGCTGCTTCATAGATTCTGCACCCATTGCCAACATGGATAGTTCTGCAACTAAAGCGTGCCAACCATGGGCATGTTCTCCGTAATTGGCACCGACTTCGCTGTATGAATGAAACTCTGCAGATGGTGAGTTCAAGTTTTCCATTTCCCCTTTCTTTGAATTGATTCGATAGAACCAAGATGCCGCTTCACCATCAACCAAATACACCACGGGCTCAACTGGAGAACCCTCTGATGTTTTCATCATGGTTGGAACACCCTCTTGAATTAAGAAATTCTCAACATCGGCTCCACCTTTAGAGTACATTAATTTCTTGAATTTACGGTTCGAGAGTGTGAGAAGTTCTTCACCGCTTGTAACCGCCATTATTCCTAAACCATACGTGCCTCTATCATTTTTGATAAATGCAACAGGCTGCCGGTCAATTCCAAGTTTGCGATACCTTTCAGATATACCTTCTAAGAAACCGTCTACTTCCTCTGCTAAAAGTTGGCGACAGATTTCTTTTTCTAGGCACTTGTCTTCGCTAACAAACCAATCTGTTAACAGGTGCCAAGAATCTATTTCGAGCATTTCTGAGATCTCATCAACATATGATTGTAGACATTGAAAGTGTTCAGATTTGCGCCTTCTTTGCCAACCCATGTGAGGGGGAGGTGATACCTGTTCAGAACCCAGACCAGGTAGCTGTCCTTCAGTCAAATCATTATTCAGCATGACTAAATCCGGTTTCTCTCCTCCGATTAGAAGAGTGTCACCCTCAAGAATTACTTCATCGAGAACTAGTGGACCTGTGATTCCATCTAATGAACCATGGCTTTCGAGTTCAGGTGAACCGACTGTACATCTAAACCCAGCCCCGGTAATTAGCCTCTTAATAGTTGCAACATTTTCAACATATCCAGGGTTTCTAGTATGAGATTCGGGATAAAGATGGACCCATTTACATTCAGGGTTTTTACGAATAATATGATCATTAAGTAACGAAGAGATTCTCATTTCGTCATCTTTCGACACATTGTTGAAACCAGCAGGGAAATGATTAGCATCCACTACAGCAATCTTCCAGCCACTATCCCTAATGTCTACACTTCCGTAAATTGGAATCGGTACTTCTGAACGCTTTTTACGCATCCACGCAGTTATACGTTCTCTATTATCCTCCAGACGTTGAGATAAGTCATGAATTGTAGTCAAGAAATCACCTCATCCAAAATTGAAGATACGTCGCCCGAACGTTTACTTTTCCCACCATCGAGAATGTGAACGCCTTCGAACAACCCTATGCCAATAGCAATTTCTGGTTGTTTTATTAAAGCCTGTTCTAACTCAGGATGGCGTTTTGCAATCTTTTCGACATATGGATTGAGTTCATCTAGTAATGAATCAATCATCTTTGGAGAAGTTGCCCTACCCGCAGGTAGTTTTGGCCTGCGAACAATTTCGGAAGGGAGTGAAGTCAATTCTGCAGCAGAACGTAGTGCGGCTTTTTCATCGAACGATGAGGGAAGACGCCACTCCATGGGTAATTTATTGGAGGCATCACGGTGCTTGCTTCCCAAGAAAGGTACTCGAACTTCTAAACCATGGGCCATTGAATGACGGTCTACTAATCGAAGTTGGAAGTTTGAAAGTTGACCATGGTCCAGTTCAAATTGTAAGAAATCTTGCAACGAACTTGTGTGAGAATCCGGTGAGTGGTTTTCGCTCCACCATTGTTCACCTTGAAGATTAGTTAAGTCACAATTTAAATCTTTGAGGCGTTCATTTACAACATCTGAATGCATCTGTAAATCTCTATACCTAGGATAACCAGCATGTAACTCATCAGCACCTTGCCCACACAACCCAACTGTTACAGATTCGGCCATCTTAGCAAATAGGGGCTGGAAAAATAATACAGTAACATCGAGGTCTTCGCCATGCCAAGCCAAGTCAGGTAGGCGAGAATGGAAAGTGTCAGGGTCAAGTATGTGCTGATGATGTTCAAGATCTAGACTAGAAGCAACTAATTCTGCTGCCTGCCAGTCTGGATTGTCCTCACTTTCAGCGACTGTCCAGCATGCAGGAACTGGTTGGTTAGCTATTTCAGCAGCTTGTCTTGCGACTGCACAGACCAAACTTGAATCAAGGCCTCCAGATAGTACGATGCCAACCGGAACATCAGCCATCAATCTTTCACTAACACTCATTGTGAAGGATTCGAGTAAACCATCAGGGTCATTCCAATCGACTGTTGGCTCTAATTTCTGAATCTCAAAGCGAGACATGCTAGTCATTTCCGGTTTCCCATTAACCAATTCCCATACTTCGATAGTACCTGGTCTGACCTGATGAACATCAGCGAATAATGTAGTTGCATCCAGAGGATATTCCCATGCAATTCTAGCCTTCATTGCTAAACTATCAATTGCAGGAATATATTCTTCATGAGCGCGCAATGCCTTGGCTTCAGATGAAAACAGCAGGCTACCATCAACTATTGTTCGCATTAATGGTTTGATTCCCATCGGGTCACGTGCTAGAATTAATTGTCCGTTAGACCAAATAGCAAATGCAAACATACCATCTAACCTTGAGATCCATTTCGCATGGTCTTTGGCACTTCCCTTACCACTATGTAGCGAGAGAACAATCTCACTATCCCCATTAGTTGAATAATTGTAAGAGGACTCTTTCAGTCCAAGGTAGTTGTAAATTTCCCCATTTACTACAGCAACTTTACCCGGCCCGTGTAATGGCTGGGGAGAGCCCGCTACATCTAAAATTGCAAGACGGGCATGAGCTAACCCACAATCGTCATCAGAGAATATGCCATGGCCATCAGGACCTCGGTGTTGCATGAGTTTAATCATGCGTGACAAAATTGCAGGGTCTGGCTGACCAAGCATGCCACCTATGCCACACATGTCTAATCCTACAGCACACCCTTCAAGAGCCCTTGCTTTGAAACTCGATTCACCAAACTGGATAAACAAACATTGTGACCATCAATATTACGAATGCAAGTATGAAAGTCACGAGATAAGTGCTCTGAGGGGGGTCTCGGGATGGTTCTTCGTCACTCATTGTGTCTCACCTGTTTATTGGGGGGGTCAAAGCGCCATTTCAACATAATGGTCTCATAACCATGGTAATACAATAATTATCGCGGATAATGGAATCAGCAACATAGTTGCATTATCGTCTATCCATCTAAGTCTCGGCCATTCTGCTGCCACACATAGAGGGGCCATAACAAAGGCTAGCCAAAGCGGGGTATCCAATAAATTCCAAGTAATCAACCAGATAACTAAGACGAATGCAGTCCCTGTTAGGAATACAGAACGAGGCTCCATACCTTTCCTTCTAATCTCGCCTAGGAAAGGGTCACCTAATGACAACGAAAGAATCAGAGGCCAAACTAATTCGGGGTATTCTGAAAGTGTCAAAAACGTAAGGCCTATTGCGAATGCACCCCATGCTAAAGCGCTTACTTGCTTCGACTCGTAGTCCCTCTGACCGAAAATTGTAATCCCCATTTTCAGACGTACTAATTCTCCAATGACTAGTAGAATTATCATCGCAGAAACAAATTTTGATTCTGTGAGTGAGAAAAAATCAGAAATAGTTTCACCGTATTCGAAATAAAGAAATGGTATAATTGACATTCCAATGTGGAAACCTCTGCGGAATAGATGTCCATACACCCCTCCAACAGAGTGTTCTACTGGGTCGGTAAGTTCTACTTGGTCACTCATTGAGTTCCCTCAGTGCATCCTCGATACTAATCCCTTCTTCAGACATGCGGTCAATTACAGCATCGAAAGCGGGATTTCTAGTAAGTAAATTTTCGTGCGCCATCAATAATTGTTGGCGGACTCTAGCACGGCGTGAAGAAGTTCTTTCCTCAATTGTTAGAATAAGCTCTGCTAATTCATCTAGACCCTCACCTCCAATTGCACTAGTTCTGATTATTGGAGGAGCGTCGTTGGTTAGAGTAAGAGAAACTGTAAGATCGTTAACAACTCTATCCGCTCCATCCAAATCACTCTTGTTTACAACTATCAAATCTGCCAATTCAAGTAAACCTGCTTTTTCGGCTTGGACACCGTCACCTCGAGCAGGACCTTCGACGACAATGATACGATTTGCAACTGCTGCACATCGCATCTCGGCTTGCCCAGCACCGACAGTTTCTATGATTACTAAATCAAATGAGTTCGCCAATAAGTGGCTTGCAAGGTCCTTAACTATAGAAGGCATCGAGCCACTTGATGAACGTGTTGCGATACTTCGCACATAGATTGAATCGGATTTGGAATCATCATCAAGGACTGAAAGTCGAATGCGATCACCGAGTAAAGCACCTCCACTCAAAGGAGAGGTAGGGTCAACTGCCAATACTGCAACTTTATTTTTAGGAGATAAACGATGTAGTATGCCATCAATTAGACAAGACTTACCGACACCAGGTGGACCTGTGATGGCGATGATTAGACCATCTGTATGCCCGACCTCCATCTCTCCGCTCTCAATTGCGGATAGTTGACGCGCAAGAAGCATGCGGTTCAATCACTCACCCCAATGCCAGTCATCTTGAGAAGCGACTCCACAATCTCTTAATGATGCAGATTCAACAAATTCAAGAATTTCGGTTGAGGGTGTTCCCGGGCCGAATAATGCACGTACACCTGCTGCGAATAGTGGAGCACGATCTTCTTCAGGAATAATCCCTCCACCAAAGACCACAACATCGTCCAATCCGGCCTCTCTTAGTAAATTACAGATTTTTGGAAATAGATGACTATGAGCCCCTGAAAGTGATGACAAACCTACAAATCTGGCATCTTCGTCCATGATTGTCCGTACAATTTGATCAGGTGTTCTTCGCAAACCAGTGTAAATCACCTCATGGCCCCCGTCCCTTAATGCTCGGGCAACAACCTTTGCGCCTCTGTCATGACCATCGAGACCGGGCTTGGCGATTACTATGCGCTGTCTGGCTCCCATATTCGGTTGTGTGTAAGGAGGTCTATGAAGCGGTTGCGGTGTAAAAATGCTCACACAAGCAATAAGGAGGGCCTAACGCTGAGACGGTTTGGCGAAAGGCATGATGGGTACCGACGAAAGACTACGGGACCTGCGAGCACGTAAGTCGCGTGTTGAAGCAGGTGGAGGCCAAGCAAGGGTTGACGCTCAGCATAAAAAAGGCAAAATGACGGCACGTGAGCGCCTTGAACTGCTACTTGACGAGGGGTCATTCCAAGAAATGGATGCTCTAGTCGAACACCGTTGTCGAGACTTCGACATGGATAAGAATGTAATTCCAGGAGATGGAGTTGTAACCGGCCATGGAACTGTAAATGGAAGAGAGATTTTTGCTTTCGCTCAGGATTTTACCGTTTATGGAGGAAGTCTTGGTGAGATGCACGGATTAAAAATCTGCAAAGTCCTTGATATGGCACTGAAAACCGGTAGACCTGTAATCGGGTTGAACGATAGCGGAGGGGCTAGAATCCAGGAAGGAGTTGCTAGTCTAGGTTCTTATGCTGAAATTTTCTTTCGAAACGTAAAAGCTAGTGGCGTAGTACCTCAAATCAGCGTCATCATGGGCCCATGTGCAGGTGGCGCAGTATATTCACCAGCAATCACCGATTTCGTAATTATGGTAGACAAAACAGCCCATATGTTCATCACCGGTCCAGAGGTTATCAAGACCGTAACAAATGAAGAAGTTTCTTTTGAGGATTTAGGTGGTGCTGGGACTCACGGTAGTAAGTCAGGAGTATCTCACTTCACAGCAGAAGATGACCAAAGCGCAATTGATTTAGCAAGAGAGTTAGTTGACTTCTTACCTTCAAACAACATGGAGAAACCTCCTGTTAAGAAAACAAGTGACCCCGCAAACAGAGTCTGTGACAAACTTGATTCAATAGTTCCTGAAGACCCCACAAAGCCTTACGATGTCAAAAATGTCATCACAGAGATTCTAGATGATGGGGGCTTCTTAGAAGTCCAAGAGAATTGGGCTGGGAACATTGTTGTTGGTTTTGGTCACTTAAACGGGTCTACAGTAGGGGTTGTAGCCAATCAACCAAAGATGTTAGCTGGATGTTTAGACATAGATGCAAGCGATAAGGCCGCAAGGTTCGTTAGATTCTGTGATGCATTCAATGTCCCACTGATCACACTCGAAGATGTACCCGGTTTCTTACCAGGGACAAATCAAGAATGGGGTGGAATCATTCGTCATGGCGCTAAACTACTCTATGCCTACGCCGAAGCAACTGTTCCAAAGCTAACAGTAATTTTACGCAAGGCATACGGTGGAGCATATGACGTGATGTCATCCAAGCATATTCGCGGCGACTACAATGTTGCATGGCCTAGTGCTGAATTAGCAGTAATGGGGGCAGAAGGTGCCGTACAAATTATTCACAGAAGAAGACTACAGAATGCTAGAGACCCTGAAGGGGAAAGAGGAAGACTAATCGAGGATTTCGAAGAGACTTTTGCGAATCCATACAAAGCAGCAGCATTGGGTTATTTGGATGATGTTATCGAACCAAATCAAACTAGAGACAAATTGTGTAAGGCACTTGGAATGCTCTTGGACAAAGAAGAATTACGACCTGCCCGTAAACACGGCAACATACCATTGTGAGTGATATTATGTCGAATATTGAAACTCTAAGAATGGCGGCTATCGCTGCCGTGTTATCGGTCACATCTGATAGGAGTGACCCTGCACAAACCGGTAGGATGCTTGGAGAATCATGGTCACAAGACCACCGAAGAATGAATATGGGACTGTCTTCGGTAATGCATCAAAGAAGTTCCCGATCACCATGGAAGTGAAAATATGGGTGAAACTCGAAAAGTAATAGTTAACGGGGAAGAATTCGAGGTTGAACTTGAACAAAACGGAGAAAACTGGATTGCAACAGTCGGCGGCCAAACATTCGAAATCACTGTGCCGGATTCAGGACCTGCACCAAAACAAAAGCGCTCCACTGGTGGGAAATCTAAGAAATCGGGTAAAGTTAGTGCTAACATCCCTGGTAAAGTGGTAACTGTAGAAGTTTCTTTGGGCGATGAGGTTGTTGAAGGACAAGTCATTATGATTTTGGAAGCTATGAAAATGCAAAACGAAATTCAAGCCCCAGTCAGTGGCACAGTTACAGACATCTTTTGTGAAGAAGGACTATCGATTGAAGCCAATGTTCCACTTCTTGTTATAACTCCTCCAGAAACTGAAGAAGAAGCGTGATAAATTACAACCATTAAAGAGACCAAGCATTCAGGTGATAACATGGGAGAAGATGCAGTGTGCGATTATCCGGGCTGTGGTTCTGTTGGAGATATTGTATCTCGCCTGTCCCCAGAAGGATACTTAGTCGCTACTGGCAAGAAAGCTTACTCATTCAGAGAGGCCTATCGCCGCTTCCATTATTGTGGAGATCATCATGAAGAGTTGATGGGCGGAGTCTGGTCAAGGGTTCGTAAGCCTGACGACAAAAAGGATGGACATGTCGCTCCAACCGCAATTTGAAGGCTTGTGGCCATTAACACTCATTCATATACTAACTTAGCAAGTTCAGTACATGGTCGAAACAAATCTGGTAATCTATGCTCTAGGAACATTAGTTGTTCTTTTGACAGTAATTCTCAGTACCAAAGTCGTAAAAAGGCGTAATAACAAGCCTGAAAATATCTGGGAAGGTTATGCTAGTTCACCGGTCGCATCAAGATTCGCAGCGACTTCTAGGCCACTGGTTCCCCCTCCGCCTCAAATGTTCAACAACCGTTGAAGAATTGAGTATTTCCAAATCACTTCTGGATTTGTTTACTCAGATAACGCCTTGGGCCATCATTGCATCTGCAATCTTTAGGAAACCTGCAACATTCGCACCGAATACGTAATCGCCTTCACGGTCGTACTTCTTGGCAGTAGAATGCGCCTGTTCATGAATAGAGACCATGATCTCATCAAGACGCTTGTCTACTTCTTCACGAGTCCAAGAAAGTCGAAGAGAGTTCTGACTCATCTCTAGACCAGATGTTGCCACTCCTCCTGCGTTACTTGCTTTACCTGGTGCGAACAATACGCCACTGTTTTGGAAAGCTGTTACTGCCTCTGGAGTACAGGGCATGTTAGCACCTTCAGCAACTGCGATTACGTCGTTAGCGATAAGCAACTTTGCTTCTTCGCCATTTATTTCGTTCTGTGTTGCACATGGAAGAGCAACATCTACGTTGACTCCCCATAATCCATTGACTGCTGGTTCTGGAGCAGATTTGGTGAATGTAACTCCGTCAAACTTGTCAGCATATTCACTGATTCTTCCACGACGGTTGTTCTTGAGATTCATTACCCATTGAAGCTTCTCACGATCAATACCTGCAGGGTCATGAATCCATCCAGAGGAATCAGACATAGTAACTGGCTTACCTCCGAGATCCAAAACTTTCTCACAAGCGAACTGCGCAACATTACCGCTGCCGCTAATAGAGACTGTAGCGCCTTCGAAAGACTTGCCCTTTGTAGCAAGCATCTCTCGTGCGAAGTAAACTAATCCATACCCTGTTGCTTCAGGACGAATTAGAGAACCTCCGTATGAACGACCTTTACCGGTTAGAACACCGGCTTGGAAATCATTCTGTAATCTCTTGAACATACCGAACATGTATCCAATTTCTCTTCCTCCAACTCCGATGTCTCCAGCAGGAACGTCGCAATTATGACCGATGTGGCGCCATAATTCCATCATGAAAGATTGGCAGAAGCGCATTACTTCACCATCAGACTTACCCTTAGGGTTGAAGTCTGCACCACCTTTTCCTCCACCCATTGGTAAAGTTGTAAGGCTGTTCTTGAAAACTTGCTCGAAAGCGAGAAATTTCAAAATTGAAGCATTAACAGAAGGATGGAATCTTAGCCCACCCTTGTACGGTCCTATCGCACTATTGAATTGAATTCTAAAACCACGGTTGGTTTGGACTGAACCATTATCATCAACCCAAGGTACTCTGAAATGGATTAGTCTTTCTGGCTCAACGATACGCTCGACTATGCCAGCTTCAACAAATTCAGGGTGTGCTTCTAAGACTGGCTCTAAGGATTCTAAAACTTCCCAGACGGCCTGATGAAATTCTGTTTGGTCAGGATCTCTGCGCTTTACATTCTCAAAAATATCGTGGACTACACTCATTCTAGCACCAAATTACACAAGTTGTGTTGGCTCGGCCACCTTAAGACCCTTTACAAGCATTGCCTAACTTAGTGTTGAAGAAACTACGTTGTTGCGGAGTTAGTAGTATGGACAGACAGTATTGAAGCGCTCTAGACGTTGTAGCCTTCTATCCCCGTTAGCATCTGAGTCGGACATTGCACGGATTGATTCTTCGATTAATGCATGCTGATCTGGTTGGATACCAAAAAGTCCCCTAAGAGTTTCCAGCATAGCCCATTCATCTTCTGAAATTATTTCATCATCTAGTGCAGCCATTAATGCAGATTGATAGGTTGTAGCATCCCCTACCTGATGAGACTGATAATCATCTGATGAAGAAATTGGAGAAGCGTCTACACCCCTGGCAACATCCATTGCCGCTCCAACGTTCGAAGGGTCTATTCCCAATGCAATAGCAAGGACTTTCAAAATAGATGCTTCATCATCGGTGACAATATCGTCACCTAAAGCGGTTGTTAAAACTTCAAGGTAGAGGTACAAACCTCGGCTTGCGATTAGTGCCATATGAACACCTATGGGGGTTTACTGTTTGAGGATTGCCATTCCAAATAAGGAAGTGGTATTGGCATTAGTTTGTTGGAAACTGACACTGCTGGCTGTATCGCGTAGAATTACAATAGTCAAATCCAACTCATTGTAATCATTTGTAAGACAAAATGTCATCATTTGTAATACATGTTCATATACCTGATGTTAGGTGGAAAGGCTACAGAGGAATACCGATGACCACTCCAAGTACACTCGTCTCACTACGAATTACCGATGAAGAGATGTCTCTTCTCGATGCTCGCGTAGGACTAGACGGTGCCCGAAACAGGAGTGACGTCATTAGAGCAGCAATACGTTTGTTCCTAGACGGACAACCTCTTCTCCCCGACATGGGAACTATTACAATTCCAGTTGGCCGCTCTATGAAGAGTAGGCTTGGCGACCTGTATGAACTGCAAGGTATCAGCCCAGAACAGGCTGCATCCCAAGGATTGCAAGATTATGTAAGGCGCCTAATACAGGAAGAAGCTACAATGAATGAAATTCTCGCTGAAGGTTTGGTAGAAGCCCGAGGCAAGACTGTAGGACGCAAGGAGTTCACTGAGTGAAAACAGGGTGAGAGCCACATAATGGAGGGGATGGGAAAATGCGATGGGAGGACGATTTTAGTAACAACCGTGCTCCCACCTTCCGAAACGATGTTACACTGTCAGGTAACGTCTGTTTCGCTGCACTGCGTCTACGTGCAAAAATAGCACAAACTGACAACCCAACAAACGTCTCCCTGGGCAACCAGGGGGACTCCGATTCCGATCCTGCTTGCTGAGCAGGATTAGTTCCACACGCACCCGGACCCCACATCCGGGTGCAAATTATTCAAACGGTGCGTCCGCGCATCCGCAAACCTCAACCTCAAATACCTTCGACGAAGGCATCATTACATGCGTGGCGAAGTAGGGCTATCTTGGCTAGCGCACCCAACTCCCAGGGAGGGACAGCAAGAGATGATTGCTGCCTGCTTGGACACTTTGTCTAAAGGCGGAGCACACCTTGCGAGTGCCCCAACTGGAATTGGAAAAACCGCTGCCGCATTAGCAGCCGCTCTAGAATTCGCCACATCTACCGATGAACGAAAGACAATCATGTTCCTGACCCCTAGACAAAGTCAACACAGAATTGTAGTAGATACCGTAAGAAGAATCAACGAATTAAGAAAAGGAGAGAAGATTACACTAGTCGACATGATTGGCCAGTCGGGAATGTGTGTGGAACCATTCGCAGGCAACAGAGGTGCCAGTTTTTCTCTAATGTGCTCTAAGCATCGAAAGAATAAGCAGTGCAGGCCATGGCTAACAAGCGCTCCAGGGTTTGAAAAGAGAATTCTTTCAGATCCCATGCATGTTGATGAATTGGTAGAAATGAGTAAAACACACATGGAAGACGGCGCTAAGAAACAGACATGTCCATGGAAAGCGGCAAGAAATGCCGCCAAGGAAGCACAAATTATTGTTTGTGATTACAATCATCTATTCATTGAAGAGGTTAGGAATGCATCGTTGAAAGCAATGGATTTACGGCTTGATGATTTGGTAGTAGTTGTAGATGAAGCGCATAATCTGCCAGACAGAGTGCGAATGGGAATGCAGCGCAAACTAACCCCAACAATGGTAAGAAATGCAGCAAGTGAAGTCGAAGAACATCTAGGTAATTTGCAGCGAGTTGCTGAAATTAGTGGTGACATGAACCAATCAATAATGGTAAAATCTTGGAGTCTGTCTGTTTGCAAGGAGTTTCGTTTGGTTTTGGCAAGAGAATTCAGAAGAATGATCACTGAATTAGAAGATAATGATGAGATGTTAATCGAGGCTGAAAGTGTACTTTCATGGCTCAATGAAGCGTTTGATGCTGTATCTGCTATTGCCAACCAAGCAACTTTAACCGGAGGTGAAAACTCATTGGTTACACCAGATAAACAAGTTAGAATGCAGATGTTCAAACATTTATTGGAAACAAATGAAGTTGATATCGATGAAGATGGTGATAATGAACCCTCGGCACACCTCTTAGCACATCTAATTGACGTTCTAGCAAGATTTGGAAAGGGCTCAGCATTGTGCTTGGTATTCGAAGGTGAGGGTAAGGATGGAAGAATTGTATCCCACCTCTTAGATGCAGGGTTAGTTGCAGGTCCAATTTTCGAAAGAACGTCTGGAGCGATTTTAATGTCAGGGACTCTCGACCCCCCTCACATGTTTGCAGACTTGCTAGGTCTGGATAAAAAAGACAGAGGGGAATCAATTCATCCATCTCCATTCGCCAAGGAAAGAAGACCAATTGTTGTTGCAAGTGATGTTACAACATTGTATCGAGAAAGAGGACCTGAGAATACGAAAAAGATTAGAGAGCACATCTATAATCTTGTCCAAAATACACCAGGAAATGTCGCTGTATTCGCACCATCATATCGAACTCTTAACGAAATTTTTGAAACGATTCACATACCCGGTGTAAAGAAGATGGTTGAAGCTAGAACTTGGACTAAAAAGGATATTGGGGCATTAATGATCGACCTTGAGGAAGCCCCCAAAATTGGCAGGCCGATTCTATTAGCTGGAGTTTTCAATGGAAAACTATCTGAGGGTATTGATTATGCAGGAGGATTGCTAGATTCAATTGCCTGCGTGGGCATTCCAAATGCGCCACCTTCTGTATTTCAGAAATCATTTGGCAACTATATTAAAGACAAATTTGGCGCAACAAACCATTGGAGATATGCTAATTCCCAACCTGCCATCAATTCGATACTACAAGCGATGGGCAGACCGATAAGAGCAATGGGTGACCGAGCTCTCATTGTTTTGCTTGACAGACGAAATTCTGATAGAACATATTCAGCATGTTACCCACCAGATACCAGGATGAACCAGGTATCTGCTGCAGAGGGCACAGGCCGCTTCGCAAAACGTTTCTTTTCAAAGGTTCAGCGTGAGGCCGACATCTGAAAGGTTCAATATGTCCCGCCACTGGAGGGTTAGTCTATGGAAGAGTGGGAAGAGGTCGAAATTCAAACTGTTAGTGATGGTCTTGATGCATCTCCAAGTGAACTGCATGCCGTTTTTGAGGTTGCAGGAGACCACCTGAATGAAGTTCGTGACCGTCACACAATGATGCTTGTAACCTCTGGCGAGTTACCCGAAAGTCAGATGGAACAAATCGCACCAGAAAGAAGGCTAAATTGGCTGATTGATGAATTAAATGGACAGAGACATTCCAATGGACTAACGATTCCTTTACTTGGAGCCGATGCTTCAATTATTGATTTGGCGAAAGGCCAAATCGAGGGGAACAGTATTCTCAAACTGCGCGTTGGTGAGAACTTTGTTAGAAAGTTTCCACTACCCGCAGAGGTGGATTCCATCAAAGCGACGCTCAAAGGCGGCGTTCTAGACCTACGCTGGTAATCACCGATTAGGCATTTCAGCAACTTGCCCAATTTCATTTACAACTCTGGTCAGTGCTTCTTGTGCACTGACTTTGTGACTTGTATCCATTTCATGGCGACTGTATCTTGCTTCTTCGAATACCGAATCAAGAGCAGAAAGAGAACTCTCGGAGAGTTGAGGTAATGCTGCCCTAATCGCCATTTCAAATTCTCTGACTGTCTCGAAATCTCGACGAAGGAATCCTCTACCCATCAGTAGGTGAACCAAACTTTCGTAGCATTGGAAAATCGCTTCTCTCATTGAATCTCCAGCAGCCAGTAATTCGGCTGTGTAAGAGAAGATGTCTGCTAACTCCTTGGTCGCTTCAGCTGCACGTCGCCTCATAATTACAAGTGCTGCTCCGGCTCCAATAACTAAGAACACTACAACATAGAACCACCATGGAATAGCAGGCCCTTCGCTAGCGAAGGAATATTCAGGGCTAGTACCTGAATTGAACTCGCTATTGAACCCTTCAATTGTTCCTTGTGAAAGAATACCACTACTGGATATTGACATTCGTAAAATAACTTCACCAAACTCTGAATAATCCCCGTACTGAGGATCGGAGTTGAATTCGAAGGAGGCTTTTCCATCAGAGTCTGTGACTACGACTACTTCATCCAACTCAGTGCCGTTTGCATAAGAAATCACAATATTGATTGCAATTCCTTCAATTCCCTCACTAGTATCTGTTGCTATAGCAGTGATTTCTCCTTTAACGACTTCTTGCTCATCTTCGATGATCGGTTCAATATCAATCTCAAAAGTAGCATCAATTGTTATTGAAACCATATTACTCCATGTATTACCAGAACGGAGGTAAAGTGATGAGTTTTCAGGTGTGTGCAGATTTAATTGCTGGACACCTGGATCAATCCAAGATGGTGCGATAGCAGTTAGAGTGAATGTTCCATCATCATTCCAGATAACATTTGAATCAATACACCGATTTTCACTACCTTGTGCTCCACAATTAAGTCCTTCACCCAAAACAAGGGTAGCACCGTCAATCATTACACCCTGTCCACCAATTTCAGTGACTCTACCAGTCATCACAATCGGGGAATTAATTGCATCGCCCCGAACAGCACTGGACGATACGGAATCTATGTACACGATTACATCAGACCAGACTAGAACAGTTTCATTGGATTCAACTGGTAAATGTCCGCTACTTCCTTCAAAGGTGAATGTCATTGTGTGGGTACCACGAGAATACGCCGAATCAACCCTAATAGAAGTAGAAAACTCTCCATTCATGGATGTTGAAGCAAACCCAACTTGTGAACCGTCAAGATAAATGTAAATCACTTCACCAGGTAGACCGTCATTTAGAGCAGTGTCAATATCATACAATGTTCCGGAGATTTCCCAGAAGTCATCTCTAGTCGCATCATCATCTAAGATATCAATTGCTATTCCTGTGCGGTGTGCTAGGAAGAAAGTGTTGTTTCCTTGTCCTGCTCTATACCAGCCTTGAGCTGGAACTTCTGCTGTGACAATGTGATCACCATCGGCGAATATGTCAGGAACTTGCCAATCGAAACTGAAGTTTCCATCTTGGTCAGTTGTAGCATTACCAATCGAAATCCCTTCTATTGACACAAGCACAGACATCCCAGGCAATGGTGACATCTGATTGTCTCCAACAAATCCATCGATAGTTGTGGTCTGCTGAACTGCCAGTGTGGATTCAATATTGATTTCAACATATATCTTCGAGTAAATATTCCATTCTCCATCATTTTCAGATGGTAGGTAACCGGTAGAGCCAGAGAATCTAGTTTCAAGTAATACTGGACCTAATTCAGCATCTGAAGGTACAGGATGAATGGCTGTAAATGAACCATCTACCGTAGTTGAAACATTAGTTAGGAAAATTCCACCTAGCCAGATTTCAATCGTCTCACCCTCTAGTGGGTTATCGACAATGTCAAGGAGGCGTCCTTGGACTGTGAGAGTGTCTTCACGGTCTACTTGACCTCCTTGAGTCAATAGTAGAATCTTTGTAGGAACTGCAACTGTGAAGTTAACAGAATCGATACTAGGCTGATAGAACTCAGGGTTCGCATTATCACCGTCCCCTACAGGGTCAACCCAATCTCTTCCACCAGTGAAACTGGCTTGTATGTTATGAGTTCCTGCAGCGATATTCTCCGGGGAAGTCCATGCGAACATGAACATTCCATCATCTGCATTCGACTGAACGCTGGATACCGGAACTCCGTCTATTAACAGATAGACTACGCCAATAGAATCGACTCCGTTTATCTGTAGAGGGTTTCCAAGATCATCAAGCAGAGTTCCATTGACATAGAGAACTTCCCCAGCAGTTATTGAAGGTGAACTTTCGGTAATATTGATTTCAGTTTGTGCCAATACAACAAACACTACACTAGTATTGTCACCGATTAATCCAGTAGTACCTGAAGTACCTACGAATTCAGCATCAAGATCGTGGAATCCAACCATCAGGTCGCCAGGAGTTGTAATGTTGACATCAACCAAACCTGAGGAATCTGTTGTTCCTGTAGTAGTTACTACCGTTCCATTAAGGGAAACTGTAACTTGGACTCCAACTACTGGTGCACCAGTATTATCGAATAATTGTAATCGGCAATTTACATCATCGCCCCTATCTGTTCTATCATTGAGAGATGGTTGGTTTACACCATCTAGAGACGGCGAAGCAAATGTAAGGGTAGTGAATCCACGGCTATCGAAAGACTGGTTAGCGTTTGAACCAGAATAATAATTCACAGATGGAATGTATTTGGCCTCTGCTACGTGTGTTCCTGCCATGAATCCAGATCCTAGTGCAATAGTTGCCTCCCAACTACCATTTGCTTGTATTTGGCCATTTGTCAATGTGAAACCTGTAGCCGCGTCATCGATAGTAAACAGAATACTTGCAATTAATGAAACTCCATTACGCAATTGTAGACCACTGCCGTTATCACTCTCAATACTGCCTGTTACGGTAAATGATTCACCAGCAATTGGGTTAGCTACTATAGGGTCTACAACTAGAATAGTGATCGACCTGATAGTTACTGTCGACAAATCCCTTTGACAAGGTAGTAAATCAGTTGTACCATTGTAGTAGAAGGATATTGTAACCAATCCTAATGGCTGACTTAGTGGAACAGTATGCGAGAAGTTCGCCCTTCCCTGCGCATCGGTATCGTTTGAAGCAAGCCACGTATCATCGAACTTGATATCTATGGTGTAATTCTCCAAAGGTTGCCACATATTGGAGGATTCAACCATCTGTAAAGTCATGTTGACATCTTCTCCACGGTTCACGATCGCCGGGTTAAGAGGTTGTACATTTTCGAAAACAGTAACCCCCTGTACTAGAATAGAATGGGTACTAGTATCTGTCAGGTAGAAAGGTGAGGAATCTTCTACTACAGATATGATGAAAGTACGATCTCCTCTGAGAGTTCCATTGCTAAGAACATCAGTTGGAACTGAGAAATTGAAAGTTCCATTGACGCTAGTAAACACTCCGTTCACTAATTTCTCACCAGGGTTATCTAGCCAAAACATCTCTAGAGAAACTGCTGTAGTCAAATTTCTAGTTGGGTCGTCCCCATCCTCTACCTGACCTGCTACTTGGAAATTAATTCCAGCAGTAATTGTAGAAGGTATAGAATCAACTCTGATATCAGATGCAACTTGTACTGTGACGTTGACATCAGTAAAGTTACCGAAGTGCCTTGTTGCACCATTTGACAAAGCTGCTGAAACATCATCCACAACTAGCATCCTCAGTATGTATTGACCAGGATTAACTCCCGTAACAGTCCAAGATAATGTAGCGTTTCCTTCAGCATCACTACTGGCACTACCAATTGAGATATTCGAAGAACCATAGTCGAGTATGTATTCAACCTGGGCTCCACTTAAGTTCGAATCATCTGCAACGTCTCCAACCCGAGTTGTAAATTCCACGTTGGTATTCATCAATGCAATAAAATCTTCAGAAACTCCAACAGGGATTGATAAAACAGCATCGGATTCAATACCCCACGTAGTAGACGGAATTTGCGGAAGTGCAGGAGGAATTGTGGTATCTACCCATTCGAAATACGCTCCACCAGATTGAGCAGGAGTTTCAAAGTCGGTCATAATTTGAATGTTGTAAACTCCTGAAGGTAAATTCATAGGTGCAACTATAGTAATATTGTAATTTCCTGTAGTGTTATTAAGCATCCCATTGCCTAGATCAACGGGCCCATTAGGAGTTATCAGTGAAGCAATAACAACTGAGTCATTTCCTAGAACTGCAGAATTGTGAACCGAATCAGTGATGTCACCAACAACCCATGTGGTATTACCACGATAAGTCCAGTCGTTGATAACTGCAACATTCACGTCTACTGTCCCTTTTATTCGTAAGAAAGAACTATTGGAGGATGAGACGAAGTAGTCGTTTCCACCGAATGCCATATCAAAGACATAATCTCCAGCAAATAGGTTACTATCTGTTGTAAATGTAGGGGAAAGTGTACTTGAACCCGGATTCGTAGTAGTATTTTCAGTTGAGCCATTAAAATCAAAGGTGAAGGTTCCTGTTAAGTTCAGACTTATCTCTCCTCCAAGATGATCTGCAACTTGAACAATTATTGCTACATCATTTCCACGTAACTGTGATTGTGCTTGTAATTCAAACGAGAGAACACTTTGTAGCCACCATGGGCTTCCAGAAGTATTCAAAGAATCTGTAGCGTTAAGATTGTCGGGGTAGAATACCAATGACAACTCAATATTACCTGCTCGCACAAACGTGGCATTGGATGCTAAAGTGTGATTTATATTGAAAGAACCAGTTACAGATTTGTTGAACAACTCAACAAAGGTTCCACCGCCATCTAATTCTCGTATTCCAAACGAAAGGTTCCCAGTAAGGGTTGATGGTGAAGCACCAAACGTTAACGCAGAACCATTAATGTAAACTGGCTGATCTATCTTAAGAATCGAATTATTGACACCCGGGCCTTGAATTACTGCCGTCAGATTAGGAGCCGCACGGATATCGAGAACGATTGAATGAGTGCTTGGCCGTAGGTGGAAGGTAGGACCACCTACTGCTTGGGATGTATCTTGCCATCCGTCAAATCCTAATGTAGCAGAGACATTCGCCTTATTCTCAAGTTCGTCTAAAGTGACATTGATTTCCCAGAAACCAGTAGGAGTGACTGTTCCAGATAAATTGGTGGGTCCATCTGCAGAAGATGTGAAGTCTAACCAAACAGAAAGGTCTCCAATTTCACCAGAACCTGTTGTTTTATTATTCTCAAACAACAACTGTCCAGAGACAACTGTAGTAGCACCAGCCCCCAAAACTGGACTGTCAACCGGTGCAGGGTCAGTGTGGTTGATTACGGAATCATCTGTGATATTGATGAATACTTCTAAATCGATTCCATCATGCGAAACATAACCACTCTGAAGGTGTTCGATTACGATACTAGCGTATCCTGGAGCTACTGGATTATCCATTGTGCCATTGAAAGAAAAGTTGCCGTTAGCATCAGTAGTAATTGTTCCAAACAAATTATCGAATACAGAAGCAGGTCCGGGAACATTTGTTACATCCGAAACTCCTACTACAAACCCACGTAATGTAATGTCAGGAATGGCTGTCGAATTGTCAACATACTGTAACGTCCCCGTTACGTTGACATCTACTAATCCTTCACGGTCGTAGGTGCTTGGAGTCCAACTTTGGAGTATTATTTCAATTTCTTCTGCTGCAGGACAAGCATCAAATGGAATCCATCCGAGATCATCTCCACCGCTTCCTGGATTCAATTCGAGACGTACTTCGCCCCACTGTGCTAGATTTCCACCATAGACTTCGTAGCCGTTGTTATTCCAAACTCCTCCGCGGTAACCAGTAACTGATCTAGCAGGAATTCCTGCCACTCTTGCCATAGTAACGAATACTGTTGTGAATTCAGCGCAAGTACCTTCCTTAATCACATCTAACATCTGGAATGTTAAGTCTACCTCAGGGGCAGAACCGCTACCATTGAAGTTCAGTTTAAAATCAAAGGTTGCATTTCCATCGCGTAAGAAACTAGCAATAGCATCGGCTTTAGAATATGCATCAGTCGCACCTGCTGCACTAATTACATCGTTTGTGATGTTTGTGACTATTGATTCTGGTAACGACACATTTCCAAATACTGCAGGTACTATTGTTTCATAAGAAGAATTAGTTCCTGCAATTGTATTTGCAGAAATTGTCGACCAATCGAACCAATATTCATGTTGTTCAACCCACATTTCATCTAAAACACCGCCTGTAACAGCGTAGGTGTGTGTGTCGTTAGTCCTCGACATTGTTAGAGAAGCATCTGACCAGAATGTAACGTTGAATTGATATGCAGGAAGTGGAGCTTTACCAGTCATCATTGGAGTCGCATAATCGATGTTCCATGAAACTGTACTATTTGCGAAACTAGAGGAAGCAATGTGCGTTGAATTAGCATATGGAACATTTATCTCAGTCGCAGGATGTGTGCCAATCTCAATTCCATAAGCAGCACCCGTGTAGAAATCATATGTGTGTACTCTCCAGAGGTGTTCTCTGTTCAAATCGACAATGCCGCTAGTATTGTTAGCCCAGAATATTACTTCTGTTTGGCTAGTATCATCACTTGGGTCAAATGGATTGAAAGGAGCTCCAGCACAGTTTACGAACCAGAATTGGAGGGGGCACTCATCGCCGTCTAGCATACCTCCGCCGTCAGTATCTGGGTTTCTCCAATCCGTGCCAGTTGTATTTTCAACAGAATCAGGAATTCCGTCACCGTCAAAATCATCAGGCAACTGGTCATCAGTAGGATCATTTTCAGGATTTGTTTGATCAAAATATTCTTGCTTGTCGTTTACTCCGCCCGAATCTGTATCGATATTATCAATTTCGGTTACCCATGCATCTTGACTTCCGTTGCCTATGCCAATCCATGAATTGTCACACCCGGTAGTTGTTTCGAAATAGTTGTTTAATGCGTCGCCGTCATCATCTAAGTTATTATCACAAGGTTCGTTAGGGTCTGTATTAGATGTAACCTCATCAAAGTCATTAACTCCATCAGCATCAGTATCTGCAAGGGTTGGATTAGAGAAGTATCCGTAAACTCCGAGAGTCTCTTCCCAATCAGCAAGTCCATCACCGTCGGAATCGGAATAATCGTCATCACAGTATGTCGGGAATGAACCTGCAAATAAGTCGTGACACCAAGAGTTGTTTCTATTCTCTGCAGTTGCACTTCCAGGAGGGGTCACAAATACGCCTTGTAGAACACTATTGACGTTTGCACCGTAAGTGAACTGAGTATAGGTCCCAGAAACATTGTAAAAAGCCACACCTCCTGCTGGATTGAAACCAGAACCATCTGTCAAAGTAAGTTGACTTGAACCAGAGTTATATGACACAATTGTTGAAGTGGATGGAAGAATAGAATCACAAGGGTCGGTACCATGAGATGCATTGGATTCATCACCATCATTTACGCCACCTGAGTCTGAATCTGCTACATTCCAAAAAGTACAGGACAGATTCTCTTGCCAGTTTTCAAGACCGTCATTATCGAAATCACCTGAATCTTCTCTGCGGGTAGGATCGGTTTCGTTAGCGTCCACAATACCGTTCCCATTGAGGTCTTCTTCGCCATCATCGAATGCATCATCATCAGTATTGTTGTCTCTAGGATCACTAGATTGTGCAGGATTACTTCCATATTGACTATTGATTTCAACACCATCGTTGATTCCGTCAAAATCAGTATCTGAATTGGTCGGATCTGTCTTGTAAGTCAATGCTTCATCACCATCTGAGAGTCCGTCATTATCTGTATCGTTGTCAAATGGATCTGTTGAAGTCACTGAGTCGGTTTCTGCAGTCAATGGCAGAGCACATCCACCTGGACCAATACCCTCGAATGGATTACAAGGGGAAATCGTTTCTGTCACTGTTCCAGAAGGACCTGGTTGGTAGCAATCTTGGCCTCCACAAGTTGAAGTCCATGAAGGGTTGATGTATTCGTAAATGTTGGTTAGACCATCACCGTCTGGGTCACCGCTAGCCCCATCATCGTTAGAAGCAGAAGTTGCATTTAGGTTGCGAGATGCTTCCCATCCATCAGGCATTCCATCACCATCTGTATCCCAACCATCTGGGTCTTCATCTTCAATCCCATCACCGTCATCATCATTTGAATTGCAATCAGCATCGCCGTCATCGTTGTCGTCGGCAGAATCAACCATTCCATCTTTATCATTATCAACACCATCTGTACAGATATTTCCGACAGGATCTTCATCACATAGTATGACATTTCCAGTACCGTCAGCACCAACATCTCCACAAGCTACCTGATTGGCTTGCATGGCATTTTCTTCATCCCAATTACGAACCGGAACAGTTCCACCTGTCCAAAGGCCATTATCAAGAACTGTAGTGGTAGATGATAGGTCCCAATTAGCCGGCTGAAGATAATTATACTCTTGCAAATTTGAGAATTCATCACCGTCTGGATCTCCGATTGCACCATCATCACCAGCAGAAGAAAGAGGGTCTAATCCATATTGCCATTCCCAACCATCTGGTAACTGATCATTGTCTGAATCCCAGTCAGAACACTGGGTGGCAATGAGGTACTCAAGCCCACATGTCAGACCATCTCCATCAGTGTCTGTGTTGGCTAAAGCTGCAAAGGAAACAAATTCAATAGATGCTATTGTTGAGAACAACATTAGCGCTGCAAGTCCGATGGACTTTAGCTTCTTTTGATCGATTTCCCTGAACAATTCGGGACGAGCTGACGATTGGATGGAGGACATACGCAATGCTGACACCGCGTCGACGGTTTATTCGAAGGCACTTAAGGGAAATGGAACAATGTTCATACATAATTTTGAACTTATCTCTCCCCTACGGGGAGAAATATGGCATTTTTGACACATTATTTCAGTCTAAATCGTCGAGTCCTTCGAGCAACTCTAGATCATCCTCTAGGTCTTCATCACTCATAACAACATCAGGGATATCCTTTAGCTCATCATTCATTTCTTCGTATGAATCATTTTCTTCCTCAAGTGCTGAAAACTCTCTTGCTGAAGTCTGGCCTCTACGGTATACTCCGAGGAATACTACCAGGAGAATTCCAACATACAAACCGACGGTTTGAGGGTTCTGGAAATCTAAGGCCGCGTTTGTGAAGCAATCAATTCCTTCACAAGCGGTCGAGAAAACAAATTTAGGAGTTTGCTTAAGATCTGAAGTACTGACTTCACTGTCAAGAGGCTCTACCGATAACACAACTTCTGCATCCTTGCCTGCAACCACATCGTCAGATGCACGTATAATCATTGTAAACTCACTAGTACTGAAGGCATCTATTTCCAACAGAATAGTGTTTCCTTGTTCAGAAGATCCACTTGTGGAGAAACTCGCAGTCCAGCCAGCAGGTAGACTCTGAGCAGAGATAATGACGTCAAGCATTACGTTGTTTGAGTTGTCTACACGGAATTCTACATTTTGCTCCGCACCGGGCAAGAAAGGGGTGATTTCAGTGACTCTTTCAACGAATATTCTACCCGCCAAAACTTCTTCTTCAACGCGTATCTCCAAAGGCAAATCGAAATATCTTGGCTCGCCATCATTTACTTCTTCTGTTACCCGTAAGTACAATGTGTGATTGGCAGCTCTGACTTGGTCTCTCATTGAAATTGTGACTTTTACATCGCCATAAGCTCCCGGCATCAATCTTAAAGCGACTATTTCGCTACCATTATCATCCTTCATCGAATAGTCCCATGTCCCATATGAGGCATCTATATCGGTATTATCAGACAATTTACCCGGAGAAATTATTCTCCAAGTGTTCTGAGAGGAATTTTCGGTACTGTCTGTGATTCTAACGTCAAAGGATACTTCGGAACCAGGCGATACTGGGCCAACACTGCCGATATCTTGACCATCAGAATCTGAAATGACTTCAGCAAGTATACCAAACGTACGATGTACTGTAAATGAAGACATGGAACCCAATTGGTCATCTCCAGTACTGAAACAATTAATTGAGACTAATCCAATATCTACATCGTCTCGAGAAGTTGGTGGATAAACCTTCATTACAATTGAGAGAATTTCATGTGAACCAATGTCTGGAGTCAAGACATATATCCCTTCAGTGACCAATGGCTCAAGAGTATCATTGTCAAGGAATTCATACATCCAACTAGAACTTGGCATGTTCTCCACCTTAATTCTGTAAGTATCTGTATCGAACCCTGCATTGAAAACATCGATGTAAAATTCGCCGATTTCATCCGAGTCTATGTAATGGGAAAGTGTTTCATCGAAAGCATCTGGACGATTTGAATCTGCAATTTGCATTTGATGGTCTTCATCCTCATACACATTTAGCCTTGGAGGAGCATATACATCTACTACATCAACATCAAGAACGAGTTTCTCGATTACCACTTCTTCACGTATGTTATCATCATTCACGACAAATCCTCTTGCCCAAACTTCTATTCTATCAGGTGCACGGGTAAGGTCTTCTGGTGCCTCGATAGTAAGTGTTGCAATCTTGAATGAACCGCCACCACTTAGTGAGTAACCTCCTGGTTGATCCCAATTAGGAGCAGACCAAGAAGAGTCAAGAGGGGTAAATAATTCGAATTCGACATCCATTTGTACACCTGCAGAACCCGTATGCTCAACCATAAATTCGACACTGCTTTGTTGGCTAGGAGCAACTAATACTGTATCAGGTTGGTCTACTGGCAGGGACAGATACATCCCATATTCCATGAATTCTAATCCTTGATGACTGTAAACAACAGTATGGCCTTGTACGTCATTAATCTCCAATTGTAGAGCGTATTCTCCGGGGGCCATTCCTGTATCATAAGTCCAAGTATAATTCCCGACCAATCCATTGTTATCCAGCCTTAAATCATCATCTTCAAACTCTTTATCGAATACAGCATTTGTACCGGATGGGGTGGACAGAACCAAACTTACCGATTGAATATCATCACGGCCAAAAGCATCTCTGACGTCTACTGAAAATTGTATTGTTCTGAAATCAGGACGGTGGTTAGGAGACCATTCCAACTGTTCTGTATCTGTCCAGATACTGCCGGGGGCATGGACTCTAACGCTAGAATCTGCTAGAGCATTTGCTTTCATGGTAAGTCTAGAGAAACCATTGGTTTGCTCTACATCTCCATATGCTACCAAAACTTCACAGTCGCCAGATTGGCCACCTATTCCACTTTGTCCTTCACAGGATGCAGAACCATCGATTTGTAGTCTTAGTTGAGCACCTTGCTCCACAACAAACCCGTCTTCAGGAACATCAAAGAATACTTCATTCAAGGTCCAAGAACAATCGCTGTTGAGAAATCCACTGTTACAGGGGTCATCTAAACTCATAGTCTCGGTGTAAGTTGGCCCGCCTACGGAATTCAAAGTAAATGTCAAATCGGAGGTTGAACCGTCTTGGGCCTTGAATTGAAGATAGATGTAAAGATGGATTTCTGTAGCACTCCCTTCACCGTAAATTGTGATGTCACTGATCAGGTCTTCTGAACGGAATTCAACACCCGAAAGGACGCTAGCCTCTTTGTGTGCACCTTCTGGTTCCATGGTAGTAATTGCACCATCTCCACCCGAGTCGCCTTCTTCATCAAGGTACAAATTGTAACTTTCTAAATTTGCAGGTATCTGCTTGGTTACAGGCTCATCTTCTAGAGTTTCATACTCTACGACCGGAAGGGCTGAAGACAGCATCAAAAACAGCACGAGGACCGGGACAAATCGTGATTTTAGCATGCGCACCGAATTACCGTCTGCACTAGGGTGTTAAACGGTTTTGCACTCAATGTACCCTAAGCCCATCACCCTACGGGTGAATTTACCTTCGCCGAAGTGACCACGCGGTTGCGCCACAAAGACCGATAATTAGCAATGCCATTGGGTCAAAACTCCAATTGTCAATATTGGATATCTCCGACTGACCACCTTGGCCACCTTCACACCCTTCTGGAGGTGGGCCTATACCCGGACCCCAAGTCTCTCCAAACCCTTCACAGTCACCACCACCCTGGCCACCTCCGGCATCGCTAGACATATCGGCTTCACCGTGATAACAAATCAAGAAGTATGGGAATCCCATGTCACCATCTCCATTTTGCATAGTAGTATGGTAATGATAGATTCCTTGAGGGAAATCTGGAGTTGGTCCGAAATGGCCATTGCATACATCCAGATGGCCTAATCCCTCAGTAAACTTGTAGTCATCTATACCATTGTAGCCAGTTTCGCCATCCTTCAATTCATAGGAACTCTTCATTTCTACGATATTCATGTTGTCATCATAACCCCAGAAACCGTATATTGGGTAGCCATCATAGGCTACTCCAATTACTTTAGAATGATTACCGTCGAAGGTATTTTGTGCAATCACTTGAGGATTTGACATATCGTAATCATCTTTGATATTTTCACCATCTTTAGGATGCCAATGCATACAATTTGAATCTGCATGGTAATGGTAAGTTCCGCCCATAGCATTGTGACCGTGACAAATACCTAGGTCGATAGGCTGACGATCTTCAACAAATGCTCCGTGCTCAGCAGCTACTGCATCTCCGCCTGGTCCATCTTCAGGACCATATAGCGGGACCCCGTTAATCGCAACAGCAATCGCACCCCGTTCTGGTGCGCACTCATAATCCCCATTTGCTTCA
>MDSY01154551.1_pt1 | contig 30864 bp, 25 predicted proteins | sample 811131 | NCBI WGS metagenome assembly MDSY01 (sample SAMN05326643, study PRJNA326480) | marine metagenome | isolation source: seawater | place: Atlantic Ocean: South West | collected 2010 | reverse complement strand
CGGATAGTGACTGTCTGCTGTGCTGATCAAGCCGATGCCATGTTCTTGATGCATCTGGATAATCAACTTGTTCAGTCGGTGTTGCTCGGGAACATTGTTCCACTGTAGCTCACCAAACCATCGATCTGTGCCGAAGACATCAATCATGTTCAGTGTGGTATCACGCATCGCATCAAGGATAGCATCCTCACCCGCGTCTCTGTTCTCCCAGAAGTCACCAGCGTATACACCACCCAGACATGCAGAAGCTGCGATGACACCTTCGTTATACTTCTTGAGCAGCTTATAGTCTACCCGTGGATAACGGTAAAAGTGATCGTCTTGGAACGACTGCGAGATCATAGAGAAAAGATTATTCAATCCTGTCTGGCTTGTTGCCAACAAAATCAAGTGTCGCCGTCGATTAAGAATATTATTCACAGCCCTCTTGGACTCGCCCTCTGCCTCTGCAACAACCCCACTGGCAGACTTTGAAAGCTGCTTTGCTGCCTTCTTGTCTTCACGCACGCGATCATACTCTCGCTTCCATTCACTCACAGATGGAACAAAGTAAGCCTCGACACCAAAGATAGGCTTGAAGTTCTTGCCTTCAGCTTTCATCTTCTGAGCGTGTAGAATCTGATATGATAAACCGTTCATGTTGCCGTGGTCTGTCAGCGCGAGAGCGTCCATACCATTTTCATAGGCAAAGTCCATGTGGGCTTGAGGGAAACCAAAACCATCGAACACGCTGCCAGCAGCAGAGTGAGCGTGGAGTCCAACAAAGGGGATATTCTCTTTCATGTATTAGTCCTTTTCGATATCGCTATTATAACACTGTATGGGTGGCAATGCAAACTTTTTATTGCCTTCTTTTAATATTTTTATGTTTGGTCTTTTCACAGTTCCGCTAGATACGCAGTTAACATATCCATTCCAAAAAGAAATATCATGATATTCTGAGGTTTGACATAACACCGTTTCTTCGCAATCTACAAACTGTGGATCTAGCACATTAAAAATATCTTTTATCTTAAAAAACCTTGCAGGTCTAGGTTCTTTTCTTTTTCTAACCTTTTCAAGTTCTCTAAATTGTCTACGAACTAGAACAAATGTCTTTGTATCAAAAGTAAAACCAAGATAATAATCATCTGCAATTGTTTTACCATCATATACCATGTAAAAACATTTGTCAATAGAAGAAATATCTTTTCTATGAGTTCTCACTATCGACGGATCGTAAACACCATAAGGGTGCGATACATAATACTTGTTTGGCAGCAGCCAGTTGCTTATCTTTTTAGAAGTGTAATAGGAAGCCATAGCTGAGTTCAAGATGCCCCACGAATAACAGTCACGACGCCCTGCATCTTTTGGGTGGATAGGAACATAGAAAATAGGAATTTGTTTTCTATTTTCTTTAGGATACTTCTCTCCAAACCTATAAAACCAAACGGGGTCCTCAACAAAATCACCTAACATCTCTCTGACTAGGGGCTCTTGCCCATAAGATAACGTAATCCAAATCGTCTCACATCCAGCGTAGGCGCACTCCACCACCGCTCTCTGAACCGCTGTATAATTCCTATCAATGGGCATCAATGAATCATGCCAAGGCATGCCAAAATCAAACGGATGACCAACTAAAGATATACAACCGGCGAGATGGAAACTGCTTTGGGAATTTCTAGTTTCGATTTCGTTAATAAGTGGACCTCTCTTTTCTGGCTTTCTAAAACTAGCGGTCGATATCTCTGTCCTTTTGGACCAATTCCGTTTTTCGGACCACGGATTCCTGCATCTTTCATCATCTCCGCAGCTTTCATTTTAACATAAAATGGAGAATAGTTTGCATCTAAAATTTGCTCTTCTGTCATGTAAGAAATTGCGACAGCATCTTTCAAGTTAGAGCTAGCACTACCATCAATTCTGTTTGACGGATAAAAAATTATAGATTTAGCAAAATCAGAACTGTTTTCTATTCTTTCATGATCATGGCGAAGCCCGCTCCTGACACTGATCCAATCTAGAACCACTTTTTTTGTCAAATCCACATCTGGGTATATTTCACTTACCTTGCTTGTCCTAAAAAAGCAAGCCATGGCATTATTAGTAACAACCTTTAGTCCGTCGTCGCTTCTTTCAAAAGAACTGACTTGACCCCCAAACGGCAAAAGACCATCCATCGACAAATTAAAAATTAAAAAGTTATATAAATCAAGTTTTTTAATACCAGCAAGAGGCTCAAGCTGCATCTCCTGTAAAGATAGAAACTCAAAAGGATGAGGGGCAATACTCTCTGTCAAGATCAAGGGGCACCCCGTGTAGAAAGAATACACTAGCGCGTCGAGCCCCCATCCAACAGTAATCTCCGGGCAAGAATAAACTGCCGAGTATTTAACAGCCACAACTACCCTGATTTCTTTCTTGTTCGATTCGTTCCTGTCTAACTTCTTTTTGCCACTTACGAAGAGTCCTTAAATGCAGAGGGCGCTCGTAACAACGACCGCCTTTCTTTTTATATCGAATCCCTGTCACCCAAGCAGCTACCCAGAGTCTCTTTTCATCCTTGAACTTGCATTGTTTCTTAACTTTTGGCAGCATTCTAACAATGTGTTTCATCCATCCATGTGCAGACGAAACTGGGTCTGTTCGATCGACATTATAAGTTTTCTCATACCACTTCCACATCTGAAGGATACCAATTGCCTTTGGCGTTTTCTTATCTTTGCTAAATTTTCTGTCACCCTTTGCGTTTGGATTAAAACCTGACTCCACACACGCCGCCGCAAGGACCATGCCTCTAACAGACGGATGGACATTATATTGTTTTTCCACTTCAATCAGCTTATCAATAATACTGGCATCTATCTTAGACCAGTTCTTAGTTGGGCAATCGTACAGCGCTTTTAATGAAAGCTCTTCATAGGTAGGATACGTGTCGTCTGCATATGAAGGTGCGCTGCTTGTAATAATTAGCATACAAGCTAACAAAAATTTAATAACTATGCTCATGTTGAATACAACCTCACTCTATTTTATCGAAATATTCGCTCAACTGTCTTAGCTCTAGGTCCATCAACCCACGGTGATGCCATTTTGATCTAGCAGTTCTATTGCTCTCCGTTAAATAGTGTGCTCTTCTCTTAATCGTCTCATGCAGCTTTGTAGCATTTTCGTTTTTGAGCTTATCGACTTCCTCCTGCATAGGTGGAACTTTCTTTTCAATCGACCTACCGCCCTTAGCAGTCTTTGCTCCTTCGTAATCAGAATCAAAGAACGGAATAACAAACTTTCTACCATCCTTTTCAGAATAGTAATCATCTTTGTCCTGAATATCAGAGCCGCCCATGCTTACTTCTCTGGTTTGTACGGTGTTCATACCTTCCATATATTCCCAACGCATGTACGGTCCCTCTTTGCCATTTTGTTTTTCAGCCCAAATAACTGCTTCCTGACCAAACTCAACCCCGAGTTTTCCTAATTCATCTCGCGAAATATTTGGAATCAAAAAAGAGTTTTCTTTCTGACCAAAGCTGCCGCCAATAGGGATCGGACCATAATTCATTTGGCGCAGCTTTTTCATGAGACTTTGATTTAATTGCTTGTTTCTCTTGGCTGGTGTTGCCATGGCATCTGGATTTTCAGCAGTCATGATCCCAATGCTATTTACTGAAGGGACTAAACCCATCATCATTCCACGGACTCGTGAAAATCCTGACTCGTTTAGGTTTTTATTTTTTATATTCATTTCTTAATCTCCTAGTACTGCGACTATATAATTTTCTAATGCAACAGTGTGTGTTTCTCCCTCGGTATCCAAGAAATCTTCAAGACCATTTGGTTGCACTACAACCTTTTGCCCGCTCAATAATTGATTTGCATCCTCAGCAACTGAGATTACACGAGCCAACACATAATCATTTATCTTAGGCTTATAGTCGTCTGGCACTAAAATTCCTGTCGAAGTTGCGTGCTCTTCTGTTTCATTAGGTAAGATATCTAACAGCACTCTTCTGTTCCAAGGCTTCAAAACTGACATTTTAATTCTCCTGTTGTTTATTTGTAAAATCTATCTCGCAAGAATCATTACTGCAAAACTTAGTTCCCGCTCCACCAGCGAGAGTCTCAACTTTAGTTAGCGGTTTGATCTTTTTAATACTTTTTTCATACTGCTCTTGAGTAATTGGTTCATAAGGTGCCTGCTTATATCCAGTCTCTTCATATTTTAGAAACGAAACAGCCTTTAGCTTTGTCTCGTATAGTTGCAGCGCATCCCTGATCTGTGGTCCTTCTGCTTCATTAAACGTAACAGTAATTGACACTGAATTGTCAGCCCAATAGTGTTGATATTGAGCAGCTATCTCCAATTGTTCCCACATACTAACATTCTTTTTGCCCTTTTTAAAGTGTGGTTCTTTTACTGGAAACTCCACACAAACAGTATTAGGAGAGTAAGCATCTTTTTCTATCTTGTACCCCGCTTTCCGCAAGGGCTCAACAAGCTCCGAATGCTCAGAGAATCTAATTCTACGGATGTAATATTCTGATTCTGGGAAGTGAACACCGGGAGTCGAGCCGTTCAGCAAGCTAACCGTGCCAGAAGGCTTGATTGAGGTTGTGCGAACTGATTTAGGCACACATAGCCAGTCGGAATAAAGACTGTCTAACTGCTTGACATATTCATATCCAGAATCACACCAGTTCAAGACCTCTCGACGACCAAACTTATTAAAAGCCTGAATCACGCCGGATTGAGACAGCCCAATGCGCCTATTTTTAAGCATAATCGCGTTAGTCTCAGCCCAGTGGGTGTTAGCTAGGGTTACGGTCTTGCCGTACAAATAAGCGATTTTGAGCGTTTTTTTAAAATCCTCATAATTCTCATGCTTGGCAGGAAAAGTCTCAACGAGACAACATAGTTCAGCCGATTCCAACTGCTGCTCGACACAAGGGTTAAATCCGGCAACTTTCAAATCATCATCACGATAACCATCCTTCGTTCTGCCCATCGTTCTCGCATTATCTAGCCAAATATATCCGGGCTCGCCATTCGTCTGGCTTTGTTGTGCATGCCATTCGTAATCCATACCTACGATCGCATGAAAAGAATTATTAGAACCCCACCTATGAGAATAAAGTTTTTGCTGATCGTTCTTCATAGACAGATACTCTTTATCGTCGTAATCGCCCATAGCTAAAGCTGCCGATCTACGAACATTGCCTGCGACAACACACTTGCCGATCAGGTTCTCTGTGTCCACAATGTCGACAGATGTAATGTCTTCTCCAATTCTAGAATTATAAAGCTCCATTAAATCAGTGTGCAACTGTATAAGGGGACCAGCACCGGACGAGGTGCCACCAAAGCCATTAATCGGAGCGCCCTCCTCACGGATTTGATCATAATCAAAGCGAGGCACAACCGAGCCTCGCAAGTATCCATCAAGCAAAACAGTGACCGAATCCACCCAGCCCTCTCTGCTGTCTGGAATTGTGAAGACAGCATCAGACCATTGAGGTTTTTTAATCTTTACGGAGCCTGCCCCTTTAGTATCAAAACCAACACCGATGCCAACCATGAGAGCATCCATAATCCATCCAAATATATATCCGCCCTGCGTTTCAAGATCTTTAGTAGACCTGAAGGCACAATTAAAAAGAGCGGCAGCAGTTCTCTCTTCAATAAATTTAGTACCCATCATCCACAGCCCGCGACCGGGAGGGGTCCATTTTAAATTGAAGAGGCGATCATATGCCTCTTTGGCTGATCTCTGGGCTCGGGCATCGTCCCAAGGCGTACCAAGAGACACAACATGTTTTTTTTGCATGGTAAACATGCCTTCAATAACTCTACGGCACGTTTCGTGCCACTCCTCGGTTCCCGCCGCGTTAGGGTCAAACTCGCTTCTTCGGCGAGCGTAGGTTCTCTTATAAGTTATATACCCTAAAGGTCCCCAAGGCACTTCTTTCTCTTTATATTGTTCGATGAAGCTATCAGAAAGATAAAAACGACGAATAGCTCTTTCTTTAATTTTAAATTCGGTTTGTGTTGACAATCTATTTTCCTCCAATTATTTTTTTGTGAGCTTTTTGTATTTTTCTCGAAGTGATTCCTGTTGCTCTTTTGCTGTTTTAGTCACAATCTCATCCATGGTTTCGCCAGTAGATGGTAAGACCTTAATCTTAACCCTGCTGGTGTCCATAAAAATAGGATATATCAAGCCATCTGGACCATTCCTATTCTTGGCAACAAAAAATCTTCCACTGTTTGTATTTTTATGTGCGACAGTTCTGGATACTGTAAAGATAAAGTCCGCAACAAAGCACTTGTTAAAAGCCTCTGAAATTGACTCCATTGTGATGACTTCGGCATTCAGCCCGCTCCGATTAGTTTGTGATGCTGTCCAAAGAGGGCAGTTAAATTCTTGAGCCAACCCACGTAGCTCCTCATAAATAGTTTCAAGCTCGGTTCGGCGCTCTTTATAATTTCTTTTTGGTCGGAGCAGATCTCCATAGTCAACAATAACAACATCAATATTTTTTCCCGAGCGCTGTACCTTCTCAAGATGATTACGCAAAGTTGCAACCGATGCGGACTTAGTTGGATACTCCTTGACAATAAGCTCCCCTTCAATATCCGAAACTTTTTCAAGAATCTGGTCTTTGAATGATCTCACTTCTGATAAAGGCACCCCTGTAATGCAACTATCATACCTTGTAGCAACAACAGTATCTGCAAGCTCAAGAGTGTAGTGGATAACTGTCTTTCCTTCAAGGACAGCTTGTGCTCCCAGATGAGATAGGACCATTGACTTTCCTGCTCCAGTCGGCGCAATAACAACACCAAGCTCTCCTTTGCCAAGACCACCCCGGCATAAATCATCAATGAGTTGCCACCCCGTTGAAACCGGATTTCTATTTTTTATTTCAAATCTTTTTTCAAAATCAACTTTGTAGTCATAACCAAAATCATTATCATTTCCTAGCTTCAAGGCATCATCTATCGTAGCCCTAATTTCATCAAAAGAGGAACGCTGAAGCAGATCTACTGATTTCATGATTGCTTCTTTTAATTTTTGTTTTTTACAGAACTCAAGAGAAATGTCTTTTACAAACTCAGCATCTGATACTTCATCATTTGATTGAATTTTTACAAAATAATCTCTGACTTGTTTCTTAATGACTTCGCTTTCGTCATCCATGTCCGATCTTAAAATCGTAGCAACTGTTGTTAAGGATGGTTGCCTGTCGTACTTCTCTCGGTAATCAAGAATCTTCTTTGTAAAGACCCTTAGATACTTCAACTCTAAAAAGTTTATATCAAGAACCTCTGAAACTTGATCTCCAAAAGCTCTGTCTTGAAGGAGCAGTTGCACGAATTTTTCTTGAAATGCTTTTCCAAAATGCGAGAAGTCTTCTCTCTCCCCTTTTCTGATTGCTTGGATTTGACCCATACTATGCTCTCCGGTGTTCCATGGAAATTTTATTACAAACCTGAAAAAGATCTGACCAGTTTATCTCGCCAAAGCCATCTTCTAACATCATAGCTCGTATTAGAGTTTTATTAAAGTGGCGCTCATCTTCATCAATAAGATTATTAATCTTGTGAGCGGTTTGGGCACTAATACTAGGTGTGTAAAGCTGCATCAGTTTATAATTTTGTTTTACTTTACTCTGCTCTTCTATCAAATTTTTGTATGCCTTAGCTGAAGACGGTGAATTTTCGCTATATTCTACCAAGTCTGATACTAGATAGCTCTTCTCTTCCGAAAGGAACGGAAATCTTTTTGCAACAGTCGGCAGTCCAATACCTTTGACGCCCTCAAGGTTATCACTCTTGTCTCCGACAACCGCACGAGCAAGCGCCATATTGTTTGGATGAATTCCAAACTTCTCTGTAACTGATTTTTTATTCAAAACTTCTTTTTGAATTGGTCTATACAAAACAGTTTCATCGTCTAATAGCTGAAAAAAATCTTTATCACTTGAAACCATAATTTTCTGCCAACCACGATACCGACTGTTTTGCACTACATAACTGATAACATCATCAGCTTCAATACCATCAAACATTAATTGTACAAATGGGGTTTCATTAAGCACCTCGACAAGTCTTAACTGTTGCCAAACTTTATTTTTTATCTCATCCTCTTGAGACATATTACGAATATTGCGATTTAGCCTGACTGGCTTTCTTCCCTCTTTATAGTTTTTGTTAACTAATTTGCGACGCTGAGAGCCTCCAGCCCCGTCCCAACATAAAACTACTTCATCAGGAGAAGTCTCCCTTACTAGCTTCTGTAAGATCTTGAGAGTACCTTTAATACCGCCAATTGGTTCGCCATTTGTAGACAACGATGGGTCTACAATATATGCACGAAAATACATGTTTAGCATATCTACAACAAGTAATCTTTTCATAATTTTACCACCTCACACATCTTCTATATGGTACTATGATAGTTGATTACTCTGAGTCTGTCAAGGAGTTTTCGTCTACTTCGCCATAAAAGTCATCTGCATCGCCATCGCGCTGATCGAACTTCTGAACAACTTCCTCGTCCATCACTTCCAAGACGCGCACTTTAAAGTCTTCGTCCTCCATCGCAGTCATCCAGCGACTAGGCTGAAACTTTTTAACACTGCCGTCTTTCATAGTGAGCGAATACCATGCCCCCGAAGAGGTGAGATGCTTTGACCCCTTGATAGCGTCCAGCCAACTCTCCTCGTCCTGAACTCCAACATTCTCTGTGCCCCATAAAATTTTAAAAGCACACTGCCGACCTTGGGTTCCGAAGCGAGACTTCTCTAGCTTAACCTTGCACTCGGAGCCGATACGGAATCCCTTGTCGTCGAGAACAAAGGATGCCTTAGCTTTACGCTTGGTCAGCCAGATACGAAGCGAGTAAGAATAGATCATCGCCTTGCCGCCGGGAGTGACAAACGGAGTCGTGAGTGCCTCGGTAGGACTCCGCGTAATATTGGTCTTAAGTTGGTTCAAGACCAGAAAGGTAGACTGAGTGTTGGCAATCGGCACAGTCAGCTTTGACATTCCCTTTGCCAAGATTCGAGCCTTTACAGCCATCGAGGACTGTGGGTTAAAGTCACCTTCAATGTCAGACACAGCGGGAGTAAGCGCGAGAGAATCCCAGATGAACAACATACGATTCTCATTGTTCGCTAGTAGATCCTCGATCGTCTCAAGAACAAACTCAACCGACTGTGCCTGAACGTAAAGTAGAGTACCAAGATTGCAACCAGCCCTTGCTAGAAATGCTGGATCAATCGCAGACTCCGAATCAAAATAAACAACGTCGATACCCATCTTCTGGGCGTTCGCTGCAATCTTTGCAGCCATGTAAGATTTACCAGTGGACTCAAGACCCGCGATCTCAGTGACCTTTCCTACGGGGATTCCAGCTAGCTTTCCCTTACAAATAATCCCATCAAGCCAGCGTGAGCCTGTGGGAATCCAATCTTTAACTTCGGTGGGGTTATCTTCGTCCAGCCGATAGGCGACATCCATGCCGCTCTTCTTGTTGATGAGCTTTCTCATCTCTTCAATGTTTAGCTTTCCAGCTTTACTTTTTGTTCCAAACTTCGCCATCGAAGCCTCCCATGTATGTGTAAAAAATAAGGCACCTGTAGCCCGTGCCTTCCTGCGGCACAAAATTAACTCAAGTCGACAAGCTCGACTTCAAAATTAAGATCTTTGCCCACAAGTGGGTGATTGTGATCCAGAGAGACTGTGCTGTCTGCCACTGCTCTAATCGTAGCCTGAATAGGCTGACCTGCGGGGTTCGTACCCTGCACGATGGAGCCAACTTCAAAACTGAAATCGTCTGGAAAATGCTCTTTTGAGACATCAATAATTGCTTCGGGGTTTGGTTGCCCGTAAGCCTCTTTGATTGTGAAATTTTTAGTTTCACCGACTTTCATTCCGACTACCTCACTTTCAAAATCAGGTAGAAGATTCTTTGCACCAATTTCAAACTCTAGCGTCTCGCCACGGTCGCGGGAGCTATCAAACTGAGTTCCATCATCAAGAGTTCCAACATAATGAACCTTAACTGTTTGTCCGTTCTTTGCCTTTTTTGCTCTAGCCATTTTAGTTTTTCCTTTTAAGTTAAAATAAAAGGCACCTGTAAACCCGTGCCTCCCTGCGGTTGCGAAGACTATTTCTTCTGGACAAAGCCGTAAAGTTTTTCTGCCTCCTGAATCACATCTTCAGTGCTATATGATCCGATTGACTTCTTTCTATAAGACTTGTCATTATCTGCCTGAATATGTTCATTAGCCTCTTCTCGACTTTTTTTAGCCTCCAAGATTCCAATTGCCATGCCAAGCAAGTCTGTGCGAATCGCATATCCGCTAGAATTATTATCACTCATTTTTTTCTCCTGTGTGTGTATATAAGTGTTTGGGACAACTGTAAGCCCATGCCCCCCTGCGGCATACATTACTCACTAATCGCTAGTTTTAGTAATTGTATTTGTGCTGGCACAACCTTCACATGTGCAGGTAGGACAGTTGCAAGCTGTGATGGTTCCCGTCTCGCCAGTATTAGAAGTAGAGGCGGAAACATTACCTGCATCAGCAGTGATGCCAGTTGTAGTTCCAGTTGTGGTTCCAGTTGTGGTTCCAGTTGTGGTTCCAGTTGTTACCTCAGCAGTAACCCCCTCGGACACGACAGTCTTTGCGGGCGTCGCGACGGAGGTTGTGTCTGCACTCTTTGTACAGCCAACCAAAGCTGCACATGTCAGCATAAAAATAAAATACTTCATCAATGATTTCTCCTTTTTGTTAAATAAGATGAAAAAGGCACCTGTATCCCCGTGCCTTCCTGCGGGTGTCAAGTGAGTTTAGCTCATAAGATCCTTGAACGCTGCCTCGACTGCACTGGTGCCTCCCCCAGAGGAGTCGCTTGAAGAACTGTACTTCACAACCTCTTCACCAGAATCAGCAGAATCATCCGAACCCAACCACTCGTCGAGCATCGACTGAACCTCATCGGCACTCTTCTTGACAAAGATGCCATCCCAATCAATTTCTGTCTCCATGACCTCAGACATCAGAGTCGAGTCGCTAGAGATGGGCGAAGTCTTGCGGCGAGGCTGCAACTTCGTCTGCGGAAACTGCGCTCCGGGGGGCTTGCCGTAGACCAGCGTCAAGTCAGTCCCCTCTGTTGGATCGGTAATATCCCCATAGTCCGGGTTAAGAACCAGTCCGAGCAGAGTCTCGTAAACCGTTTTGCCATATCCCCAAAGACGAACACCCTTGTCTTCCTCTCCGCGAACAATCACGGGGGAGAAGAATCGCTGGCGAGCCATAAGGTTCTTTGCCATCTTAATGGAATCCTCAGAACCCTCGTCGAACAACTGACGGATAAAACTATCCAACGGATCGCTTTCTCCAAAATTCTTCTTGGGGCTCAAAAAGCCGGGATTCTTTCCCAGATTATAGTGAAACCAATATTCCTTAAACGGATCTCCATCCGGCGTCGGAAGGATGCGAATAGTTTGCTCTCCATCCTGCGGACGCCAGAAGATGTCCTTATTACCGCCGCCCTTTGAGCGGAGCTTCTGATATTTTGCTCGCATTTTTGCTAAATCAAGTGCCATTGTAATATACTCCTTTTTAGGTAAAATAAGGCAACCCAGCCAATGTCCTGAGTTGCTGATTAATCAATAGTAGCAGAAGTGTTCTGCGTTGTCAACACAAAAATTTCTTTTTCTTCAAAATTAATTTGTTTTGGATTTCCTTGAGTGGTGTTCCAGTTAAAGATACGAAAATCGTTAGCCTTGACATCCCACACCGTTTCCATTCCCTCCTTCAAGGTCTTGGGCTTGCCCCCTCCTTTGAGGCGACTGGCTAGGAATGCTTCAGGAACGTCCTGTAGCCTTACAAAATACATCTCTCGCGTGTCTCCGTTGGTTTTTGTGTAGACGCCATGATAGCCTGTTATAGACATAGTTTTAACTCCTTTTTTAAAAAATAAATTAGACCTGAGTTCCTTGAATCAAGGAGCTTCTCTGAACAAGATATGTATAAGAGTCATTATAGTCTGTTGAATAGATACCATATGAAATACGAGTTTTACCATCCAGTTTTGCAGCCATAGACTTCTTTAATTCCTTGAGAAAAGCTCCGTCCGTTTCAAGACGTTCTCGGTTTACTGCATAATAGTACCTTACTTCTCTTGGCATTGTCAAGGAAAAAAATAACTTTTCTTCGGAACCTTCTAAATCGACGACCCCAATAGTGCAAATTCTTGCTGCCTCGTCTGTGTCTCGAAATGTATCAAACTCAGACTTGTTGTGATTTAAAACATTTAGCATGTGGAGTGCTCCGACAATAAACTCATCAATCGTTTTGTAGTATCCAATGACTGGCACCTCTCCGATTATTTGTTCTACTTCGGAAGGATTAATAATCCACATCTCTTCAAGAGCGCCAGAACGAGCATATTCCTGAAGCACACCAAAAGTGATATTATGAAGCCTATGTGCCTCTTTGCTTATAAAGTCGATGTCTGGGTAGAGATACAAAACAGAAAGTTCATCCTCTTTAATTTTTATCTGCTGAAGCAGAGCAAGGCTAGCTCCAGAGATAGTTCCTCCGCCAGCCATTACAAGGGTTGTCGGACCTGAAAGGTCATCCAAGAAACTTTCAAGATTTGGAAAATTACGCTCATAATCCTCGTGAGAAGACTCTGCGGGTAGGAGAAAGAAGTTTTCACATGAGCGACTCTCAGTGTCAATCTGGTATATGTTGTACTGCGGATATTTTCTAAAATGCTCTGCAAAATTGCACGCACCAGAGCCTAGTGCAATTATATTTTCCATTATATACTTACCATCTCCCCAAAATTCTTTCCTGCTGATATATTGGTTTTCCAAACTCCCATGGGTGTCCTTGAAAATTCTTTTGCAATCGAAGGTAACATGTGTTTGTCCTCGGTGTGCAAGTCTATGACCATTGAATCATGCAGAGTAAATGCTATTTTTGATTTTTTATGTTCTAACATTTTATCAACTTTTATGGCGCTTTTTAAGAAGAGATCGCTGGAAGTGCTCTGGATGATATAGTTAAGGGCATGAAACCTGTCGGCTTCTATTCTTCTACCGAATGGTGTTTGTACATGTGTGCCATCCCAGTACTTATCTAAGATACTATCTCTATCATAAAATCTTCCAGTTAAGTAGTCCTTGGAGTCTGGATTATACAGCCAAGAAAACACTCTTTTTTTAGCTTCGTCTCTTGTCACTTGACCTTTATATATTATCTTCCTATTCCATTCGTGAATATCTTCTTGTGGTTGCGTCTTCTCACACAACGAAATCAAGGTGCGAAGCTCGGCAGCATTAAAATCAAGCTCAACGAACCAATCGTTGGATGGCTGTATCACAGATCTTAATTCCTTCTTAAGAGTTAGTAGCGGAAAGCTATCACTGTGCGTAGAAAGCCTGCCAGTTTTAGTTCCAAATATATTATAGTTGATAGAGGTTCTGCCATCACGAACTGCTTTTAATAATTTTCGACAGGAAGGATCGTGTGACAAGTCACGCATTTGCTGCATATTTATATTTAGAGGTCTTGACATATGCGCCGTCATGATATCAAGCTCCCTCATAAATTCATAGTTATCTGGTTTTTCAAAATTATCAAACACGTACTTCGTTATCTCGTTTCTAAGATTGAAATACTTGAGAAGGAATCTATCTGGGACCAAATCAAAAAAGCAGTTTTCGTGCATAGAAACTTTAGCAATCCGAAAAGACCGAAAGAAAGATTTTAGTTTCTCTGTTGCCTTGTCTAAATCCGCCCTCATGTCTTCAGGACAGACCTGTTCCAATGTTTTGCCTTGACAATACAAAGAGGCATAGTCGGCATCGATATCGACGTTCGCACTGTGACTCCAAGTCCTTGCTCTCTCACAATTAGGTAATTCTTTATGAATACCACCATTGTAAAAAAAAGCATAGCACTCTTTTTTATTGTCTAGAGGCTGAAAATACAAAAAATACCTACTTCTTAATAATCAGTTGCCGATCTGTTTCGCGCTCAATGAAAGCCTTTGTTGGTGGCGATGGTCTGCCCGACAACTTAAAAAGGCTGTTATTAAGATAGTCCATTGCTGAAGATAAGTCAAGTGTTTTTTGTATTTTATAAGAAGTGGTCAATAAGGCGTTGATTTTCTTGTCATAAATTTTGATGTCAAGTTCTGCGACTCTCATTAAAAACCAGATCCTCATCCAAAATCTATCCCCGTATTTTATAAAAAAAGATTCTTTGTGACTAGGTTGCCTAAAGACCGTACTTGTCATGACTTTTTGACCTTCGGCGCACCATTCTACTTTTTCGTAACTCGGGTCCAACCTTAAATAGTAACTGTAGAAAGCAAACATTATTTCTTTTATTTGTCTGATATCGTCAAGATATGTTTTAACATAATACTCGTCAAACAACTGTGACATGGATTTTATATTATATTTTGACATGTATTGCGACATCGTTCTGGATTCTAGGTTCGCCACGAGTCGCCATGGTGCGTTACGATCAACCAAGAAGCCATGGTATGCAGCCCCTTTTATGTAATAGTTAAATCCGGGGTCCTCTATCCAACTGTCTTTAACCAAATCATTATCGTGACGCTGTTTTTTTGCAATCTCAATCATGTATCCATTTAGATTTGCTGTTGGTGTATATCTACTTTCCATAAACCCGGTCTTTGTAAGCGGAATCGATTGACCTAGCTCTTTACACATCTGGAACCACATGTCAACAAAGTTTGATATGTTTTTGACTCTCCTTGCATACTGAGGAATGTCCAAGTATTCTGTCACAAACGGTTCAAAAACATTTTGTAAGTGTGCTCTATAAGCCTCATCACTTCCAAACCAGATATTTGAATTGTGAATATCCATTTTGTGAAACTTACTCGACTTAGGAAAAGCAATCATGCCTGTAGCTGCTTCGGTCGCCCCTCTCATATATTCTCTAAAGTCAACGAAAGCATCAGCCACAAAATTTATAAGATAAAATGAGGTGTCTTTATCGGAGGTTGAACGGACTTCTGAGATGTACGATGGATCTAGTCTGATCGGCTGATTTTGCAAATTAACTTTTCCAAACCTAGAGTACCTATCATCCCACATATCTATGGTATTTCTGTGTCTTTCTTTTGTCAGAATATTTCGCTTATAATACTTTCTTTCATTATAAAGCATACTTGTAGATCTTTTATTATTGGCAAAACTTGGTCTTCTTGCGCCTCTACTGCCCATTAGAACTTACCTCCTTATAGTTAGTTGTCTCTCGACCTATCGTTTGGTGATGTCACTGGTGACCCCTTTTTATTGTCCTTGGATTTGTCCAGTTTTCCTTTCTGCTTATTCTTTGCCTTGCCCCAAGTTGCCTTTGGATTAGACCCACCGTTTGATTTCTTCTTCTTAGATTTATTCTTTGATTTATTAGTCTTGCTTGCGACACCGGGACGATCAAAATCTCCAATGACTTCACCTGCGGCATTAATATATTTTCTAGGTACTTGACCTGTCGGGACACAATCAAGCGAAGTTGTGAACTGCCCATTAGATATTTTATGTTCAACATTTAGAATTCTTAAAATTCTTGGTAAGGTTGTATCGAGAGCTTCTCTATCCCCAACGATTCCAAAAACATTATTGTTTAAATCAAATATTTGCAGAGGTTGAACGAACGCCGCTCCCAGCATCTCTATTTGAACCTCATATGCTCCGGGCATGCCCAGCTTGCTGGAAGGTCCACCTTCCTTGATTCTAAGTGTTCGAGCAGCTTTTCCGCCGCCCTTTTTATTATATTTTACACTCTTCAAAAAGCCATATTCAGACCCCAGATGAAGTGTATATGTCGGCACGGGAGGAACCTGAGTGTCTCCAACAGATGGACCAAAAAAGTGATAGCCATACTTTTGTGTTGTAGATGGCTCGTTAGAGTCGTCTTTTCTCGCTTTAAATATCTTCTCGAAAAATTCCGTGCTTGGCTCGTAAAGCCCACCAAGGGCTCTCTGATCCATTCCTCTAGGTATTTGACCATCAGTCGCTATAAACTCATATGACATGTTAAAAGGCTGATCTGGTAATTTTGAATTTAAAAGTGGTCCCACTTGATTTTCTTTGACACTAGCTAGCGCTGGGTGCATATTAAAAAACTCATCCGCTAAGGAAGACAAAAAGAATGATAATGATATATTGTTGATACCTCGTCGAACAAACGTGGAAACAAACCAGTCATTAAAAGCATAGAAAGATATTGGAAAATCGCCCATGTGATAGGCTGTCGCTACTTCTTTTTTGCCTTCTTTTTTACTATAATAAAAATTGCCTAAGACCAAACTTTCACGTTGTATATCTTTTGAATTACCAGACCCAGCACTAGGACTTTCAGAATATAAATACCAATTATTCATAACAATATCTAACAAGTCTCCCAAGTAAAAATAATATATTCTTCTCTTAGAAGAGTTTTCATCGTTAATATAATTATTTGTATTAATCAAGTCTCTGACTTGCGAAGGAGAGTCCATCATAGCTTTAGGATAGGCTATTGAACTTTCTAGCTCCTGTTTGCCTTTGTCAGCAATCTCTTTCATAGCAGCGGCGATTCCTTCAGCATTTGGACCAGTCATCTCCTCCATCGCTTCATAGTCTATTTTCGCTCCTTTAAAAATTAAATCTGGCAGGACCTCTTCTCGAAACTTCTCGGCTGCGGAATTCATAGTACTGGCTCTAGAACTAAAAGCGTTTTTTTGTTCTTGAACACTGATATCTAAATATCTCATAGTTCCATCGCCGACCATCTGTCGCACAAGATTAGAATATCTATCATTTAAAACGCCTTCAGAAGTATTGTGGCGCTTCTTTTCAGATATCTTCTCAAGAATATCTTTCACTGCTTGTTGCTTTTCTAAAATCTCAGCCTGTTGAGCGCTAATTTCGTTTTCAAAGTTTTTATTGAAATCTTCTAATTTTTTCTTTAGATCTGCGCCCTTGCTAAACATTTGATCTAGAATGGCATCCTGAAACTCGTCTCCATCAAATTCAAAAAAATCTGCGTCTTCTTCGGTCGTATCAGTTGGAGGCTGGTAAGAAGAAGCAAATGCGTCTGCTTGTATTTTTATTTCATATTCAAAAGCCTCCAGTTGCTCTGGGGTCATACCTTCTGTTGATTTACTTTCTCGAAGAGCTTCCTCTAGTGCCTTTCTTTTATCTACATACAAATCTTGTTTAGCTTTATTTAATTTCTTGTAAAGACCTGCCAAAAATGTTTTCTCGTGCTCTAAATCTTCTTCAAGTTCTTCGATCTCATCTACTAATTCTCTAAAAGAAAGCGAAAATGCGCTCCCCAGAATATCTTCTCTAAGCTCGGCATTCATTCCTCCTGATCTTCTAGCTATTCCTACTGGAAGATACTTTATCATAAGCTCTACAGCACCCTCGGGCGTTATTTGTATATCATGTTCGCCTCCGTATTGCAAAGTATACTGTCGGATAGAACGAGAAATAGCTTGAAGTTTTTGAGCGCCATCATAGCCCGGAAAAAGCGATTCAGTACCACCATAAGGGTTTGCCCAGCCAACAGTTAATATTACTTGATATAGTGTGTCTGCGGTGCCTGCTGTTTTTGCTAATGCGTCGACACCGGGAATTAAATCCATAAACGATACGCCAGCAGTTTGATTTTCGGAAAATGTTTTCATTGAATCAAACGTAAATTTAAGCTCAACTTCGCTGCCAGCATGATTAGCGCCTTTTCCCCATTTACCTTTTTGAACTATTTTGACATCCAAAATACCAGAATATTTAGGGCGTGAAGCCAATATATCTTGAGCACTTTGAAAGGCATTAAAACTTATTTCAACTGGATCAGGTGAAAGATCTGGTATTGTTTCAAGCGCGTCTTTTGTTGGTTTCTTTTCTAGTTTTATATAAGGAACTAAACTTGAAATTTGAGCCGAGTTCATGCTGTTCATGGCTTCAATATCCTGAGCATTTGCAAGCAATCCCATTATATGACTCATGTCCCCGGATATACCAATCCACTCCCCTATTCTCATCTGAGGTCCGCCCCCTAAAGTATCAAACTCAGAAAGCCTAGCGTCTACAAACTGCGGCAAGCTGGCAATGAGAAAGGATTGTTCCCACAGACCAGTTGTAATCTTGCCCATCTGTTTTACGGGCTTTCTTTTTTGTCTCTTTTTTTTGCCCTTAACAGCCATAATTTAGTATCCCAAAGCTCTCAAAGTTACATGAAGAGGAAATGGTATTACTATTGTATCACCGTTTTCTAAGTGACTTTCAGTGGGTAATTCATTATATCTTGCAATAACCCACCAATAGCCGGGGTCGCCATAATATTTATTGGAGAGTTTCCAGAAGCGATCAGACTGTTTCCAGATATGAAATTTATTAACAAGACTCCTCTCTTGTTCTGGAGAAATCTCTTTAAAGGTCATAGAGCGATGATGGCGAATAAAAAATAAACCACGCCGTCCAATTGTAGTTTCATGCTCTTCTGTATCATTAAAAACAGTGCCGGTGTTTTTATATCTTGAAAATGCCATAACATTACTCCTTTATATGAACCAAAAAGGCTCTATGGTTTAAACATTGCATCGAGAAGTTTATCTGTCAAAGATTTCTTTTTCTTTTTTGGAATCTTTGCCTGAATAAAACTTGCTTGCTCTTCAATATATACATCCATCTTTTCAGAATCTGGAAGACTGTCTACCATCGCCGCTGAGTTGTAAGGGTACTCGTCGTTCCCTTGCCAATCTCCGCCGCCTTGGGCTAGAGGTTCTGTGTGCATTACAGTAAACTCAACCTGCACCTCCCATTTTTTTGGATAGTATTGTGACCCCTCTACACTGGCAGGAGTCATTGAAGTGTCGCCGCCTTCAAAAGTTGATGGACCCGGAGACAGCCAAAAACCAGCATCCACATCTGGATTAAAATTAAAACCTGCTACTTTTCCAAGAAGAAAATTATCAGAGTCGTTGCTTCTAATTAAGTTACCCATCTTGATACCAATAATTGGCGCTGCTCTTAGTAAATTAACATTCATCGCTTGATAATCAGTAGCAGACTCGTCTGGTGCTGTTTCATACCTCGGGTACAGCATCCTAACTAAACTTTCAAACTGACCCATTAATTCTGCTGACTGAAGTGCGTCATCTGGCACAACAGCAAATGCAAAAGAAATGACGCGAGTTGTATTTTTAAAATTATGTATCTGATCCATCCGACCATAAATGTCTTGAGAATCCCAATTCGACGTCCAAGAATCGCTAAAACTAGTCAAGATAGCAGGAAACTCTGCCGCTATTCCGCTAACCATACTCTTAAAATTTATCTTAAAATTTTGGTATAGCCCTGCAAATCTAGAATGAGTGACCCCACCCTTTAAGTGTTTAATAGAAGAAGGAACTATTTTTCCTGCTGTGTTTAGTCCTTCTGGCTTTGTTCCAAATAAATCCCATCCCGGCATTATGCTTGCCCTCCTGCCTTAACTGTGGCGTGACCAGTCTCTTTCAAGCCGTGGAGCGTAGCATTTCCGAACTCGCGGGCTCCAACAACCAATTTAACCGTAGTGGTAGTGTTGATATCTTGGTTGATTGTTCCTCCTTTGAAGAAAAGCTGACCAGCAGTTGTGGTTGACATCTCATCAACCTGCTTCTTGAGCTTTGGAAATTCTTCATTTGCCTTGACAAGCATATCAATAGCACTCTTAGATTCAGGCTTAACATGAACAGCGCCAACTGAAGCTAGCGCAGTTGCGACAGTCTTAAACTTTTCTGTGTCTGCATCCTCAACCATTCCCTGCATTGCAGTACCAAGTTTGGATATATTTTTTCCTGTTGATCCACTTACTGAACGAGCATTGTAAAATAGAATACCCATATTCTCCATAAATGCACTTGCCTGAGTAGCTTTTGAATCTGTAAAGTGCTCTTTAAGTTTATCCATGTGGACCATAAACTCTGCCATCTTGACGCCGATATCTGTTTCCACTAATGTTTTCGCAAAGTCTTCCAGACCAATCTTATATGTTGCCAGATTATCAATATCTTTTTGTGAAACTTTATAAGATTGTGCTTCGAGCTTTTCTTTGATTGCCTTATCTCTAGCCAAAGCGTCATTTGCTTCTTTGTCGATATCCTTGAATTGCTCTTTAGCAACCTCCTTAAGCGTCTTCGTGATCTCATCCATGCTCATAACTTTGCCATCTTTGGCGAGTTGGATGATTCTTGCTTCAATTTGCTTTTCTGCCGCCGACATAATTGCTTCGGTGTGTTTCCGGTCACCGCGACCATATTTCTCCAGAATCGCTTCGTAACCAGACGCAGTATTTTGGCGATCTGATGCGTCGCCAAAAACTTTCTTCAGTGATTTCATTTGCTGGCTCTTGCTGAACTCTACTGCATGCTCTGCTTTTAATTTTCCTCCAGCGTCATAGTATTTGTTATAAGCCTTTGTAGAGGCGGCATTAAGAGCATGAATCGCCGCCCTTGTCGCATTCTGAGCGCCCCCGCCCGCCTTTAGCCGACTGTGAGCCGCTTGAGCCTCTCGGAAGCTGTCATAATCAGTGACGTTAACGCCCGTTTCCTTCCTTAGCCTAGCCAGCCCTTGATTTTTCCGTAAACCAGCATCAACGCCCGCCAGATTCTTCTCGAATTCGTCTCTCATCATGTCGTCATAGGCTTCTCTAGCTGCTTCCATGCCAGTTTTTGGATCAAATCCTATCTCGTGTAAATCCTTTTTGCCTTTCAGTTTTTTGAGGGCTTCTTTCTGTTTCGCGTCTAGTGATTTACCTGCATTCTTTCTTTCCATGAGATATTCATAGTACAGAGCCTCGCTTGCTGAAAATTGTTTTCCAAATTCAATTCCCGCTTCATTAATTTCTTTCGCCATTGCGTTGTGGTCTTGCATCTTTTCGTTTTTCAATCTCGCGATAGCTTCCAGTTCAAGCTCTTGTTTTCTTAAGCTATTCATCTGAGAGCGTTGAGCCTCAAAGCGAGCCATAGCATCTGCAATTTCGCCCTGACTAGCATCCTGACTTCTCAGCTTAGATCGTAGGGCTTCTTTCGCTGCATCCATAGTTTTCTTATGAGCAGCCATTCCCGCCTTCATGTCACTCTCATAGAATTTGCGGTTTTGTTCGTTATTCATAAGATCTTTATATAACGCAGACCCTCGTACTGCGACGAGCTTAGTGCGACCCTCAACTAGACGATTTCTGATATCATTCTGTATCTCGTCAAATTTGTCGCTATCCACTTCGCCGTCGCTATCGACAGCGCCAGCTAGATCACCCATGAGTTCTACTTGACTTTTGCCCTTGAGGGTCATTTTACCTTTTTGATTATACTTTTCAACAACACTCTTCATAGCTGCGGTCATATTTTTACTTGATTCTACCTCTTTATTCAACTCAGCCGTCAATGCATTTGTTTTTTGTGATGCTTCTTGTGCCGCAAGAGCTTGTTTCTGCACCTCTGGGGATGCGTGCTGTAATGCCGTGTTGAAATCAACCATCGCTGGATATTGTTTATCTCGCATTGCATCGTAAAGCTCATACGCAAGAACAGCACCAGCACCTAGGGGTCCGGTCATGGCAAGAGCCATTTTTCCGACATCAGCGGCTGCACCAACAAAGTCACCTTCCATAACTTTATTAACTGCGCCCAAACCACCGACCACAGTACCAAGAACTGGAACTGCCTTACCGAAGCCGCCCAGAAGACCGCCAGCTTTGCCTATATTATTCATAGAACTCATAGCTCCCACGACCTTGGAAGCGCCGGGTATTTTTGAAAGCATTCCTGCCGCCTTTCCGGCACCCTCAACGGCGCTGCCTGCGCTCTGTGCAGCTTGTCTTGCTGCCAAGAGTTTATTAGCGTTAGCTAATTCTTTAACCATACCCGGAGTCTTTTCTAGAGCCTTCATTGATTTCATTCGACTCCAAGACTTGCTCACAGCGTTGCTCATTCCTCTGAGTCCGCCGATGCCAGACTTTCTTCCGCCTTTCCAGCCGCCCTTGGCTGCTTGAAAAAGTCGTCCGACTGTGCCGCCACGGGCTGCTGTGGTAGCTTTCGATTGTACCAATGCACGACCCGCACTGCTAAGACCAAGACCTTTAAGTTTCATGCCTCTAGCTCCAAGCATACCTAAAGCACCCCTAGTCATCCCGTCACCGTCGCCGGATCCGCCGCTGCCGTCGTCATCTACGGGAACAGCTTGCGAAGGCTGGTTGGTGACCACAACAGGCTTGGCTTCTTTTGCCATGTCCTCTAATTTTCTTTTAGAGTTGTCGCCAGTCATAGCAGCCCAGCCGCCTTTTAATTTGTCCATCATCGAGCCTGAGCCTTTGAACACATTATACATCTCTTTTCCACGACGTCCAACAGTCATCATGCCTTTGCCCATAGAAACCACACCTTTTACGAGTGTTGGCACTAGTCCGACCACCTTGATAAAAACTCCAAGGAGAGCAGTCGCTCCTCCAAGCAACATTGGTACAGCAGGAAGCAAGAGCGGGAACATATCTTTAACTGCGTCCAGCCCCTTTGTTAAGCTGCCTGCAAGGTCATCGATACCGACCATTTTTCCAAAGCTGTTGATCGTTTCTTTATATTTATTAATAAATTCTCTAGAGCCTTCTTGAAATTTCTCTTCAATGTCCCGAATGAACTCTGCAATGTAATCTGCTAGAGCTTTCAGAGCCTCTTTAAGTCCTCTCTTGCCCATTCTAATTTTCTGAAAGAATTTTCCTCCAGTAAGTTTATTATATGATCTTAATACCATATCCAAGAAACTTTTTTGCCCGCCGCCTCCGGGTGGTTTAGTCTTCTTGATAGCCTGATTAAATTTCTTAACAGAATTTGTGACTGTATTAATTCTCTTTGACGCAGCTTGCATTTTGTCTACGCCTTTTTGACCTTTCATTAGCTTTTCAAGCTCATCAACAGACTTTCCTGATGCTTCCGCCATGGCGAGTTTTTGGGCTCTAGACATATCACCAAAATTTTCTCCTGCTGCTGCAAGCTGCTTGTTCATTTCCATTGCTAGAGCGCCGGGACCTCCTTCAAGAGAGGCGTTCATTAGTTTTGTTGAATCAAATACTTGTTTTCCAAAGACCTGATTCATTTGTGCTGCCATTTTAGCTGAATCTTCATAATTATCAAAACCATCAGCAGCTTTTGCAAGGGCTTCCGCTGTTCGGAATCCCAATGCTTTTGCTGCTGCGGCAGCTTCACGATAGGCTTTAACCGCCGCCTTTCCAAATCCGGGCACTGCTTCTGTAAATTTCAAAAATCCTTCTTGATATTCTGCAATGTTCATGCCCATCTTTGAAGCCTCAAAGAACATTTGACGCTGTTGCTTAACAGCCTGTTTTGCGCTCATCTCCATCGAGCCAGTGAATTTTTGATAAAGTTGAGCGGATGTTTCAGCACTAACTCCAAACGCCATCATCTTTACAGCGCCTGTGGCTAAAACCTTCTGACTTCTTTTATTCATTGCCATGAAGTCAGACATATTGGACATAAGATCGGCGACTGCTTTTCCGCCTTCCTCGAATCCAACTTTTAATCTTCTAGCTAGTCGCGCTGTTTCTTTAGCCAAGCCATACATTTGACCAGAAGCGTGACCAGTCATCTTAACAAATTCACTAAGGTTTTTACCGCCCCCTCCGCCTCCGCTACCGAAGACTTTAGCTACCAATCCAACCATCATCTGGAAGCCTGATTGCATCAGTTTTGATCCGATATTGACAAGAGATACCTGTGAGGCAATACCTTTTACAGCATTTTTTAAGAAGAGTGCTTTATTTTTACTCTTCATAAACTGTTTTGTAATTGACTCTTGTTTTTTTGCAACCAAGCCTAAACTGTTAGCGAATTTGACTCCAATATCGCGAGCCATAACATCATTTATTTGTTGTTGTTCTTTTGCCTCATCAGTAACTTGTTTCTGCACAACTAATTGTTGCCGAACCCCTGCGACCATTTGCTTGTAGGCTTCCGGTCCTTGAGCCCGAACATCCTGTGCCTGCCTGAGCAACTCCAAGTTGTCCATTTCGGCGGCGCTGAGTTGTTTATTGTCTTCTAGTTGTTTCTCTAGTGCGGCGGCTTTGGCTTGTTGCTCTGCACTACTAAGTGTTAGTAGGTCATATGCTTCTTTCTGAGTTTGAAACGCTGCCTCTTCAGCTTGAGCAATCATTTGTAATTGTGTATACTGCTGACCAATGGTGGCTGCGGTGTCATTATTAAAAGACTGAATTTCTTTGAGCTTGGCGAGGCGTTTCTCGATCTGTGCATTAAGCTGTTTTTCAAGCTCAGTTCTTTCTCTTGCTTCTTTTATCTCATAATTCGGCATCGATAAATTGACCCCTCAGCGCCTTCAGTAAAGCGTAATGTTATTCAATAGGCCATTTCAAGCCAGTTGTTTGCTCAAATCTTTTAATAGACCTTTGTAAGCCAAACTTGTTTTTATACGTTCTTGGGTCATCAAGCCCAAACCTTTTTGCAGCACGAATATATTTTCTTTCACCACGAAACGCTTTTTTAAAACTTTTAATTTGTGAATTACTACCTCTAAATGCAACTGGAATTGCCCACTTGTCTAGGTCAAGATCCATAGTTGTTTTAAGTAGCCATTTTGTGATACTAGCAAAGGCACCAAACAAAGTTTCATTCAATGTTCCGTTCGCATTCATATTTAAATCAATGACTATTTTTTCTTGATCCTGCTGAACCAACTCTTTAGGACATTGTGTTTCTTCTAGGAATTTCTGAAAATTCATTTTAACCTCCAAAGTCAAGATAATATTCGACGTAATAAATAGTCGCCGAGTCAAAAAAAAAGGGCACCAAAGGGTGCCCTAGGTAGCATAGAAGTGTTCAAGCTCTTACTTCGACGCTTCACTTTCATCGTTTTTCTGTTTTATAAGCCTATCCAAAAACCACATTCTTATTTTAGTAGGCAAGTTATAAGCCTCTATGAAACTCCAGCCACCGTGATACTTAAGCAGAAAAAACTGCTCATACATATGCTCAATGTACTCAGTCGTCAGGCCAAAAAAACTGCGCCGTGATCGGCATATCCCCCTCGCTTTCTTGGTAACACTCTTGACAGACGAAGTTAAAACTAGTATCCAAGTCAGGTCTTATCTCCATGAAAGACTTTCTAAGAACACGCGAATCTCCTGCGGGCATATTTTCACAAAACTGAGAAATAATGCCTCGGTCGGTTTCACCGTTCAGATCAACAATCATCAATCGAAATTGATCAATCATTTTACTTTCGCCCAATTTAGCTTTCTTTTTATTAGCTGCTAATTTGTCTAGCTTCTCTTCATCCAACCCAGTCAAGAATCTAATATTAGCCGTCACCTTTGTTTTTGGAAGGGTAATAAAATATCCATTACTATTCATGCGAACATTGTGCTTTTGACACCAATCTTCATCTGCGGTTTTATTTTCAAAAGTATCTAAGTCAAACTCAAGCTCGGCTTGGGTGCCACAATGCGGACACTTGTACGAAACGGGGTATTTACTTCCATAGCCCGTAACGCGAGCGGCTACCATGAGAGCATTCTTATCACCAACTAAAAGAGACTTGGTGTCAACGCGGTCGACGAAGACGCTCTGTAGCATCCTATCGATTGCAATGCCTTTCTGGAGAAGACTACGTGAAGCAAGAATGTCTTCTTCCTTTGCAGTCATGAATTTAATTTCTACCTGTTCTTTGTTGTGCCAAGGATGACCTTGAGGGTAGTATTGTCCCTTCGAGGGAAGGGGAACCCACTGTGTGGGTCTTGCAAAGTTCAAGAGAGAACTTGCGCCGCCTGCTCCAGCAGGAGGTCCGGGTGTGGGTGGTACAGCGGCTGCTGCCGCTGCGACAGCGGCTTCGGCACTACCACCGTCTTTAACGTCAGGACCGTCCTTGGGCAAACCAGTGGTACGGTCCATATTTCTGCTACTCATGTAAACCTCTTATGTGTGTCTTAATAAAAAAAAATCTTATTACAGTCGATGAATAATCGGGCTTTGAAGCCCCGTATTATAAATATACCACAATAAGATTTTTTTTAAAGGTTTTTTTGTGACTAAATTAAATAACGCCGCCGCCGTTGCCTTTTGGTCGAGGCTGAGGCTCACGGTTAAATCCGCCAGCGATTCTGAGCTTCGAGTCAACGGTTGTGCAAATTGCGTAGTCATACCGAATCGAGATCGACACGTCAATCATCTCATCAGAAGAGTAGTCCAACGAACCAAACTCTGCTTTGGTGATGAAAGGATTAATCAGCTTCCAGCTTTCAAGCTCTTCGCCGTCTGCATTAAGCTGAGTAATTTTTGTCTCGCCCATCGCAGCAACTGCCCGCTTTTTGCTGATGCCAGTTGGTCCTCGTCCGTCGCGACCGTTTGCGTAGTCCAAACCATCTGGGTAGTCATAACCCATCTGACGAAGCATGTTCATCATGGTAGCAGACGCATCAGGCTGGACAGGATCTCCTAATGTAACATCAATCGGTTGCCACTCAACTCGTCCGGGGTGATAAAAAGTATGCCCCAAGAAGCTGTGTGAACTCTCCGTAATTGTGAAATTCGGTTTGGTTGCGGTCTTGAGCATCCACTGTGGGACACCGGCAAAAACCATAACCCAGTTATAAGCCTTTTTAGGCTCGCTAATACTGTCACTCCAAAAATGATTTCCTGCACCCATTTTTATAAGTCTCCTATGTGTTATGCAACATGATGGTTATTATAAATAGGTCGGGAGGGATATTATTTCCCCCCCAAACCTATTTTTTTATTAGTCGGCGAATGAAGCTCCAGAGCGCGTAATCACGAAGTCAAGAGCAATAAACTCAATGGCTCGCTGTGGCGCAAGGAGAACCTTCGCATACATAATGTTTCTCTCAATCAAGTCTGGCGTTGTGGTTGACTCATCAAGAACCAACTTGTAAGCCGACAGACCGTATCGAGCTTTTACGGAAGCCAACAGAATGTCTGCCGGTCCCTTAAATCTATTCCAAGTAGCTTGTACGTTCTGGTCAAAGAGCGTAGTGGCAGCAATCTTGGAGATTTCCCGCTTGAGGAAAATCATTAGTCGTCGCACGTTAATTCGGTCCAGAGCCGAAGGCGTAACCTGTAGTGTCTTCTGACCAAAGATTACAATGCCCTCTGCTGGGAACTGTGCGATTGGATTAATGTTCGCCTCATACAGTTTATCTCTCTCTTTCGAGTTGAGTCGTGAGCGGACACCAACAACTGGAAGTCCTGCTGCTCCGTTCTCAGAAAGTCCACCTCGTGTGAACCCAGCAGGAGCAAACCAAAGCTCTTCATTCCTGTCAGTGCTGGAGAATACTCCAAGCGCCGCGACAGAAGGAGGAGCCCAAAGGGTCGAATCGTTTACGGTATCCTTAATTTGAACCCACGGGTAGTAGGCACATCCGTAGCTGCTGTTGATATCGCGGCTTTTAAGATTATTAATAGTAGTGGTAACATTCCCCATGTCTTCGGTCAAGCCCTCAGTCGTTGGAACATATCCACCTTCGAGGTCCATAATCGCTAACATATCGGCTCGTCCCTCGGCGACCTCAAGCATGTGGTCGGTAAGTTCCGGGTTTGTGATACCGGGCATACAAATTGCGTTTGCTTCTACAACGTCAGGATCGGCAACTGCATCTACAGCCATCTTAATCGAGTTGTAAGCGTAGCTTGTAAGCTCGGTGCGTCCACTAAGAGGCGCAAGCGCCGAGACACTGTTGCTAACACTACTGTTACGGAAAGGCTCTTGTTCAAGAATGTCAAGACCATCAGCGCCACCGAAAAGTGGGAACGTGAACTGGTCAAACCCTTGGTCCAGAACTTCCTCATAAGATTCGCCAGTAGCGGTGAAAGAAGTTCCTGCACGACGGGAACCCTGCTGCCAAGTTGCGTGCGCCGTGCCGTCAGCCTTGAGGTCATCAAGAGTAAAGACATCGGACATCTGCTGTTGAGCGTTATCTCCGTCAAGAGTCGAACTATCATTCGCCCTCGCCAAGATGTCTGTAGCTTCAGCGTGAGGCTGATTAGCGGTAACATCTGTATTATCAGCAGCATCAACACCGTTAGGAGCGTAAGAGTAGATAAGGTCTGCTCCGCTCGCAGCAAAAGCATGAGCCAAGTCCTTATTGGAGGCGTCATACTGCTTTGTGAGCGTACCATCTGTCATCTTCTTGCGGTTTGTGTCCAGACCCCAGTAAGTTTTGGTTGGGTCAGAAAGAGAAACATCTTTCGAGTTAGCTCGACAAGCGTGCTTCGGGAAAACGATGTGCATCTTACCTGTGTTGCCCAAGGTTTTAATAACCTCGTTGGCATCACCCTGAGAATGTGGAATACCAGCGTTACCCTTAACCACATGGAAATCAGCCGCTCCAGTTCCTGTTCGGAACAAGTTAAGACCAGCCTCATTTCCAGCAGTGTGATTAATTGAGAAACCAAGAAGTCGTGGAGCACCGATAAAGCCGAATGGAAGCAACTTAGGATCAGTTGCACCATCATCAACATCAGCGTTCATCTTAACGCGAATGAATCGTGAACGGTTCGGGTAATTTCCGCGCTCAGTCCATCGTCGCTCAGTCTCGCTCCACTCGTAGTAAGCATCACCGATCTTCTTTCCAATGTAATTAGGCGAATTCGGGTTAAGGTTGCAACCTGCGAATCGCTCAACATACTCTGGAGCGCCATCCTTGTCGGCGAGCTTTCTAACCGAAACAGTGAACTGACCATAAGGCTCGCTCTTGTTTGTGGACTTTTTAATCGCCTCAATAGAAATCTTAAGGTTCTCTTGTGACCACTCACCATCATCAAGCGACTCGATTCGGAATAGCTTTTGCTGATCACGCGCCGCGAATGCGCCAGTATTTGTTGTTAGGTCCTGACCGATGACCCAACCAGATCTTGAAGGCTGGGTATTTCTTAAGTGATGACCAAATGGCAAATCAGCCGCTAAATCATCAGATTTTGCTTTGAGCGCCAAAACAAAAGCATAACTACCTGCACCAGCGACGCCAGCGGAACCCTTGCTAAAAGCAGCAGATGAGGCTCCACAAACATCAACAAGGTTTCTTTCAAAAGTTTCACCTAAGAAGTAAGTCTTAGCGTCTGTTGAAACATTGGAGTTAAGCAAAGTTGGGTTAGTGTTTAATCTATCTCTAATATATCGTTTATTGTCGACGTCAAAGTTTACAATAACGTCTTCGACTAGCGCGTCGGATCCATTCCTAATTAAGACGCGGAAGCCATGACCTTCTGCTACATTTCGGACAGCTACGGCTGCTCCAGTAAGAGCAGAGTCGCCGTGCGTGGTTCCAGAAAGCTCTAGTGATCCTTCCTTAAGGTAGAACACAGCAGCTAGAGTTCCGTTTACCTCGTCCGTGGCAGAGCCCGATTGACAAACAAACAATCCATAAGCACCAGCGTTAGTGCCGATGGTGGAACTAACTTCCTTTCCAGACGCTTCAACTTTCCATCCAGCTTCGGATGGGTGTCCTGCGCTCGCATCATTGTGCGAACGACCAAGAAGTCGAACAATCGTTGCGGCAGGAGTGCTTCTTAACCACGCTTGAGCGGCAAAAGCTGCGTAAGTCGGGGCAATCTTGTTGCCACTACGCCATATGTCTCCACCAATACGACCCGGAATCGGATTACCAAACTGCTCAACAAATTGAGCAAAAGTATTTACCTGTACAGGTCTTAGAGCCGGTCCCCTTTCAAAGCGACCAATAATTACTGGTCCAATTGCGGCGGGTAAGCCGGGTGGTTGGGAATTATCGATCTCATTGATAAAGATTCCCGGTGATACAAACTTAAATTGTCTATCGTCAGCCATGTTTTTTTTCTCCTACAATATACAATACGATTAGGTTACATAGATTGTGCCTTGCTGGGCACTTGTTACTGATATAAATAGTATTGTGTTGACCCAAAAGTAATATAGCCTTAATTCTTTTTATTCTAAGATTCTTGTTCTTTTTCTAGTAGCTGCTCTCTTAGCTTACCGCGATGCTTGTCGTCCTCCATCCACTCGTTCATGTCGCCTAAAATACTGCGCTCTCGTCCGTAATGAATTTTTGTTGCACCCATGCGTCGAGCTACCTTGGGTTTGTCCTGATTAGGTCCATCTCCAATCAAATATCCGTTGACAATCAAAGATACTTCTACTTCGTAAACTCTTTCGCCATCTTGCATTTCGCTGACATTATTATTTTTTGCATAGTCTGCTTCGTAGTGTGCAACATATTGGTGATGTTCGCCTTTAATCTTGAAATCATTTTTCTGACCGGACCTAGTGATAAAGGGCATCAACAACTCATTTTGTTGCTGTTGATAGCCACTACGCAGAGAGATTTTGTAAGTCATATTCACATATATTGGCAGAGGGACTGTTATATAATCATAAACTACTTGTTTTTTTGAATCATCACGTTCTCTCTTATTTTGATCGGCTCTTCCAACATTTGGTTTATTTATATTTCCGTGCTTTTTGAATCTTCGAGCTTTTTCGTGGTCGCTTGTTCTTTTTTGATTTATGACCCTTCCAATCGTAAATTGATTTTGCATTGCGTCTCTTACAATCGGCATATTTACACCCATTGTGCCTTTCTTTTGTGGATCTTTTTGAAGTGCAACCCTTTCAATGGTGATAAGAGGAAGAATAAGAGTGCCGTGATCATCACGCAATTCTTTGTTTTGTTTTCGCTGGCGCGATCTTTCTGGTGCAACCCACAAAACTGGTACTTTCTTCCAGCCTTTGTTTGTTGTTGCAAATAAATTTAATTTGTTTTTTATATGGT
>MDSY01106243.1_pt1 | contig 30911 bp, 28 predicted proteins | sample 811131 | NCBI WGS metagenome assembly MDSY01 (sample SAMN05326643, study PRJNA326480) | marine metagenome | isolation source: seawater | place: Atlantic Ocean: South West | collected 2010 | reverse complement strand
ACGCCATGCCTCCGCGATACCAGTTTTCGTGGAAATGATCGACGATGCGGAAAAATGCAGCAAAGTAAAAAAACATTGCGCCAACAGTAAAAAAGGCAAAGACTCGGGCATAACCGAAGCTCATATCACGCCATAAGCTTGCCAAGGCCATGGTCGCTCCAGCTGCATAAATAACCGATAAAAATGGCGTTTTAGGGATAAACCCATGCAATACAGCAAGGCAAAAAAGCATACATCCAACTATTGCGTTAAATATTCTCATGCCTCTAGTGTCCTCGACATACTTCCCCCGGATCTCGTAGCTGAATAACCAACACCCGCACGCGCTTGCGCCTTAAACGCCCAAACAAAAAACACCAAAATTACAAGTCGCGAGAATTCGATGAGTTGTTCGAGTCGCTGAAGGTCGAACAAACCCTAACCATAAAACAGATTTTCAGCATAAGCCTGTAGCGCTCCCGTGCTCCATCTGAGTGGATTTTTCGGAGTAGTTCGAGACCTCAAGGCCTTGGCTCTATTTTTTTTGCTACAGTGTCTATGGTTTGCGCCCTTGAGTTGAGAGTCAATACTTTTGTTACATTATGTGACGATAACCCCAAAGTTGTTACACAGCTTTACTTGAATATCAGCTTTTGCAATGAAAAGCCTCATTAGCTTAGGATGTCCCGGCCTCATCGTTCAAAAAAACCCTAGAACGCCGAAAAATTAATTAAATCATAAGCTTCTATTTTATTTAAGATCCCAGCCCGGGACGCCATCATCTAACTGAACACCGAAACTATTTAGAGCCATTGAGACTAAGTTATATTGGCCAACCGTAAATACCAAATCCATCATTTGCTGAGTATTGTAATGCGCTAATAACCCCTGCCATGTGGCATCGGCTATGTGGGCATCGCTGTGCAACTCATCGGTGGCTTGTAACAAAAGACTATAAAGGGCTGATATGCCGGGACTTTGAGGACCAGATTTGGCCAGCAAAATTTCTTCATCCGTTAGGCCGACCTGGCGAGCGATCACCACATGTTGGCCCCATTCGTAGCCCGCATTGCACAAAAAGCCGATGCGCAAAATGATGATCTCTCGCTCTTTTGGATCTAACGTGGACTTACCTAGTATGTGGTTGGCAAAAACCATCCAGCGCTTTGCCAGTGCAGAGTGATTACATAGCGTGCGGAAAATATTTAGTACCCTGCCCCGGCTTGCAACGGGTGCAAGCAATGCTTGTGCATCTGTATCCAACTGCGCGTCTAAAAGTGCTTCTATTCTCGGTTTCGTTAACCGCATACTGTTTCCCCCTTAATTTATAATACGAATATACACCACTGACCAAAATTGCTCCTACGTACATATCTATTTGCATTGCCATTAGCGCACTAGCAATGAGGCGTTTCACTGCCTACTGCCAATAGGTAACATGGGCAATCTTTACAGTACTTACACCTCACTCCGTCAAAACAATTCAACAAAGATAGAGGCGTCCAGTTGAAAAATTTTCTCATTGTTTACCATTCCCAATCCGGTAACACCCAGCGTATGGCCCAAGCGGTACAAAACGGTGCCAAAAACAAGGATATAGAGGGAGTAAAAGTGCGTATGTTGAACGCGTTGGACGCTGGCCCTTCAGACTTGCTATGGGCGAACGGCCTTATTCTTGGAACACCAGAAAATTTTGGCTATATGTCCGGCGCACTTAAAGACTTTTTTGACCGCACATTTTATGCTGTAGAAGGAAAAATCGCCCCTTTGCCCTACAGCGTTTTTATCAGTGCAGGAAATGATGGCAGTGGTGCAATGCGGTCGATAGAACGCATTGCCAACGGATATCCATTTATCAGTGTGCAGCCGGCGTTCATTTGTAAAGGTGCGCCAAGTTCCTCTGACTTGCAGCATTGCTCTGAAATGGGTCAGGCGTTAGCTTCCGGGCTAGAGTTAGGAATATATTGAACGATCGCTTTATCAGCACATCTCCTTCACAAATCTTTTAGTAAGTTTACTCAACTAAAGGCGTAACGGGCTCAACCCTCGTAAGCTGACTGATTACAGTGACAAGAAGTTTGCGCCTCCCGTCATCAAAAAAACACTGAGCACTAAATTGAATAAGAATCTGGATAAGAAAAGGCTCGAACTCTTTTGACTGAAAGTACCGTTAAAATCTTACACAGCTTGTCCGAGATTACCCCAGAGCAATGGGACAGCTGCGCCAGAGGCGCAGGGCCCTATAATCCCTTCCTCACGCATAAATTCCTATATGCCTTAGAAGTTAGTGGAAGTGTATGTAATGAAACCGGCTGGCAGCCCTTTCACCTGGTTGTGGAAAACAGCGTGGAGGAGAGCGAAGAGCTGATCGGCGTAGTGCCCATGTATCTAAAAAACCATTCTCAGGGAGAATACGTTTTCGACCACGGCTGGGCAGATGCGCTGCAACGGGCAGGAGGCAACTACTACCCAAAACTCCAGGCCAGTATTCCTTTTACTCCTGCAACAGGTCCACGCCTGCTCTGCCGAGACGGTAGCCCAGAGAGCCAAGACCTCCTGCTGAGCGCATGCGCAGAGGTGGCTGAGCAAGTAAAAACTAGTTCTTTACACATGACATTTATGACAGAGGATCAATGGCAACGTGCAGGAGAATTAGGATTCCTAAAACGTATGGACCAGCAATTCCATTGGCACAACGCGAATTACTCAAGCTTCGACGACTTTTTAGCAGACTTAGCCTCAAAGAAGCGGAAAAATCTCAAGCGTGAACGCCGCGAAGCGCTGAGTCTAGGAATAGAAATTGAGTGGGTTACTGGCTTAGATCTAACTGAAAAGCACTGGGACGCTTTTTACGAATTCTACTTAGATACCGGTGAACGCAAATGGGGTACCCCTTACCTAAATCGGAAGTTTTTCTCCCTGATCGGCGAGACTATGGCTGACGATATATTGCTGATTATGGCCAAAAGAGAAGGCCGATATATTGCTGGCGCATTGAACTTCATTGGTGAAAATACCCTTTTCGGACGTAACTGGGGATGCGTAGAGGATCACCGTTTTCTGCATTTTGAGGTGTGTTATTACCAAGCCATCGACTTCGCTATCGCCAAAGGGCTAAAAACCGTTGAGGCTGGCGCTCAGGGTGGTCACAAAGTTGTGCGCGGCTACTTGCCAAGCGCCACTTACAGCGCGCATTGGATCGCAGAACCATCGTTCAGAGACGCCGTAGCCCGGTATCTAGACCAAGAACGAGACTACGTCGCTGAAGACATTGCCCATGTCGAGCAAAGTAGCCCGTTCAACTCAAACACCGACCTAGAACAAATCCGCAAAGCCAAGGTGAGTAAACTTGGTGGGGAAGAATAGATAGCTACTCTCGTCCAAGCTAAGGGGGAATATTACTTTGGTTATACACAGAAATTTCGCACAGCTTGTCCTAAACTGGCTTCTTTATAAATTGGCTAATTAGGCGCCTTGCTATGAGCTCTAAATCTACGATCAAATCCATCATCAGCCACCACACAGAGGTAGGCAGCGAAATAATAGTTAAAGGTTGGGTTAGATCACGGCGTACCTCCAAGGGCGGGTTTTCTTTTATCCACATTTACGATGGATCATGCTTCGACACGGTTCAGGCGGTTGTCGATGAAAGCCTAGCCAATTATGCAGATGTGCAATTGCTCGGCACGGGTTGCTCAGTAGTCATCACAGGTACATTGGTGGAGTCATCTGGTAAAGGCCAAGACCGAGAAATACAAGCCAACTCAGTGCAAGTGGTTGGCTGGGTCGATGATCCAGAAAGTTATCCTGTGAGCAAAAAACAGCACACTTTCGAATATCTAAGGACCGTGGCCCACTTGCGGCCTCGCACCAATACCTTTGGCGCAATAGCCCGGGTGCGACACGCCATCAGCGCTGCGGTGCATCAATACTTTAACGATGAAGGCTTTTATTGGGTCAACACCCCTATTATTACCGCTAGCGATTGCGAAGGTGCTGGAGAGCTTTTTCGGGTTTCTACCCTAGACCAGATGCAGGAAAAGTCTGGCACAAAACCCAACTACCAAGATGACTTTTTCGGCACGGAAACCTTTCTTACCGTTTCAGGGCAACTGAATCTTGAAAGCCACGCCTGCGCTCTTGGCAAGGTTTATACATTTGGCCCAACCTTTCGAGCAGAGAACTCCAACACCAGCCGGCACCTTGCAGAGTTCTGGATGATTGAACCAGAAGTAGCTTTTGCCGACCTTGCTTCCAACGCCAAGCTAGCAGAGCATTTTTTACAGCACGTTATTGGCAAAGTACTGGAACAATGCCCGCAAGACATTGCTTTTTTTGCTGAGCGGGTAGACAGCAAGGTAATGGAGCGACTCACTAACGTCACGGCTAATCCGTTCACAGTTATGACTTATAGCGAAACAGTTGAACTGCTAACCTCAACCAAAAAGAAATTTGAATTCCCAGTAAGCTGGGGAACAGACCTACAGTCTGAGCACGAACGATTTATCACAGAGGAGGTCATTAAGGGCCCTGTGGTTGTCACCGATTACCCTAAAGACATCAAGGCTTTTTATATGCGCCTGAATGACGACGATCGAACCGTGGCCGCAATGGATGTATTGGTGCCAGGCATTGGCGAAATCATCGGCGGTAGCCAACGTGAAGAACGGCTATCTGTGCTTGATGCCCGCATGGACCCAACATTGGCTAAAGAACTTTGGTGGTACCGTGACTTAAGGCGTTACGGCACAGTGCCCCATGCAGGGTTCGGCCTAGGTTTAGAGCGCCTAGTTCTGTATATAACCGGCATGGAAAACATTCGCGATGCCATTCCTTTCCCTCGCACCCCGAATAACGCCAACTTTTAATGCGGCCGCAGAATACAGACGAACGTTTACCTACTAAAAGTATGTTGGCAGCGCTGTGGCAGCTAAAACAATTTGTGCTCCCTTATAAAGCAGGCCTGTTTACCGGCATTGGAGCATTTGGTATCGCTCGGCTATTTGAAGTTATGGTCCCAGTTCTTACCGCCGTTGCAATAAACAAAATGGCCAGCGACGATTTCGAAATCACACTGCAAGTGTTTGGTATCATTCTTGCCGTTCTAGCCCGTTATTGCGTAGTAACTTTCGCGCGATTTAATGTCAGAAAGGTTGCCTTAAAAGTCTCTTATGATCTGCGTCAACAGCTTTTTGAAAAACTACAGCAACAGGGTTCAGAGTTTTTCGGTCAATATAGCATTGGAGACATGATGACTCGAGCGGTGGCAGATATCTCGCTGATCCAACGCTTGATATCAATGGGAACCATCCTCGTTATTATTCTGGTTTATGCGGCCATCGTCGGTTTCGGCTTTATGCTCTATTACTCGCCGATGTTAACGCTGTTGCTGTTGCCACCTATGCCAATTATATTTTTCTATGCGCAGCATTCTTCCAAAGCAATGGGAGAAGCTTCAGAGAAAGTACAAGAACGGCTTTCTGATTTAGGCACCCACACGCAAGAAAACTTATCAGGCATAAGAACCATTCAAGCTATGGTCCAAGAGGACAATGAGATAGATAGATTTAGCGAAACCAACCAAGCTTATGCAGACGTATTTTATGAACAAGGTCGCATCACTTCAGCGATGGCTTCTTGGATGCCCAGCCTTGCCGCTGTTTGCTCGCTGACCATCTTGAGCTATGGCGGTTACCAAGTACTGCAAGGCACTCTTCCTATTGGCGACTTCGTAGCGTTTTTCATGCTTGTGGGCATGGTTGTGCAGCCTTTCAGGGTAGCCGGATTTATCATCAATTTGTTTCAGCGCGCCGCCGTCGCAAGCCGACGTTTATTTGAGGTATTTGACCGCCCGCCTGAAATTAATGATGACCCCAGCGGCAACACGCCCACCACCATTTCCGGTAACCTACGTATTAAAAACTTAAGCTATACCTACCCTGGCGCAGCAATTCCAGCGCTTCACGACATTTCATTTAAGCTTCAAAGAGGTGAAACCGTTACTATTATGGGTCGGGTTGGCAGCGGCAAAACCACTTTGCTGAAGCAAATAGTCAGGCTTATTGATCCCAAGCCTGAAGCTGTTTGGATTGACGGCCATCCAGTCAAAGATTATCCATTGTCACAATTGCGCGCTCAAGTTGCCATGGTGCCCCAAGATCCATTTTTGTTTGCTGAACCGTTAAAAGACAATTTAACCTATGACGAGCCCAATAGAATGCTGGAAAAAATTTGGGAAGCCGCGACCTCAGCAGATCTGAAAAACACTATTGATGGATTTCCCGATAAGTTAGATACGCTTATTGGTGAGCGCGGCGTCACGCTTTCTGGCGGGCAAAAACAGCGAGCAACCCTGGCTCGAGGTCTTATCCGTAATGCGCCGCTGCTCATCTTAGACGACTGCTTCTCAGCGGTAGATACTGAAACTGAAGATCATATCCTAAGCGAACTAAAGCGACTGCGGCGTGAACAAACCACGCTACTCGTTTCACACAGAGTGAGCACAGCCCGACACGCGGATAGAATCATCATCATTGACGAAGGCACAATTTTAGAGACCGGCAGCCATGAACAACTTATTGCAAAACATGGATACTACGCTGAACTAGAGCGAGTACAGCGCGAAGGTGCTGAAGAAGACGACCTAGAAAGATTGCGGTTAAATATTCAATGAGCATTGCACACACAAAGAACGAACAACCAAAAAAGCGTGACTACGCTATGTTTGATGCGGACATTAGTGGTGCCGTGCTGAACATGAGTCTGCTGAGACGATTACTACATTGGTTAAAGCCCTATAGCGGCGCGTTACTTGTCAGTACAGTATTAGTATTGTTCGCATCTACACTTCAAGTGCTGCTACCCATTATTATTTCGTTAGTGGTCATAGACCATATTATTCAAGGCGAAACCTCGACTGACACGCCAGACTTTGGCCTAATAGAACTTAATACCTGGATATCTAACAGTCTAGATCTACCCCCCCTTATTGCAGCTTGCGCTCTTTATGCGACGATACAAATAATTTGGGCGTTTGTCGGGCATGCCCATCGCATGACCCTCATCGGCTCTGTAATTAATGGCCTGCGTGATTTGCGCCTAGATTTATTTCGGCATTTAGAGACCAGACCGTCCTCTTTCTATGATCGAGTTGCAGTGGGTCGAGTTATGACCCGTGTAACCAACGACGTGGAAGCCTTGTATGAACTACTCAGAGGCCTAGGCACATTGATCGGCGAATTTGTGCCCTTCTTCGTTGCCCTAGCGGTGATGCTAGCAATAGATACCCCATTAACCTTAATGCTCCTTATGGCTCTCCCTCTACTGGCTTTAGTAACTTACTACTTTCGCCGTTCTACGCGTTTTTTGTTTCGCCAGGTCCGACAAACAATTTCGACGCTGAATCAAACCCTGCAAGAGAATCTAGCAGGTCTACAGGTAGTACAAATTTCCGACCGCCAAGCATTCAACCTAAATCGCTACACAGATGTTAATGGAAACAACCGTGCCTATGAGCAAAAACTCGCGAGAGTGGAAACGCTTTATGGAGCGTTCAACGAGAGCCTAGCCCATATTGCTATAGGTCTTATTCTTTACTACGGCGCCAGCAAAGTCATGACTGTGACCATGAGTATCGGTGAAGTGGTTCTATTCACTCAATTTGTTGGCATGCTGTTTCATCCGGTGGTCGTACTCGGCGAACAAACGAATATTTTGTTCCGCGCCATGGCCAGTGGTGAAAGAATTTTCCAAGCATTGGACTGGGACGAAAAAATTCACGAACCAGAAAACCCAGCTAGTCTACCCAACAGATTAGACGGCAAGGTAGAGTTCAAAAAAGTCAGCTTTGCCTACGACCCTGCCATGCCCATACTTAAGGACGTATCTTTCACAATTGCCGCTGGCGAAAAACTGGCCATAGTAGGGCCAACTGGCTCAGGCAAGAGCACGTTAATACGCTTGCTAGGCAGGTTTTACGACTTCGCCGACGAGCAAATATTTCTCGACGGCATTGATCTAAACCAGATCCATACTCGCGACTTGAGAAAGCGCGTGGGCGTTGTGCTGCAAGACTTTCATATTTTCTCCGGTTCAATTTACGATAACATTGCGCTGGGAAACCCAAATGTCACTAGAACAAAAGCCATAGAGGCAGCACAAACCGTAAATGCTGACGATTTCATCAGCGCCTTACCCGACGGCTACGACTCTGCCCTCACAGAGCGAGGACAAAACTTGTCCCAAGGACAACGCCAATTACTAGCCTTCGCTCGAGTACTTGCATCAGATCCAGAGATATTGGTACTGGATGAGGCAACAGCCAACATCGATACAGAAACCGAACTACTCATCCAAGACGCATTAGAACGTCTGACACAAGGACGAACGTCTATTATTATCGCTCATCGCCTGCAAACCATTCAGGACGCAGACAGAGTATTAGTATTAGACCAGGGGCAAGTTGCTGAGATCGGTAACCATGAAGAGTTATTGGCCGCGCAGGGCCTATATGCAACTCTGCATGCTTTACAGTTCCAAAGTGAAGAGCGTGCAGAAGAGTCTCGGTAAACATTACTCTCAAAAAATTATGCGATGATAAATACCACTTACACATTCACTCGGAAAGAAACTTGAGTAAGATCAAAAGCGGCGACAAGTTCGAGACTGCCCAAGGCTTTAATGCAATCAAAAACGGCATGAAGAGCAGCAGGAAGAACAACAAGGAAGTTCTGGATACGGATCGAAAGCCCCCCTGGCTGAGAGTCGGCATTGGTGGTGGTAAGCGCTATCAAGAAGTACGCGCAACTGTAAGTACTCATAAGCTTGCGACGGTTTGCGAAGAATCCCACTGCCCAAACATTGGCGAGTGCTGGAACCACGGCACAGCTACCATCATGCTAATGGGCGCAACCTGCACTCGAGCCTGTCGTTTTTGCGCAGTAGACACAGGCAACCCAGGCGGTTGGCTAGATTTGGAAGAACCTGCAAACGCAGCCAAGTCAGTACAACTAATGGGCCTTGGCTATGTGGTTTTAACTTCAGTAGACCGTGATGATCTAGACGATGGCGGCGCGCAACACTACGCCGATTGCATTCAAGCAATCAAAAAAGTCAATCCTCAAACGGCCGTTGAAGCCCTCACCCCAGATTTTTCTGGCAATGAGAAAGACGTTGCCGTAGTAGCCAATTCAGGTCTTGAAGTATTCGCGCAAAATTTAGAAACCGTCGAGCGACTGACTCACATAGTCAGAGACCCAAGAGCCGGCTATCAGCAAACACTGGACGTTTTGGCTTACGCAAAAGAAGCAAACTCTAAGGTGCTCACCAAATCTAGCCTTATGCTGGGCATTGGTGAAACCGATGAAGAGATCAAAACAGCGCTACAGGATCTGTACAAATACAATGTAGATATAGTTACTCTTGGACAATACATGCGCCCTACCACGAACCACTTACCCGTTGACCGTTGGGTAACACCAGAACAATTCGAACAATTTCGCGAGTACGGACTGGGGCTTGGATTTATGGAAGTGGCATCAGGGCCGTTAGTAAGGTCTAGTTATAGGGCAGACAAAGTCTTTGCCAAAAACAATCTCGGCCTAAGCAATAGAGATATGATATCCGTTGTACAACTCTAATTGGCATAACTCTAATTCGTACAATTCTAAATAAATAAATCAGAAGCACGGCTCTACAAAATATACTTACGGTGGTCCACGCCTCTCCAACCAGGGAACTTTAATGACTGACCTAGAAAACGCAGGCTTTTCTAATATTGATACCAACGCAAGCCGGCTACACTTATTAAAAACACCTGACTTTGAGGCGTTTGCAACAACACTTAGCGACGAAGATCGCAAATGGCTTAAACGCCAAGGCTTTAAATGCGCACAAGGGCAATTTGCCTGGCTACAAAATGGAGAAGTCATTGTCGGCTGGGATGGTAATGATGATTTAAATACTTTGGGCCACCTGCCCATGGCGTTGCCAGAGGGTCTTTACAAAATCGACAGTTCAGTCTCAGATTTGCAGTTAATTGGTTGGGGCATGGGCTGCTATCAATTCCAAAGGTACAGCAAAGCTTCGCGCTCACCAGCTACCTTGTACGTGGACGATGCAGAGAAAAGACAGCGCGTAGTCAATTCAGTACTAGCGACATTCTTTACCAGAGATTTAATTAATACCCCGGCACAAGATATGGCGCCTTCTCATCTACAAGCTGAAGCCGAGGCGTTGGCAGACCAGTTTGGGGCGTCAATACATACCTCCGTTGGCGATGCATTACTCGATATGGAATGCGGCGCTATTCATGCCGTAGGTAGAGCTGCCGAAGACGAACCTCGGCTGATAGACATTACCTGGGGTGATCCATCTCATCCTAAAATCACTATCGTCGGTAAAGGCGTGACCTTCGACAGCGGCGGCCTCAATATGAAGCCTTCAGGCGGTATGCGGTTAATGAAGAAAGACATGGGCGGGGCGGCTATCGCAATGGGGCTAGCCTACCTTATTATGGCCGAAAAGCTTCCCATTCGTTTGCGCTTATTAGTGCCTGCGGCTGAAAACAGCGTATCTGGAAACGCGTTTAGACCCGGTGATGTTTTGCACACCCATAAGGGACTCACAGTTGAAATAGATAACACAGACGCTGAGGGCAGATTACTTTTATGCGACGCGTTATCAATTGCAAGCGAGGAGAAGCCTGAACTCATTGTCGACTATGCAACGTTGACCGGCTCAGCTCGATCTGCAGTAGGTGCAGAAATAGCCGCTATGTTTTGCAATGAGGACAATGTTGCAGAGGGCATTTCAGCCAACGGCGTTAAACAAGACGACCCCGTATGGCGCATGCCACTGCACAAAAGTTACGACTACATGTTAAAGAGTAAGGTAGCCGACTTGGTCAACTCCGCAGCTACACCTTACGCCGGCGCCGTCAGCGCCGCATTGTTCCTGCAAAAATTCGTTGAAGACAGACCTTGGGTACACTTCGATGTAATGGCCTTCAATACTCGCAACCGTCCTGCTAGGCCAGAAGGCGGCGAAGCAATGGCGCTGCGCAGCGTCTATGAATACTTGGAAAACCGCTATGGATAAGCTTAAGTCGCTAGAAGGGAGCCCCAAAGGTACCGAAGTCCCACTGGCCGGCTTCCTCGACAGTGTACGCTTTAACGAAAGCGGACTCGTAGCGGCTATTGCCCAAGACAGCGAAAGCCAGCAAGTGCTGATGCTGGCTTGGATGGATCGTCACGCCATTGAAGAAACATTAAGAGACGGCGCCGTTACCTACTACTCTAGAAGCCGACAAAGCTATTGGAAAAAAGGAGAGACATCCGGGCACACTCAGCGCTTGATCAACATGAGTTTTGATTGCGATGGCGACGCAGTACTCCTCTGCGTAGAACAAACCGGCAAAGCCTGTCACACCTTTAGAGAGAATTGCTTTTACCTTGAAGTAAGAAACAACAATGTTGTCGTAACCGCAGATCCGGGTTAACTGAGCATGTAACTACCGGCACACATCAACCGACAGTCGTTCAGGCTTGACGTGGTTAGCGTGTGATCTGCTAACAATAACCATTAATGCTTCTTTCGGCGTTAGGAAGTATTTTTAGAACAAAGGCGCCCTCGCCCCACCTTTCATACATTTCTGGAATCACCCTGTGCACCAGCGCCATAGTCTGGGCATATTCTCCATGCATCAGCGTGCTCACTCGGTTGGTGGTAACCTCCACTTCACTTTGAGCATTCAGACGCGCTAATAAATCATCTATGGCTGCAATGTAATCGTTGTGGAGCGGGTAAAGAGTTATTTCTATTACTACCTGCATAAGTTTTATAAGCGCCTAATTGGATGAAGTTCGACACAGAACCGGACTACAGGTGTATATCATACCCACCCCAGACGCCTTTCCGTTGCATAAAGAGCCTGTCACCGCGGCAAAAATTGTGCCTTTTCTTGGAAAAATCTAACGCTCATGAACGCAGGCTTGAATAAATTAATATTCTCTTTTAGCCTTAGGTGATGAACGTTATAACTCAAGCTGCCGCTTATCTGCTAATTGCCAATCTCGCGCTGCCGGGAGCAGGCTGCGAATGCTTAGGTGACGAATACGGTGCGATGAAGCATAGCTCAGACCATATGAGCAAGCATGAACCAACGCATGGTAAACATACAACAAGCCACCACGCCCAAGACCAAAGTCAAGCCCAACAGAAAATCCAAAATAGAAATCAAGCCTTGGACGCTCAGCAAACCCATAATTGCCTTATAGAAAATTGTTCCGTAGACGGTAGTGTTATCAACGAAGCAGTTGCTGCAAGCTCTACAGCATTGTTAACTAAATACTACCGCGGCGAAAAAACTGAAGCTAAATACACGGCCCACATTGTAGTCTTAACCTCTTTTGATATTGCCCGGGCGCCATCTGCGCTTGCACCACCGCAAAATCGCTCGTATGTGACTGCTGAATCTCCTTTCACCCGCTTTGATCGCCTAATCATCTAGCGACGTGCCTGTGCCTGTTGCCCTGATACGGCAATGGCAATCTCAATTATGTAGTCAGTTTTACACACTTTAATTGCCTGCATACCCCAAAAAGCACGCCCTTCAAAAACAGTGCTTTATCGAATTGATAAAGGTATCGATGTGAACAAAAAAAGTACCCGGGCAAACTCATTCCCGTGGATTAGAGCCATGCTAATTATCGGAGTAGCAAGCAGCGTTTTAGGTTGCGCCAACCTTGCTACAAACAGCGCAGAAAGCGATGCAACAACGCCGGCCGGGGCATTGAGCAACAGCCAACTCACCTTTGATAAAACCCCTTTAACCGCCGATCAAGCAGTTCAGATAGCGCTGATAAATAATCAAAGCCTAGCCGAGGTTTACGCGGAACTCGGCTTTGCTAAAGCCGAAGTATTCGCCGGTGCGCGAATAAGAAACCCTCTTCTGTCATTTAGCCAACTCAATTCAAACACCGGTATTGACCAAGTTACTTGGGGCATCAGCGGTTCGCTAACAGACCTCATCACCCTGAGGTCACGAAAAAAACTGGCCGCTGCTCAAGCGCTCGCCATTGAGCAAAAAATCCAAGCCTATGCAATGGATACACAAGCCCTCACCTACCAACATTACTATCGATACTTGGCTAGCAAGCAGCGGCTTCAAGTATTTCAACAAATCAGCGCCATCAGTGACCTAATCCTAGAGACCACCCAGCGCTACAGTGACGCGGGAAACGTCACCGCTTTAGAATTGGCCGAAGTAAAAATAGAGGCAAGCGAAGCTAAACTAGAATTGCTTGATGCCCAAACCGCATTACTCGTGGCTAGAACAGAAATGTCAGAAGTCTTAGGCGTTCGCGCCAGCCAAAACTGGCAAATAGCAAAACGACTGTCCATACCTAATAAGGCAAGCCTCTACCCCAAAGACAGCTCTTCCGGAAAAATTCCTGAAAGAGCGTCTTTGCTCCAGCAAGCATCGGAACAAAGACTTGACCTGCAAGCAGCACAAACAAAAATTGCAACGATCACCCTTCAGCTTAAAAGACATAACTTGGATAACAAAGTTGGAGATATCGAACTGGGCGTAGAAAGCGAGAGCGAATCTGATATCGAGCGTTTAGCAGGCCCTAATATCGAATGGAAAGTACCCGCATTTTCTCAAGGGCAAGAAGATCAGCTGAAAATTAATGCTAAATTAGAAATTGCTCAGGCACAACTTCAGCAACTCACTCTAGAGATAGACAACGGTATTGCCCTCGCCCTAGCCGGCAGGGAAAACTCCGCTAACAAAATCAAACAGTATCAAAACCATTTGCTACCCGCCCTGGCAAATGCGGTGGCGCGCTCCCAAGAAGAGCAGTTCTTCATGTTAATCGGCGTGTTTGAAGTTTTGCAGAGCAAAAAGCAGCAATACGTATCCCTCCTAGGCTACGTAGACGCAGTAGAGGAATATTGGCTTAGCAATACGGCACTGGCAAAAGCTGTAGGCGTACCCCCAAAGGACTTTATAGATGAATTCAACAATGATTCGTTAGAATTTGATGACTACCTACAATCCGAAAAAGGTGCAAATGCTTTTAAGGAAAGCCATCACAATATACGGGAGTCGCAACCTACGCCAGCAACGCCTAAGCATTCACGCAACAAACACAGCACACATAACCACGCATCCCATCAAAAACCCACAAAACCAGCGAGTGCAAAACCATGACATCTAGAAGAAATTTTTTAGGCTTTAGCAGTATGGGTGCCGTGCTTTCCACCGTGGCCACCACTTCAGCAGAAGCCAAATCTGCCATCGCCCCAGAGCAAAACAAGGCCCGTGAGGACCTGAACTACAACCCCGTGCGCACGCCAAATGGCTGGACACTGCCCTATAAAGAAAAAAATGGAGTAAAAGAATTCCACCTAGTCGCTGAAGAAATTGAACACGAATTTGCGCCGGGCAGCACGGCCAAATGCTGGGGCTACAACGGCACCACACCGGGGCCTACTATCGAAGCGGTAGAAGGCGACCGGGTAAGGATTCTGGTGACTAATGCCCTAAAGGAACACACTACAGTGCATTGGCATGGCCTCATCTTACCCAGCGGCATGGACGGTGTGGGCGGGCTCTCACAACCGCAAATTGCTCCGGGCGAGACCTTCGCTTATGAGTTCAACTTAAAACAAAACGGTACACACATGTATCACCCTCACGCAGACGAAATGACACAGATGGCATTTGGCATGATGGGCATGTTCATTATCCATCCCAAAGAACCAGAACCCATAGACCGCGACTATTGCCTACTGACCCACAACTGGGCAATGCACCCAGGCACCTCTCGCCCAGACCCTTCAGTTATGTCGGACTTCGATCTGTGGTCTTTTAACAGCAAGGTATTCCCCGCAACAGAATCCATTGTCGCGCGCACCGGCGAACGAGTGCGCATTCGCGTTGGTAATTTGTCAATGTGGCATCATCCAATTCACCTACACGGCACATCGTTCACTATCACTGGCTCAGACGGTGGCCGCTGGCCGCAGTCTGCTTGGCGTAGCGAGAGCACAGAAATAGTCGGCGTAGGTCAAACACGAGACATTGAGTTTGTCGCCACACCTGGAGATTGGGCATTCCACTGTCATATGTCTCACCACACTATGAACGTCATGGGCCACAATATACCGAATCCTACAGGCGTAAATATGCGCGGACTAGACGGAAAAATTCGTGATCACCTACCCGAATTTATGGCGATGGGGGAAAATGGCATGGCCGAGCATCAGCAACATATCGACGCAGGCCGCCACTCCGGCCCAGCAAATACATTGCCAATGATGAGCGGTAACGGCCCATACGGGCCTATTGAGATGGGCGGTATGTTTACCTTAGTTAAAGTACGCGATGACATAACGCCGAATGATTTTAGCGACCCCGGCTGGTATCACCCACCAACCGCTACAATCGCAAAGAGGGTAAGTAGTAACCCGAACTATGGTGATCCACCGCGGAAGCCAACGGCAAGCTAACAGAAGTTTGGTGGCTACTTTTCGCCACGTCAGTGGCCTATACTTCGCGCCTAATTTGTAGTCCTGAGGCCATCCACTGTGAGGGTCCCATAATGGACAAATAGCCGTTGTAGGCGCTCTTGGCAGAATTTTAAAACCATGAGAGCGGGCAACGCGTTCTACCGTTAAGTAAGAGATTCGGGTCGGCCATGTCAGACATTTATTTTCACAATACGCTCAGTGGCAAAAAGGAAAAGTTCGAGCCTGCGGACCCCAACCACGTCAGCGTTTATGTCTGCGGACCTACAGTTTACAGCTACGTGCATATTGGCAACGGCAGACCTGCAGTTGTTTTTGATGTGCTGGTAAAACTGCTTAGAAGCCAATATGCAAAAGTCAGCTATGTCAGCAACATTACTGACATCGACGATAAAATTAATACTGCGGCGCTGGCGAACAACGAATCTATTATTGATCTATCGGAACGCTTTTCCGCAGCTTACCAAGAGGACATGGTTACCCTTGGCGTTACGCCACCAGATTTAGTGCCCAAGGCCACCCACCATATTGTTGAGATCATTGAAATGATTGAGACCCTAATATTTTTAAATAACGCGTACGCGAGCGATGGCCACGTTTTGTTTCACGTGCCTTCAGACCCTCTATACGGCAGCCTTGCTAAGCGCACTTTGGAAGACATGATTGACGGCGCCCGAGTAGACATTGCTAGCTATAAGAAAGATCCAAAGGACTTTGTGTTATGGAAGCCCTCTACTCCCGAGCAACCCGGTTGGAATAGCCCATGGGGACGCGGCCGCCCTGGCTGGCACATAGAGTGTTCGGCCATGATTAAAAAACACTTGGGCGACACTATTGATATTCATGGCGGTGGCGCTGACCTGACTTTTCCGCATCATGAAAACGAAGCAGCTCAAAGCCGTTGCGCTAATCAAACGGCCGAATACGTGCGCTACTGGTTGCACAACGGTATGCTTACCTTGGGCAGTGAAAAAATGTCTAAGTCTGTAGGCAACGTGTTAACCATACGCAGCCTTGCGGAGAGTCACTCCGGCGAAATCCTGCGCTATGCGCTACTGTCTGGACAATACAGGTCTTCGCTGTCTTGGTCAGACGAACTGTTAGTTCAAGCAAAATCGAGTCTCGACAGCCTTTATCAAACTCTCCGAGACACTGCCGGCCAAAACACAAAGAATAAAGATGAAAAAAGTAAAAAAGACCAAACAAGCAATGACTTTGCTGGCCTTGGCGGCAGCGATTACCCTGAGAGTGTCGTAGCGGCGCTGTCTGACGATATGAACACTCCTAAAGCTCTAGCGGCTATGCACGAAATTTCTGGCCAGTTAAGACGTGCGAAAACTGATGCCGACAAGCAAACCCATAGAACAGCACTTCTTGCCGGCGGATGGCTGTTGGGTATATTGATCCGCAACCCCGAGGCCTATTTTACTGGCGCGGATCTTGCCAACGATTCATCGGTCTTAGATGCGGCCGCTATTGAAGGCTTAATCGAAGATCGCAAAAATGCACGCAAGGATGGTAATTATCAGCATGCAGATGAAATTCGCGATGAGTTATTGGCCAAAGGCATTGAGCTTGAGGATTCTCGAGAAGGCACACGTTGGCGTAAGTTGTAGTGTATCGCGTTGCAGTAATAGGCAACTCGCCCGTCACACATATTGCAGCCCTAGCCTGCAAATCAGCAGGCTTTGCTGAGACCAAACAATTTGCATCGCTTAGCCAATCTAGTCCTGACGAAAATGCCGTGCACTGCCTTCCTGCCAACACCAGTCGAATCATTAACGCCCTGTCTCCATCAAGTGTAGAAAGCATTGGTTTATGCCCAGACCGAGAGCAAGTCAGACTGGGGCATTCGGCTTATTTGCTTTCTGAACTGCCGCTAGGCAACTTTTACCTAGAGCGCTACGGCGCGCCACTGGTCAACTGCACGCGCAAAGAACTAATTGAACTGCTCGCCCAACACGACGCCTTCGACCCCAGTCCAGCCAAAAAGTCCTTACAAGAAATTGAAGCCGACTATGAACTAGCAATATTGTGCGACGCGACTCCAATAGAAAAAAAGATTCAAAACGGCGATATTGGAGGATTCGACATATACACCGCAAACGTTGCGGACGAACATTTACTGCGCAACGCCAATGTCACTTGGATGGGTAAAGGCCAGGTCATCTTCCAAAGATCTAGCCAATCCCTTACGCACTATACGTTCATAACTCACAGCCAACTGCCGTTTGAACAGCAGCAATGGCACCGAAGTTTAGCGCCTGCTTTTGCCCACAAAAGCTTTACGCAAACGTTTTACCCCAAGCAACATGCGATTGCAGAGAACTTTCAAGACGGTCGGCGCGCGTATATCGGAGATGCCTGTTATGCCCAATACCCGTCTTTTTTGGAGTCACACAATAGTGGTATGGAAGACGCTTGGGTATTGTCGAGAATGATGGAAAACTACGAAGAAGATATTGGTGATGGATTAAGAGAATACGAGCGCTACCGCCGTCCCCGCGCAGTGCGAGTAGCACAATCAGGCCACTTGCGCCTTGATTCGCTTACCCGGGCTTCGGTGAACTCGCGTTTCTGGGGTTATGTGAATCAAGCACTCTCCACACGCTTTTTGCCGGAAATCGCCATGCAAAAACAGGACTGGTTTCACCAGCACAACGTAATCAAAGGCTTTCGTTAGAGCGCTTTCTCATCACGATATCACTTCTTTCAGCAACCGACTTTTAGCGCCAAAAGTTTTACTCAAGAACTGCATTTGATCGCCCAAGATTCGTCCAGAATTAATCAGCGCAAGATACTCGGACAAATTTGGCACATAAGGTAGGGCGAGCAATTCCAGCGAACAATCGTCTAGCAGTCTATTGCCTTTAAAGTGATTACAGCGGCGACACGCGGCAACTACATTGTCCCAATGATCGGCACCACCTTTAGAAACAGGTAAAACGTGATCACGTGATAAATCAAAATCGGCAAAGGGTTTACCGCAATAAAGACACATGTTGCCATCGCGACGAAACAACGCAGGATTAGAGAGCGGTACCACTATGCCGTCCCGAGACACCACCCTGCCGTCACAGGCAATAATACTGTGAACCACCATAGTACTTGTCTCGCCGGCTATGCGTGAATGTCCACCTCTTACAGATAACAGGGGCTCACCCACCGTCCAACTGACAAGCTCTCGGGCGTACAAACAAACAGCATCCTGCCAACTCAACCACTCTACTGGTTGCCCGGCAATGTTGAGTCTTAGAATACGCGGAATCCAATCAAAATCAGATATTGTCGCCAGCATCTAACCTCCTTACGAGTTACTTATTTCTCTAGCTTATTTAAAGCTGGTTAGAAAATAAGGCAAAACTCAAGTTCTGGCAAACCAATGACGTTAAATATTTCCTATACAGCCGAAAAACTCAGCATATATTCCACTCGACAGTTTACCCTTTACAGACATTAGCAACATCGGCAGAGTAAGTAGATGAACATTCAGATTTTGCTTATATCTCTCGCCATGGGATTGCTACTTGGCTGCTCTAGCACAGGCAGTAAGACGTCGGCGTCCTCTAATAGCCAAACCCAAAGCGAACCAAAAAGCTGGTTTTGCGAGGGTAAGTCAGAGAGCACATTAGAAAGCGAGTTGAAAATTGCGTCCAAAGAGTGGGATTGTTCTCAGCTAACAAAACAAGAGATTGCTCACCGCAACACCAAAAACGAACAACCAAAAGCAGAAGTAAAAAAAGAAAAGAAGGAAAAAGCAGTAGGCCAATTAGCCGCAAACAAAGAGCCCGGCAAGATTGAGTCAAATCACGACCACCGAGCCACTGATATGCCAAACACTGCAGCTAAACAATTTCTCACAATAGACGCCAAGACCCCTTTATATATTTCGCTGGCCCATAAAGCAGCAAAGCCTACCTCGTTATTAGACCTACCAGAGACGTTTTGGGCTATCCAAATAATGGCATTGCAAGATCAAAGTGCACTCAATAGCTTTGTTTCGGATAATGAGCTTATTGGTGTTTTCGGTGCCAAAATAGAATCCGAGGGAACGTTATTCCATGTCCTGCTTTTAGGGGTATATGAGTCTAGGTTGGTTGCAGAGGAAGCGTGGGAAAGCAGACCTCAATCTATTCGCGCTCTAAAGCCTTATTTCCGCGACCTTGCCTCGCTACAAAACGCCATGCTCCGAGGCGAAAATTTTTAGGAAGCGCTAGCAGCTTAGATTAATTTTTGTTCAGCAAGTGCGCTGTGTCAGCGCAACTATTACTTGGGGTAATAGCCTGATATGAGGGTCGACTGCGCAGTCGTGCAAAGTAATCACTTACAGTAGTGAAACTGGAAGAGTCCATACCATCCACCTCTAACACCATGGCCACAGACATCATCGGCACATCCGCAAGGCTGAACTCACCGCACAGGTAGTCTTGCTCACCTAAGGCCCCTTCCAGAAACGGAAAAATCTCTCTGACCAAACCATCTCTGCCCTTCTGCATTGCGTCTCGATCTCTTTGCTCTTCCGGCGCCCACCAAGGCATCCAGATCATTGGCAAAAACTTAGACAGCACGCCCTCATCAGCATAGTTTTCTAGGGCACGGGCTTTAGCTCGCAAGGCAACGTCTTGCGGCAACAAGGGCGCGTGGTCAGACTTTTCATTTAAATATTCGTTGATGACTGTGGAGTCATAAACGGTCAGTTCGCCATCTTCAATCCAGGGCACTTTCCCCAGCGGATGTTTTGCCAGCACCTCGGGCAACTTCTTCCATACATCGCCAGGACGCACGCCAACTATCTGATAATCAATAGATTTTTCTTCTAACACCACTTTGGATTTGCAACCATTGGTCGAACGTAGGGTACCGTAGGGGTAGTCTCGTTCCATTGTGTAAAGTGTAATCATTTACCTTTTCCCAGCCCTCGTTTACGATTTTGATATAAATTTTCTACAGAAAAAATCACAACCGCCAGCCAGATCATAGAAAAAGTAAACCAGCGAATAGCGGGCACCGTTTCGTCATAAAGGAATATGGCTAATAGCAGCGTAAGAGTGGGCGCTAAGTATTGTACAAAGCCCAGAGTAGTTAACGGTAAGCGCGTGGCGGCGGCGGCAAAAAACACCAGCGGTATCACAGTAATCACCCCACCAAGCGCCAGACTCGCGCCGTCAAAAATAGTCCTTGTACCGTGGTCACGATAAAGCAAAATCAAGTATCCCAAGGCTATGGGTGCCACGAGTAATGTCTCAATGAAGAGTCCCACCACCGCTGGAAGATTAACTAGCTTGCGCAGCAATCCATAAATGCCGAAACTCATCGCCAGTGTTAATCCTAGCCAAGGAACACTGGCTTGCATCACCAGCTCCGTGCCAACCCCAAAGGCCGCTACACCAATAGCCAGCCATTGCAAAGGTCGCATGCGTTCTTGTAAAAACAGCCAACCTAAAATGACGTTAACCAAAGGATTGATGTAATAACCCAAGCTCGCTTCAGCAATTTTTTCCGCCTGAATAGCTGTGATGAACGTAAGCCAATTGATACTTAAAGCCGCTGCGGTGGCAACAAGAATAATCAACTGAGACCGCGTCAGCTTCCAAACCCCAGCCCACTGCTTGGTTAAGCCGAGCAACAGCAAGAGCAAAGGTATTGCCCAAACTATGCGGTTAGCCAAAATTTCAAAGGGGCCAGCAAAGCCTACCCACACAAAGTAGATTGGCGCTATGCCCCAGACACCATAGGCGCCTAGCGCAAACAACAAACCCTTTTTATTTTCACTGAGTGAATCATCCGCGCTATTCCGAGGCTGGAGCGGCGATCTCACAGGTGGTCTTTACGCTTGCGCGTCTCTGCAAAAACGGCTACCAGATCTGCACTACTTAGCCCAATGGTATTTTGTAAATCTTGATTTGAAGCGTGAACAAAAGGATTAATTGCTCTGTTTAGCTTAATGCTAGCCGGAACTGTTGGATTGCCCTGACTACGCAGTTTGGCAATTTCTTCAATTCGGGCTTGAAGGGCTATATTGTAAGGCTCTACCGTTATTGCAAATGCAGCATTGATCGGCGCTATTTCTGGTGTGTCGATGCCAGCGGTAGCATCGGTAGCATTGTCGTGGATCAAAAATCCGTAGTTATCATCCAAACAGGCGATCTGTAGCACTTCAATCGTCATAAATTTTCCCTTAAAAATAATAGGTTACTGATTGGGCGCCAGTGGAATGCAACCAGGTGCGTGGTTCGCCCGCAATACTCGAACTCCTGTGACCACGCCCAGTAATATCTTCCGCTAATAAAACAGAACCGGAGCCGAGACGCTTTATCGTGCCGTTACCCACGTCTATATTTACCGATCCGGTTAGGACCGCAAACTGGCGTTGGGATGTATTGTGAAAACTAAGGTCGTAGTCTCCGTCTACGAATCTAAACATAACGCTTTTGGTCGACCACATTTCTGAGATAGCGCCATCCGCACCTTGATCTATTAGTTTTAAGTGCAATTCTTCAAAGTGGCTTTCTCAGTCATCACCGGTAAATATATGGTTATTCTGCATGTTCGCCTTCTAATCGGTGCCGCTTCGGCAACAATTATCGCAGATCCATTGCCATGCTGACACATTCTTACGAGGAAAAGCCTTAAAGGATATAAAGTCGAAGCCTTAGCAAAGACCAGAGCCACAGACCGCTAATGCCACACCTCTGCAGAAAAGTGTATTCTACTGTCCATATATTAACGCCCAAGCAGCGCTCGCCGACAAACCCCCTGCGCTGCAATCTAACTAAAAGTTTATGACGCCAAAAGCCTATGACCTATGAATAAAGTGTTACAAGAAATTGTCGACTTGTTAAATGTCGAAACCATCGAAGAAAACCTCTTTCGAGGACAAAACCACGATACAGAGCACGTATTTGGCGGGCAGGTACTGGCGCAAGCATTGACTTCCGCCTATAGAACTGTCAACCCAGAGCATGAACTGCACTCACTGCATGCCTATTTTCTGCGGGCCGGTGATTGGACTAGGCCCATCCTCTACGAAGTGGATAGAATTCGCGATGGTCGCTCGTTCACGACGCGCAGAGTTGCAGCAGTACAAAATGGAAAAGCCATTTTTACTTTGTCCTGCTCGTGGCAGCAGCGCGAGGAAGGACTCAATCACTCCCAGCCTATGCCAGACGTTCCTCCTCCAGAGTCTCTACGCGGCGATTTAGAAGCCTATGAGGCAATGGCTGAGGAACAGCCTGATATCGCTCGGTTTAGCTTTCGCTTTAAGGCTATAGAGTCCCGAGCTGTGGAAAAGATTTTGATGACGGATCGAGGTGGCAAAGAGCACCCACCCGTCAAACATACTTGGCTGAAAACTCGCGACCCTCTACCGGACAATCCAGAGGTACATTTAGCACTATTGGCATATATATCTGACCTAGATTTTATGTCAACGTCAATGTTACCTCACGGGCGCAATGCCAGCAGAGAGTCCATTCGAGGCGCCAGTCTAGATCATGCTATTTGGTTCCATCGCCCCTTTCGCGCAGATGAATGGTTACTGTTTGCCAAAGAATCCCCAAATGCCAGCGGCGCGCGCGGATTCGTTAGGGGTCATTTTTTTAATCGAACGGGCGAATTAGTAGCCACTGCAGCGCAAGAATGCCTTATTCGACCCGTTGGCAAAAATCGAGAAAGACTTGCTGCACTTGCGGCAGAAAAAGATTACAGAAAAGAGAGCCCGAAAAAGAAAAGTTAGTGAGCGATATCATGCAGGAAAAATAGGCACAAAAAAGGGCGCAAATTGCGCCCTTTTTTAGAATGGTTTAAAACTCGGTCTGGTAACCGCCATTCAACGCAAATAACCTCCACTACAATGCTTCTAGAATTGCCTCTGCGGCACTGACTTCAAGCTTTCCTGGCGCTTCTACAGCGAGCTTGGACACGGTTCCGTTGTCCACAATCATGGCATAACGCTGCGAACGCGTACCTAGCCCAAATCCACTGCCATCCATTTCCAGGCCCAAAGCACGCGTAAAGTCACCATTGCCATCGCCAACCATAATTAATTCTTCTGCATTGGCGTTATCGCCCCAAGCACCCATAACAAACGCATCGTTTACAGATAAGCAGACAATGCTATCTACACCTTTAGCTTTAATTGCTTCAGAGTGCACAACATAGCCGGGCAAGTGCGCCATTGAACATGTTGGTGTAAACGCGCCAGGGACCGCAAAAACAACAACTTTTTTGTTGGCAAACAGGTCGTCTGTAGTTACTGGGGTTGGCTTACCTTCTTTCATTGTATGCATTGTCGCTGCGGGCAGAGCTGCCCCTTCTTGAATCGCCATGTTATATCTCCTTTCGCACTTGAATTTCAAACCCCGATTGTGGGCGCCGCCACAAAGTGGGTCAACTGTTGATCTTATTATGATCTTTTATATCACCTAACTTACGTTTAGGAAGGGATTATTTCCATGCAAATTGCGGTTGCTCAAAATGCGCTACGCGCGTATCTAAGCCCTTTAAGCACACTTCACGAAACTGATAAATAAGCGCTGCCGTAGGCGTTGCGATAGCCTCCAAACCCACTGGCATGCGCAACACCGGGTGCTCGCTGCTATTTACCACATCCAATTTAGGTGCATCTTCACGCATGAACTCTGCCAATGGAATGCGATGGACGCTGGCCACTTCATCTGGATTAAAATCTATTTGCGAACACGCACCTGCCCAAACCACCACTGGAGTCATCACAAAACCAGAGCGTGTGACAAAGTCGTCTAAGCAACCCAAAATTGCTGTTTCGGACAAGTCCAAACCCACTTCCTCGTGCATTTCACGCAATGCAGCCTGGTTGATCGTCTCACCAGGCTCTACCCTACCGCCCGGAAAAGCCCATTGGCCCGGGTGATTACGCAATTTTTCAGAGCGCCGAGTGAGCAATAAAGCAGCCTCGTTGGACCACGATTGAGGATCATCAATCCCCGGTATGTCTGCGCCGATACCCGCGTCTACAATGGTGATAGCCACAGCCGCTGCGCGCAAATCTCCCTCTGACGACGTGCGTATAAAAAACCGAGCCAATTGCTCGCTAATTGCATTTTTCAGCGAGTCACCGCACTCATAGTTCATATAAGAAAAAACTTGTGATTATACATCGCTGGGCCTAAACGCCCTTGAACTCTGGTTTGCGTTTGTCTAAGAAGGCGTGCAACCCTTCCTGACCATCTGGGCTATTTACCAACCCGGCAATAGCCCTGGCTTCTAATTCCATTTGAGTCTCGAGACTGTGGTCAAAACTGCCATCCAATAATGCTTTTACTTGCCCAAATGCCTGAGTAGGACCTGAAGCTATTTTGCAGGCCAACTTTTGCGCAGCGCCCATCAACTCGCCTGGTTCTTCTACACTGTTTACCACGCCCCAATCTAGCGCTTCCTGAGCATTCAATAGGCGATTGGTCAGCATTAATTCTCGCGTTCGGCGGTCACCGATTTTACGCGGCATGTAATAAGTAGAACTACCATCGGGGGATAAACCGGCATTAGTGTAGGCCATAGTAAATACGGCCTTGCTGGATGCCACGGCAAGATCCGCCGCCATAACTAAAGAAAGACCTGCTCCAGCTGCGGTACCGTTAACGGCTGCAATAACCGGGGCAGGGTTACGCGCCAAGCGGGACAATGCCAAGTGCAAATCTCCCGTCATTTCCATGATGAGTCTGCGCGCGCCATTTCCTGCCGCAGCAAAGGCGCTTAAATCACCGCCTGCGCAAAACATTTTGCCAGCACCGGTAAGAATAACCGCGCGCACATCATTCCTCTCATCAATCTCCAGCGCTGCTTGATGCAGTTCTTTAGCCATCAACGGTGACATTGCATTCATTGCGTCAGGTCGGTTTAAGGTAATAGTCGCAACATTTTCTGTTACTGAAAAAGCCAGTGTTTCGTAGTCCATCACATTCCCCAAGCGGCGCTATTAATTATCATTTGATCGATATCCTACCGCTTAACTTACCACGTCGAAACCAGTAAACTTTACCCTCTCAAATTAGCGCACATGGAGATCCAAGGTGGATATAGATCTGAGCAGTACCGATCTGGCATTTCAGCAAGACGTACGCAATTTTTTGGCGACCAACGCATACAAGAACGGCACCGACTACGCAGAATGGCGTCTCAATTGGTTCAAACAGGCCCGAGAAAAAGGTGGCTGGGATGTAACCAAATGGCCAGAAAATTTTGGTGGCCCCGGTTGGAGCCCTACACAGCACTTTATATGGGAACAGGAAACTGCGGTCGCCCAAACGCCATGGGACTTGCCCTTTGGCTTATCTATGCTTGCACCTGTCTTAATGACTTACGGCAACGAAGAACAACAAAATCGCTTTTTACCAGACATCCGTGACCGCAGGGTCAATTGGTGCCAAGGCTATTCAGAAACTAATGCGGGATCAGATTTAGCCAATTTAAAAACCAAAGCGGTGCTCTCTGAAGACGGCACTCACTATACGGTTACAGGTACCAAAATTTGGACTACCCTGGCGCATATCGCGGATTGGATCTTCTGTCTAACCCGCACCAGCGACTCAGGTAAGAAGCAGGAAGGCATTACCTTTTTACTCATTCCTATGAAGCAAGCGGGCATAGAAGTGAAACCCATTATCACCCTGGGCGGCTCGCATACGGTAAACATGGTCCACCTCACAGATGTCAAAGTGCCAGTAGAAAATCGCGTTGGTGCTGAAGGTAAAGGTTGGGGCTACGCCAAAGGTTTACTGGCCCACGAAAGAACTGGCTTGGCCGGCATTTCCAAGTCATTAGCAGCGTTAGAAAATCTACGCAAGCAAGCAAGCGAAGTGAAGCGCGGTAACGGCACGCTGCTGGATGATCCCAACTACAGAGCAAAATTAGCCGAGCTAGAGATCGATTTATTAGCCACAGAGTTTACGGAATTACGCTCATTGGCAAGCGCTGCAAATGGCGCTGAGCCGGGCCCAGAATCCTCTATTTTGAAGCTTAAAGGCACCGAGATTCAGCAGCGTATTCAAAAGTTGACCGTCGAAGCTGGCGGCATTTACTCAGCAGCGTGGGGACCTATGCCAGTTGGCCATCTATTCGCTAGAGGCGGCATGTCCGGCTATTTATCTAGCCGCGCGTACACCATTTATGGCGGCGCATCAGAAGTACAGAGAGATGTTATTGCAAAAAACGTTTTAGGCATCAAAAAGTCCCAAAGTAAGTAGCGCATAGCATCCCAACAAATATAGAGAGAACATCTAGTGAATTTCGATATTTCATCTGAACAACAAATACTGCAGGACAGCGTTGACCGCTTTGTGCAAGACCACTACGAATTAGATAAGCGACAGCTTTTGGTCCTAACCAAACAGGGTTTTAGCAACGAAAATTGGCAGACCATGGCTGAACTTGGCTGGTTGGGTGTCAGCGTGCCGGAAGCGCACGGAGGCTTTGGCGGCAACGAAATAGACACCATGATATTGATGGAAGCGTTTGGTAAAGGCCTAGTTTTAGAGCCGTTTTTAGCCAGCACAGTTCTGGGTGCCAAGGCTATTGCAGACGGCGGCAGTGAAGCGCTAAAAACCGAGATGCTGCCCGGAGTTGCAGACGGCAGTCGCCAACTGACGTTTGCTTACGCTGAAGCTCAGTCACGTTTTGATTTAGAGGACATCATTACTCACGCAAAGAGCGACGCCGATGACTATGTGATCAACGGACACAAAAGCATGGTTTTACATGCGGGAAGCGCCCAACAGATAGTAGTCAGTACACGAACCAGTGGTGGTCAGACAGAAAAAGCAGGCATTAGCCTGTTCTTGATTGATGCTGATGCCACCGGCGTAGAGATAACCTCTTTCCCTACCGTAGATGGTCAGCAAGCCTCAGAGATAAAGCTTAATGGCGTCAAAGTATCTAGCTCTAGGCTGCTAGGAGAAGTAGACGAAGGTTATGAGTTACTCAATGCGCTGGCCACAGCTGGCATCTTGGCCTTAGCGGCTGAAGCCGTGGGCGCAATGGAAATACTCTACAAAGATACCGTTGCCTATACTCAAGAGCGCGAGCAGTTCGATCACGCGCTGTCAGACTTCCAAGTACTGCAACATCGTATGGTAGATATGTTTATGGAATACGAGCAGTGCAAATCGCTCCTCTATCGGGCTACCCTAGAAGTTGTACAAAACAGTTCCGGAGCCCAGCGCTCAGTGCACGCGCTAAAATACTACGTTGGCAAAATGGGCACCTTTATTGGCGAAAATGCAGTACAACTGCATGGCGGCATGGGCACCACTGAAGAGCTTAGAATAGGCCACTACTTTAAACGCTTGCTGGTCATTGATGCGCAATTTGGCAATTCAGATCACCACTTAGCCTTGTTCGCCGCTTAGAGAGCGGCATTTGTAAGCTTTGCGAGAAGAATTTTGATACGTCGATTAATTAAAGATCCGCTGGTTAGTTTTTTGTTTGCTGGAACCTTGTTGTTTTTTCTAACAGACTGGTTTAGTGATGATGGTAAGACGTATCAAATTCAAGTAACCGCAAACGAGGTTCAGCGCCTCAGCGACCAATGGTCTCTGCAAATGCGTCGCCCGCCGAATGAGCAGGAGTTAGACGGACTCATTGCGGCATTCGTCAAAGAAGAAATTTACTACCGAGAAGCTCTGATGCTTAATTTGGACGCTAACGACACAATTGTGCGCAGGCGATTGGTGCAAAAATTGACTTTTTTAACAGAAGACATAGCCACTAATGAGCCACCCGCAAGTGAGGCTTTGCAAAGTTTTTATGCCACGCAGATAGACAAGTACATGGAGCCTGCCAAGTTCAGCTTTGCCCATCGCTACTTTTCTTCGGACCGCAGGGACAACAGCCAGGCCATTGCGACTCAAGCGTTGACTGATACGACTATAAAGGGCGACCCCTTTATGCTACAAAAAGAATACGCCCAGCGATCAAAGCGCGACGTTGGCAATCTGTTTGGACGTGACTTTTCCGAAAAATTGGCCGAGCTACCTACCAGCGATGAATGGCAGGGACCGCTCAAATCGGCTTACGGCTGGCACGTGGTTAAAATGTTAAACATTGCTCCCACGAGAGTTCAGCCCTTCGATGAGGTGCTAGAAAAGGTCGAAGTAGATTGGCAGCAAGCCGAACGCAAAGTGGCCAACGCAAGCTACTTTACTAACCTCAAGGCGAAGTACTCTATCCAATACCCGAAACAATCCGCTGCTACGCCCTCTGGCACTAAATAAAAGCGCGTTGTCCCAATGAAGCAAAAGCAAACATCACTCAAACCGTCTTTGCCAATGAATTTTCCGCCACATGTGTAGTATTAGAAGCAAGCTGTTAATAGCTTTATGGGCATTGGTCGCACTGCTAATGAGTTCTTTCGGCTCTAGTTTGCGAGCGGATGAAGTTAGACCTGCTTATCTAGAAATTACTTACATATCTGAACTACAAATTACTGACAACCCGCATAGCTTTGACGTTCTATGGAAACAACCCATAGTTGAAAACCGCAGACTACCCATTGAACCGATCTTTCCTAATCATTGCGAAATGCAGGAAGTTGGGCCGCCCAGCATTACCTCCAGCGCACTCATCCGTCGCTGGCGAACAAACTGCGCACTTGATCAAGCAGACATTTCAATTAAGGGGTTATCCACTTCAATCACAGATGTGCTGTTACGTTTTATTGAGGGCGATGGCACGGTGAATAACTTTATTTTGCGCCCTACTAACCCAAGCATAAACTTAACCACACCCAGCACTACAAATGTGGGCTACTTGGTCATTGGGATTGAGCACCTTTTAGCTGGCATCGACCACGTGCTTTTCGTCATTGGGTTAGTGTTATTTATTCGCAACCCATGGTCGCTACTAAAAACCATCACAGCCTTCACCGTTGCCCACTGCATCACGCTTGGTCTCTCGATTTACGATGCGGTTTCGCTAAAACAAGGCCCTGTTGAAGCAGTCATCGCACTATCTATTGTTTTCCTTGCCAGAGAACTGGCGCAAAAGCCCGAACAACGCTCTTTGCTCACCCAAGGACAACCTTGGTTAATGGCCTTCTTTTTTGGCTTACTCCATGGCCTAGGCTTTGCCGGCGCGCTAACCGATATTGGACTGCCTGAAGACGCAATTTTAAGCAGCCTTTTGTTATTTAATGTGGGCATAGAAATTGGCCAACTGGTGATTATTGGACTGTTCCTTTGCTTAGCTTGGCTATGGAAAAAACTCACCCAAAGATTTAATCTGCAGGAGGCCTATCTTTACTCCACCGCCGCCTATGGCATGGGTATTGTGGCCACCTTTTGGACCATAGACAGAACGCTGGTGCTGTTTTAGCAAAACACCAAAAACATCAAATACCTGGGAGGGCAAATGATGAATTTAAATGCAATAAAGTTAATGAGCATTCTAGCGCTGAGCGCGGTGGTCAGCGCGTGTAGCCAAGGACCTGAACAAGCGCCTGAGCTTTCTTTCCAAGACAGCTTTCGCCAAGCATTAGAAACAGCAACGTCTGGCGACGTCATTACCGTTCCCGAAGGCACGTTCGCTTTTGACAGATCACTGATACTCAACACAGACGGTGTCACCATTCGTGGTCAAGGCATGGAAAAGTCTATTCTCAGTTTTAAGGGCCAAATTGCAGGTGCTGAAGGCTTATCTGTAAGCGCCAGCGACTTCACCATTGAAGACCTCGCTATTGAAGATACCGTTGGCGATGCGCTGAAAGTCAATGAAGGTAATAATATCGTTATCCGCAGAATTAGAACCGAGTGGACAAATGGTCCCGATGTAAATAACGGCGCTTACGGCATTTACCCCGTACAGACCACCAACGTTTTAATTGAAGGTAACGTTGCAATTGCAGCATCCGATGCTGGCGTCTACGTCGGCCAGTCAAAGCAAGTTATCGTTAGGAATAACCGCGCAGAATTCAACGTTGCTGGCATTGAAGTTGAAAACACCATCGGCGCAGACGTTTATCAGAACGTTGCCAACAATAACACCGGCGGCATTTTGGTTTTTAATATGCCAAGTATTCCTCAGCGAGGCTACGCAACCCGCGTTTACGACAACGACGTCAACAATAACAACACAGCCAACTTTGCAGCGCCTGGTACCGCGGTATCTGGTGTACCCGCAGGTTCAGGAATAATGGTCAACTCGAATGACCAAGTAGAAATTTTTAATAACCGTGTCGCTGACAACAACACTGCCAATATTTTGATCTCTAGTTATTTCAGTGCTAATTACGCAGGCCAACGAACATTAGCCGCTGAGTTTGACCCCTACCCCGAGGAGATTTTGATCTATGACAATACCTTCTCTGGAGGCGGTAGAGCACCTGGTTTCGATTACTTAGTGCAATTGAAAAATGCAATTTACGGTGT